>Ga0257125_1001957_pt1 | contig 18562 bp, 17 predicted proteins | sample SI106_200metaG_FD_190183 | JGI IMG/M metagenome (GOLD analysis project Ga0257125, IMG submission 190183) | Marine microbial communities from Saanich Inlet, British Columbia, Canada - SI106_200 | ecosystem: Environmental > Aquatic > Marine > Inlet | place: Canada: British Columbia | collected...
TTTTCTTCTCTAGCTTGGGTACTTCTATATCTACAGCTGGATTAGTTGTCATATGTCCATTCTCCATACACCAACGGAAAAAAACCACGAGAGTCTTGTGATAGCAGACGAACGTATTCGGCTTCCAGAGCAGCTCTATACGGCCGTTGAAGAAGTAATTACGAATATTATCACCATTTACTTCTTCTATGCTCGTAATACCAGCCTGACGACAAAAAGAGTTAATAGCCTGTTTGTAACGTTTAATAGTGTCTGGAGAATACCCCTTGATATACAAAGAGTAATCACAGAACTTTGATAAGAGTGTTTTGATTTCCATAAAATAAAAATACTACAATAATTAAATTGCAGTACTTTTATCTGGAGCCGTCACGCAGACTTGAACTGCGGACCCCTTCCTTCACTTACACCCCTATTTATTTAAACACGTATTAGGGGGTTAGACTGTATATTCAGCATATCCTTACGGACTTAGCCTCTCTTGTCAGTCGTTCGGGCGTTTCGTTGATTGACGCCACGGTCTGAACCATGTGTCTGGCCTTTAACCGTTATTCGAGATTCATCTAGAGGATTTCCCCTCTAGCGGGCAATGTGCCTGTGGGTGGTCTGTTTTCGTATGAAACAGGTCGCCGTTTTTAAAAATGACCTATTTCTATTATACGAAGTCGACTTATCCACAGAACTGTTTCTTACCATGGAAGTGCTCTACCACTGAGCTATGACGGCACGAAAGCAACTATTTTTTCTTAATCAATTTTTCTTTGTCTGCTCTGCTCCAACTCTTAATCTGAGCTTCACGTTTCATAGCTTCTGATATTGTATCAAATTCTTCTGAATAAACTATTTTGATCGGTCCTCTGTGCTTAGTATATTTTGCACCCTCACCTTTATTGTGTTTAGATTCTCTATCTTTCAAATCAATGGTATAACCAGTATAAATAGTCTTGTCTTTACATCTAGCCAAATATACATAATATTTTTTCATCGTCTTTCTTCGTTTTATAACTCGTGTCCTTCGACTACGCCCCTTCGGTCTTGAGCTCAGGGTCGAAAGATCAGGACATTCGCCTCACTAAAATTAATGGTTTCCTCTCATAAAAAGCGAAAGTGGTCGTAGACCATGAGCGAGGAGCCATTTGGCGACGAGTCGAATGGTGGGCCGGGAGGGATTCGAACCCCCGAAGGCGAATGCCAGCAGATTTACAGTCTGCCCCGTTTGACCGCTTCGGTACCGACCCATGTGTTATTTACCCATATTTTTTATAAAGAATCAACTTGCTCTATAAATTCTGAAATCTTATTATTTTCAGGATTCACTTCTTTTAACTTGTTTATATATTGCAAAGCCAGTTCTTTATCTTGCATAATTATACTTATATTTATCAAAAAGTCAAGAACTTTAGGGTTGTTTGGAGCCAAAACTTGGGCTCTTTGAGCAGTTTCTAGAGCTTTTGTCTGTTCATCCAGATCAAGATAGACTTCGGCCAATGACAAAAAATGTAAATAATTGTCGTCTGAAATAGAGATAGACTTTTGATAATCATCTTCAGCTTGTTTGAGGTTGCCACGTTGATGAGCCAGATCAGCCAAGCTAGAATAAACAGCTGCATCATCATCGTGAGTCAATTTCAATAAATATTCTAAAGTTTCTTTGGCTTGATCATATTCTTTACGATAGCGATAAACTTCAGCCAATATTTTGTAAGCTTCTATGTTGTGTTGATCAATACTCAGAGCATCTAACAAAACGTCTTCAGCTTTTTGATATTCTTCATTGTTTATATATTGTTTGACTTCTGTGATCATGTCTTCTACTGCCTGTGATTTATCTACAGATGAACTAAGCTTGGCATGACCGCGTCGTTTGAGATCTTTTTCAATATTTTTAAGCCGCAAATAATATTGCTTAAATACATTATTAAATTTCTCTTGACTTGGACCAGCCAAACCCTTTAGCTTCCCAAAAAAATCTAACCATGATCTTTGTAAACGGCCCTTCAATATTTCATCTTTCTGTCTTTTAATCTTAATATCAGGCAAACTATTAACATTAATATTTACTAAACGAGGAAATTTTTTAACAACCTGCCAGATAAGCAGTGCTAAAGAAATAATTATTACAATAATTAAAATTATGTCTAGCATATATTATGCTTTATTTTTACTGCCAAAAATTTTTATAATCCTCTCTACTTCACGTTGCATAGCATCAGTAGATGGCTGCAAAATCTTGCGTGGATCTATTTTACTCACTTTTTTATTAACACTAGTTTGCAAAGCTTTTTTAAAAGCTATTCTTAGATTAGTATCAATATTTATGATTCTGACGCCGTTTTTTATAGAGGTCTTAAAAATAGTAGGACTAAGGCCAGAACCACCATGCAAGACAATCGGTACTTTAGTCAATTTATTGATTTTTTGCAAGCGAGCTTGATCTACTTTTTCAATACCCTTGAAACTACCATGGATAGTCCCGACAGCCACTGCCAAAGTATCAACCTTGGTCTGATTAACAAAATCATAGGCTTGCTCTGGATTGGTCAAAGTATCTTTCATTTTGATCTTACCTTTTTTGAGATCGATCATACCCTCTGCTCCCAAAATTGCTCCCAACTCTGCTTGTACCCAAACTCTTCTTTTATAAGACATGTTGACTACTTTTTTTGTTTCTTTGATATTATCACTATAATTTTTACTTGAAGCGTCAATGTGTACAGAATCATAGCCTATTTTAATACAGTCTTTTATTATTTTAAAATCTTTACCATGATCAAGATGAATAGCAATCGGCACACTCTTACCAATCGTATTGGCTACATTGGTCATAATACCAAACAAAGCTGGTAAACTTGAATATTTGATAGCAGATTCTGAAGTTTGTAAAATAACTGGCGATTTTAGCTTAACAGCTGCTCTAATTATAGCTAAAGTAATTTCTAGATTGGAAGTATTAAAAGCTCCGACAGCATACTTTCCACGCTCTGCTTTGTTTATTATTTGTTTTAATGGCACTATCATATTTTTATTTTAAGAGTTTTTTATTAATTCTACAAATGTTTTGGCATCCAAGCTAGCTCCACCAACTAGAGCTCCTTCTATATCTTCTAACTTGGTAAATTCATGAATATTATCTGGGTCAGCACTACCACCATAAATGACAGAAACAAAATTATATTTTTGTTTTATAAACTTAGCCATTTGGCTAGATGTTTGAGGATCCATAGCGTGTCCTGAGCCAATTGCCCAGATTGGTTCATAAGCAATTATGATTTTGTATTTATCTTGAATATTTATATCTTGCAAGGCTTTGTCTACTTGGTTGATGACAAATTCTTCACTTTTATTTTCCTGACGGACTGTTATTGATTCTCCGACGCAAATAACAGGTATCAAACCGTGATTAACTACTGCCTTAGCTTTTCGATTGACCATATCATTTGTTTCTCCAAGAAGCCGTCTTTCTGAATGTCCTAAAATTACAAATTTGCAACCCAAAGTCTGCAAGTTCTTGAGAGATATCTCACCAGTATAAGCTCCTTTATCTTCTTCAAAACTATCTTGCGCTCCTAGAATTATTCTTGAGTCTGACAAAACTTCAGCTACATTAGAAAAAGCCAAAAAACTAGGAGCCACTACTATTTTAGTTGCAGCGTTGATTTTATTATTATCAACCAATTTTTTGATTTGTTTAGCTTGTTTGACAGATTCTTGGACATTAAGCTGCATCTTCCAATTGGCTATGATGATTTGCTCCCAATCTTGCATATTAAATAAATTTAAAAACTCCTAAACTAATCAAACTTACTATAACACCAGACAACAAAATTCCTAATCCAATATAAATTAGAGAATCTTTTTTGTTGATACCAAACAGCCAAGCTGCCAAGGCTCCAGTCCAAGCTCCAGTCACAGGTAAAGGTATGGCTACAAAAAATAACAAAGCAATGTTTCCCCAAACTTTATATTTTTTATCAAATTTACGTCTAGTTCTAGTGAACAACCAATCAAAGAATTTGGCAAATACTTTTTTGTCTTTACTCAAAAATCTAGAAACTGGTCCAATCAAATAAAGTATTAAAACAGCAGGAATATAATTTCCAATCACGGAAAATATATAAGATTGCCATAACGGCATATCTAATGTACCTATAGCAATAGGAATAGACAATCTTAATTCAGCAATCGGCAACATAGCTAACAAAAAAGTAGCTAGAGCTGGGTGAATATCATTAATCCAATTTAAATCCATTATTGTAAGTATAATTTAAAAATATGTTTAAGACCAGACAAAATTATCTATGATCCAAGAACTCAAAATTTTTAAGTCTTGAAAACGATCTAGATTAGTACTTGATCCCAATACTACGCCTATTATATTATCTCCATTATCACTCTTGATCTCAGAAACTAAACAATATCCAGATTCAAAAATAAAACCAGTTTTGCCAGCCACTACATCCAAATAACTACTCAACAAATTATTGGTTGAAAATACTCGATGGTGTTTACCAGTAATAGCTTGAAAGTTATATTCTTTGAGGGCTGTAACTTCGACTATATCTTGATTTGCAAAAGCTGTGTCTGCTAATTTTAGAATTTCTAAAGCAGTCGAAACGTTATCCTGATTCAAACCAGTTGGATCTTTGAATTTTGTATTATCTAATTTTAAATTTCTAGCTTTTTGATTCATCAAATCTACAAACTCATCTCTATCCATACCAGTACTACGTACCAAGGCATTAGCAGTATTATTATCTGAAGCTATCAAAGAAGTATAAAACAAATCTTTGATTGTCACGGTCTCACCTCGCAAAATATTAGGAGCATTGCTATTGGCTTCGTCTCTTTTTTCTAAAGTAACTTGAGTATCCCAGCCAGGATTATTTTCCAAAAATACCAAAGCAGTCATAAGCTTGGTAATACTAGCCAAAGATCTGACTTGATCAGCATTCTTTTGCCATAGTATAGCTCCGCTATCTTTGTCCATAACTGCCGCAGCTTGCGCTGTAATATTTACTCCCAAAGAATTATTATTCTTTTTGTATGGCAAATTACCAGAAGGATAAGTCTTGTCATGCAAAACAGCCAAACTTCTTTCGTCTTCTTGGATCAGCTCAATAGTAGACAAATGTTGGACTGGCACACTTGTCAGGTTAAAAGTCAAAATAATACTAGATATCAATGCCCAAAGATTCATAACTTTATTCTTCTAAAAATTCTTTAGTAACAGTAGCCAATTCTGGATCATCAGCCATACCAATATACGGAAAATCAAACTTATGACCATGAGCTTTGATTTGGTCTTGGCTTATCCAGGGCAAATAACCAGTTTCATAAGTTTTTCTAGAAAATTCTTCTGGTGGGACTTCAACGCCTGGCAAATAAACACTAACTGACTCAAAGCCTTCAGCCATAGATAAAGCTCTATCTAATAATTTTTCTTCTCTCACTCTTTCTACAGAAAGGGCGTGCATAGCACCAATACATTTTACACCCGTATCATCTATAAATGCTTTAATATCTTCAAAAGGTACACCTTCGACTGCCCAATGAGCTTCTATATGTGTTCCTTCTGGAAAAGGAGCTCCCCATTCTTTTATAAAAGAATGTAAGATACATCTCTCTGGTCCCAAAGTATCAATAATTTCTTTGATTTTGGGCAAAGCTTTGCGATGTTTACAATCTAAAATAACTATTACATCATCAGCATCCTTTAACATTTCAACTGCTCTATCTATATCAATATTGTCTGGCAATGGAATCTTCTTCTCAATCGTATAAAATTCTTTTGGGTGACCAACATAAATACTGTCATTATCCTCATCATAAGCAATATCCATTTCTATACTAGTACCTCTTTCAATAGCCTCGGTTATTGTAGATTCATGTATTTCGCGCATGTGCCAATATACATAAGGTTTATCCAATTCTCTAGCTTTTTCAATGGGGTTTATTCTTGGATTCTCCATTACTTTCTCTTTTTCCATACTTTTAATATTTCTAATTTTCTTAAATATCTTTTTTACTTATTTTTTTATACTTACCAACCGGTAAATCACCTAGTTTAAGCTTACCTTCTTGAATTCTAGTCAATTCTTCTACATGATAACCCAACTCCTGCATCATACGTCTAATTTGTCGTTTCCAACCCTGATGAATAACTATTTCTAATTTATTTCTAGAAACTAATTTTACTTGATCAGCATTTGCTTTACCTTCTTCTAGATTCACGCCTTGTTTTAATAATCTGATTATATTTTTATCTAAAACTTGTTTTGTCTTTACTAAATAAGTTTTTTTAACTTCAAACTTAGGATGAGTTAATCTATAAGTCAAATCTCCGTCGTTGGTAAGTAACAATAATCCTTGAGAATTTTTGTCTAGTCTGCCGACTGGTACTACTCTGGGATTATCAGGTACAAGTTGCAAAACAGTTTGATAATTGTGTGGATCTTTGACAGAACAAATATAATCTAAAGGCTTATTTAATAAATAATATATTTTTTTATCTGGTTTTATTAGTTTATTATTAACTCTAATATTATCAGTGTCTTCATCTACTTTAGTAGCCAAATTAGTTATTATTTCATTATCAATACTGATTTTACCTTGTATAATCAACTCCTCTGCCTTGCGACGAGAAGCTACTCCAGCGTCCGCCAAAAACTTGGCTATTCTGATTTTATTCTCTTTCTTCACCAGTATCTTCTAATAATTTATTTAAATTTTCATCGCTATTTAGTTTGACAAAATCTGGCAATTCTTCTACCGAATTAATGCCTAGATGTCTTAAAAAATCCATAGTCACTGAATAAGTTGGCACTATATTCTCTTTGTTATTATCTATTTCAATAAATCCTCGAATCAATAAATTACGAATAATCAAACTACAATTAACACCTCTGATTTGTTCAAGCTCTTCTTTAGAAATAGGTTGTCTATAAGCAATAATGGTCAGAGATTCCAAAGATGGTTTAGTTAATTCACTGCTGATTTCTTCTTTAAAATATTCCTGCAAAACTTTGCCGTTGTCTGGATTGGATATCATCTGCACTTTGCCGTTATTCACAGCAATCTGCAAGCCACTATTTTCTTGATTAAATTGCTCTTGCAAATTTTTGATAGCTTTTTTCAAATCTTCTTCTTTTATATCCAAAAATTTGACCAAATCTTTGTAAGACAATGGCTTGGCTACAGCAAATAATAAACTTGTTAAGGCTGATTCTAAATTTTTCATAATTAAAATTCTATTTCTTTATTACTATTTATATTCAAATTACCAAATAATTTGTCTTGCTCTACTGCTATTTCTCGCTGTTTGACTAGTTCTAACATAGCCAAAAAACTAATCACTGCTTCCATTTTATTTTTTTTGTCTTTGACTAGATGCCAAAAATTAAGTTTTCCAGATTGTTTAATTTTATTTTTTATATGCTTTATTTTTTCACCAATAGAAACTGCTTTGACAATAGCCATCTTTGGTAGATTTACCACTCGGTCTATCTTTTGCAAAATTTCTTTAAACCAGTTCTTCATATCTGCTGTTGCTAGATTCTTTGGTGCCACAAATCCCTCGGGCATAAATTTTTTAAACGGTGCTGTGCGGCCATAAGAATATTTACCAGTATTTACAAAAATCTTGTGCACAACTTTGCTAGCATCATAATATTGACGATAAATCTTGAGCTGATCTTCCAATGAAGCAGCATCTTCTTCATCAGCCATATCAAAGTCTGGTAACAAATGTTTTGATTTGAGATAAATTAATTTGGCAGCAATTAATAAAAAATCAGCTACCTCTTCGGAAGCTATATGCTCAGCCTGATCAATAAAATCCAGATATTGGTCAGTGACTTTAGCTAAAGATATTTCTGTAATCTGTAGCTTGTCTTTTTCAATCAATTGTAATAAAAGATCCAAAGGACCTTTGAATTGCTCCAGTAAAATCTGCATTTAAATTATATAAAAGCATACAAATTATAACATTTTTAGCTTATTTTTTCAATCCATTCGATAAACTCAGGATTGACCCTGAGCAAAGTATGAGTCGAATGGGTCAATAAAAGAAAAACCCCTGAGCATTACGCGCAGGGGTGTTACAAGTCGTTAGGTGATGTCGTGTCCCTTTGATGGCGGCTCAACCGTCGGTCCCAAGGACCATCAAGGAGCGCTTCATGGGGAAACATTGTTGGTCCTACTAACGACCTGCCCGTAAGGGGTCAAAGCGAGCGTGCTAACCCTTACTAAAAGTACTTAAAAAGTACTGTACCACACAATAAACAAAGTGTCAATCTGTATTTTACCAACAAAAAAACCCTGCGTCCGATAGACAACAGGGTTTGCCATTGCCTTTTGGGGGAGGACCCTTGGGCAACAGCTATTGAGCCAGAAATGGCTCAATGGAAAAAGTACTCATATTATAGAGATTTATACATTATTTTTTACTTCTTGTCAATGACTTTAAGTTGTAATTCATCTAGTTGAGTTTGATCTACCTTACTTGGAGAGTCCATCATTGGATCTCGACCATCAGAAGTCAAAGGAAAAGCAGTTACTTCTTTGAGATTTTTTTCTCCCAACAATACCATCAACAACCTATCAAAACCAGGGGCAATGCCACCGTGAGGCGGTACACCATATTTGAAAGCTTCTAGATAATGCTCAAATTGCTTTTTTTGTTCAGCATCAAAACCAATCAAATCCCAGATTTTTTCTTGAATCTTTATATCATGAATACGGACTGCTCCGCCACCTACTTCAAAACCATTTAAAACCAAATCATGTTGATATGATCTAGCTTTACCTGGATCTGTATCAAGTAGTCCAATATCTTCTTCTTTGGGCATAGTAAACATATTGTGAGTAGGACCCCAAGTATCCCCAGCACCATGAAATTTATCTTCTTCTGTTTGTTCGGTAAATAAAGGAAAATTTATAATCCAAGCAAAGGCTAATTCGTTTTTGTCTTCTTTGTTTTTACGAAGGTCTGGTTTGTCAGTTTTATATTTTTTCACGACATCTTCATGATCTAAACGTGGCCATGGAGTCTCAGTAATCTTTTTGTCAGGAAATAGTTCTTTGACCATGTCTGTAAACATCTTTTCAGTCAAATCCATGATTTCTTCTTGAGTCATAAAACTCATTTCCATATCAATCTGATAAAATTCCCCAGGACTACGGTCAGCTCGAGCATCTTCATCTCGAAAACATGGCGCAATCTGAAAATATCTGTCCATGCCAGCTACCATCAATAATTGTTTGTATTGTTGTGGGGCTTGCGGTAAAGCAAAAAACTGACCAGGATGTAATCTAGATGGTACCAAATAATCTCTAGCTCCCTCAGGAGTAGATTTTGATAATATTGGAGTATTGATTTCTACAAAATCATTTTTGTGCAACCAATTGCGAACAAAGTTCATAACATTGGCCCTGACAACCATATTATTTTTCATGCGTTCATGGCGCAGGTCAAGATATCTATGTTTGAGGCGTAGTTCTTCATTGGCTTGTCTATCTTCGTTGTCTATTTCAAAAGGCGGAGTTTCAGCAGTATTGATAATAGCAATCTTCTTGGCCAACAATTCAATCTTGCCAGTCGCAAGATCTGCATTGACTTGCTTGGCTCCCCTGTCTTGGACCACAGCAGTAATCTCTACCACAAATTCAGGTCGAATATCAGCCAACAAATCAGCAGAAGCTTTGTCCAATTCTTGTGGAACACAAACAACTTGGATAATGCCCCAACGGTCACGGACATCCAAAAAGGCAATTTTGCCCATATTACGACGGACATTTACCCAGCCCTTTATCAATACTTCTTTGGCTGTTTTATCGACACAGTCGATAGTTTTTAATCTTTTCATATATTTATGGTCTTAAATTTTATCTAGAGTGCCGCCCCCGCTCCGCGGGGGCGGCCTTGCACAAATTCTATGGTCTTAATCTATAAATAGTTCTAGGAAATGGAATAGTCTCACGCACATGTTGTGTACCGCAGATCCAGCCCACTACTCGCTCCAAGCCTAGTCCAAATCCACCGTGTGGTACAGAGCCATATTTACGCAAATCCAAATACCATTGAAACTCATCTAATGGCAATTTGTGTTCTTTAATCCTCTTTATTAGAGTATCATAATCATCTTCTCTTTGCGAACCGCCGATTATTTCGCCATAACCTTCTGGCGCAATCAAATCTGCACACAAAGCTTTACTATCATCCTCAGCGTCCCGTTTCATATAAAAAGATTTGATTTCACTAGGATAATGAGTAATAAAAATTGGATTGTCGTATTTTTCACTTAATTTAGTCTCATCTTCACCACCCAAGTCATCTTGTTCTGTAATCTTACTGCCCATGTCTTGCAAAATCTTGATAGCCTCAGCATGAGTCATTCTATAAAAAGGTTTGGTAATATTTTCTAAAGGCTTTATGTCTCGTTCTAAGATTTCTAAATCAGATTTATTTTTTTCTAGAATTTTATTTACTATAAAACGAATTAGATCTTCCTGAACATCTAAATTTTCATTTAGATCAATAAAGGCCATTTCAGCATCCATCATCCAAAACTCTGTCAGATGTCGTCTAGTCTTTGATTTTTCTGCGCGGAAGACTGGACCAAAATCAAAAACTCTGTTGTGACCAAAAATAGCTGACTCAATATATAGCTGACCACTCTGTGACAAATAAGCCTCTGTATCAAAATAATCTATTTTGAATAAATCAGTAGTCCCTTCACAAGCATTGGGCGTAATAATTGGCGCATCTATTTTTATAAAATTATTCTCAGCCATAAATTCATAGATAGCCAAAATAATACTATTACGTACTCGTTGGATAGCTAGTTGCTTACTAGATCTCAACCATAGATGCCGATTGTCTAATAAAAAATCTACGCCATGATCTTTTTTGCTAATTGGATATTCTTCAGCAATTTGATAAAACTCAAAGTCTGTAACATGAAGTTCGTATTCTTCTTGTTTGGGATGCTTGGCCACCTTGGCTATAATCTTGACTGAAGATTCTTGAGTTGCAGATTGTACTAAATCCCATTTTTTGGTATCCAAATCCTGAGAACTCAAAATAGCTTGAGTATGACCTGTACCATCCCGCAGTTGCCAAAAGGCAATCTTACCAGATGAGCGCAGATTACTAATCCAAGCATTAACCTCTACTTCTTTGTCTACAAAATCACTAAGATTTTTTATAAATGTTTTAGACATAATTTGTTATTTTACAGAGTAAATCATAGCTAATATTGAGATATTTTACAAGTATAATAAAAACCACCTTGTTGTCCAAGGTGGTTGAAGTTCTAAACGACTCGATGATCCCAGGACTTAGCTGGTGGTCCAGATCCATTGCTTGTCCTGCCATGTTGAGCATCACTTGATTGAGTAGTAGAGTGTCCTGATTGTATAGCTATCAGGTCAGAGATGTCTTCAAGAGTATGATCCATGCGAGCAACAGGGCACTTGCAAGCTGCAGTCAGAATGACCTGGTTGTCATCCAGTTTTGGTCCGTTGCCAGACAAAACCTGGATTGTGCCAACAAAAAGCACACAAAAAAGGCAACCCCAAAACAAGCCTGTCCAATCGATTTTCTTCATCTCTTCCTCCTCTGGTATATTTAAAAAACAATTTACTAAATAAGTTTAGCTTTTTTGTAAAAGTTTGGCAATTTTTTTACCTTCAAACTTTACAAAAATCATTGGAATGACAAACAACTGCAAGACAGTGGCAAAAGCCAAACCAAATATAATAGCCACAGATAGCCCTACCCAAAATTCATTGGCAAAAGCCAGAGGTGTCACACCAACAATAGTAGTAATAGAAGTCAGTAAGATTGGTTGCAATCGACTATCACCAGCATCAGCTATAGCATCGACTGCCTGCATATTTTTTTCTTTGATATTACGATTGGCTTTATCAACCAGCACAATAGCATCATTTACCACAATACCAGCCAAAGATATCAGACCCATGAAAACTGCAAAACTAAATGGCAATCCCAAAACCAACATACCAACTACTACACCAATAAGCATCAAAGGCAAGGTCATTAAAATATTGATAGTGCGTCTAAAAGAATTAAATTGCAACACTAAAATAATCAAAATAAGCAAAACAGCTACAATCATAGCATTCCAGAGCTCCGCAAAAGATTGTTCTATGTCTTCTACTTCACCACCAAAACTAACAATATATCCTTGAGGAATACCACTAGCTATCACTGCTTCTTCAACTAGAGGCACGACTACAGTTGGAGTAAAGCCTGGTTCAAGATCTGCTCGAATACTATTGGTCCGTTCAAAATCACGATGACGTATCGTTGACAAAGCTGGCTCTAGAGAAAAATCTGCTACATAAGACAATTTTACTCCTTGGCCAAAATTATTGATAATAGAAAGATTTTTAATCTCTTCTATTGAAGATATTTTTTCTTTATCAAATTTGACCACCACATCTATATCATCGCCACTGGCAGATATTTCTGTAGCTGTCACACCAAAGATAGCGGTCCGCAAAGTACTTGATACTTCACCGACAGTCAGGCCGACTTTTGATAATACATCTTTTTTCAACGTAAAAGTCAAATCAGCTGGACTAGCTTGTTGATCACTAGTGACATTGATAACGCCTTCGGTATTTTCCAAAATATCTACTACTTGTTCAGTCAATTGACCTATAACCAACAAATCATCGCCAGTTATTCTCGCTTCAATCGGTGCTCCAGTTGGTGGACCACTACTCATCTCAACAATAGTAATCTCGCCTTCATTAATATCAATAAGTTCTTTGCGTAATTCTTCTACGATTTCATAACTCTTGAGATCACGCTCTTCTGAATCAAACAAAGTAATATTTATATTAGCTAAATGCTCTCTGTTGCTACCACCAGAAAATGAATCCATTGAAGATGATTGACCAATGGTAGTTACAAAATTTTTGATATAAGGTTTATTATATAAACGATCTTCTATTTTTTCAGCAACCTCACTAGTAGCTTCTAGAGCTGTACCAGCTGGCATACGGATATTGACATAAGAAAAATTGATATCCATCTTAGGAAACAAAGCTACTGGTATAATACCACTAATCAATAATCCCAAAGAGATAAAAAACAAAACTACCATAGCAATAGTCAATTTGACTTTGCTTTTTCTTTTTAACAAAAATGCACGTACTTTTTGGCGATACCATTTACGCAAACGATTTGTCAGATATCTTTCCAAAATACTATGTTTGTCTTTGAGACTACCTTTTTTCAAAATTACCCGAGAGATAGCTGGTACAAAAACCAAAGATACAAACAAAGATGAAAATAAAATAATAGCAATTGTAATTGGGAATATCTTCAAATATTCTCCTAATATTCCACTAACTAAAAGCATCGGCACAAAAGCAGAAATAGTAGTCAACACTCCAGCGGTCAATGGCTTTTTGTAATGAGCCACTGACAACAATGCTGCTTTGCCGGTAGACCAGCCAGCTCGAATATTATGAAAAATACCCTCTAATATCACAATAAAGGTATCCACCAAAAGACCAAGCGACAGTACCATAGCAAACAAAGTCATGCTATTGATAGTATAGCCAGCATGATAAAGCACTATCATAGTAATCAAAAAGACCATCGGAATAGAGAAAAAAGAAACCAAAGCTTCTTTGAGACTCAAAGCAATAAACATGATTATAAAAATCAAAATAGCTGCCTGGATACCACTAGTACCCAAAGTATTAAGATCATCACGAATAAATTCAGAATAATCACTACTGATTTCTACTTGGACATTTTGAGGAATAATTTTCTCTTCTTGTAGCATAGCCAATTTTTCTTTGGCAGAATCTACAATGTTTAAAATATTACCACCAGTTTTTTTGAAAATCTGCAAAGAAACAATATTGACTGGCTCACTGCCAGCAATTGACATTCGAGAAATATGACTACGCTCTTGCCATTGTTCATTGACATCAGCTATATCTTCCAATAATAGCGGCACATCGTTTACATTTCCAACTACAACTTGTTTTAGATCATCTATAGAAACAAATTTACCCACAGTCCGTAGATTATAATTCAAATCATCTATTACAATATCACCTAGAGGCATATCCATATTAGCAGCTCGAATAGAACCAACTACTTGATTGAGGGTTAGATTGTTACGAGACAAATCTACTCTATCAACAATTACTGCATATTCTATTTGTCGTGCTCCCAAAAGTGGAACTTTAGATACTCCAGAAATAGATTCAAGTTCGCCTTGAACTATCTCACCCAATTGTTTGAGCTGACCATCAGTCAGATCTCCTACAAGTGAAAAAGTAATAATCGGAAAATCATTGGCTCGAATTTCTGTCACAAAAGGATCTTCAGCATCTCCAGGCAAATTATTGACTTCACCGACTTTTTCTCTTAACTCAGCAATACTATCTTCTAAATTGGCCTCAGCTTCAAATTCTATAGTTACAGAAGAAAGACTGGTCAATGAACTAGAAGTAATCAATTTTACATGATCCAATTCTTCTAGTTTGTCTTCTATCTTATCTGTAACCAAGTCTTCTATGTCAGATGGGCTAGCTCCAGGATAGACGGTCGTAACGACTGCAAAAGGAATCTTTACTTCTGGATCAGCTTCACGAGGAATGCTAACTGTAGCAATCAAACCCAATAATACAACTGCGGAAACAATCAAAACAACTACTCTAAAATGAGTAATAAAAAAACCAAGCCAACTGTCCGCTGTCTTATATATTGCTTGGTTAGAGAATTTATCTTGAGTTTCGTCGTGATTGTTTATATTATTTTCCATAAAAATTATTGTTCAGAAATTATTTCTATTTCATCACCCTCAGACACAAAGACACCATTTAATAAAACTAATCTATCATTTTCTTCAAGTCCTGAAATGACAGATACTTTATCAGAAAATATTTTACCTAGAGTGACGCTTTTACGAGACACAATATTATTATCGTCAATTACAAAAACATAATTTCCAGAGGCCTCGATAGTTGCTGCTTTTATAGGAATAACTATAGAATTAATATCTTTATATTTTAGATTAAACTTTACTTCAGCTACAGAACCAGCTACTAGATCTTGTTGTCTTTCTTGGCTTTGAACTTTGATACTAACTTTACCACTAGTCAAATCACCAATTGGTTCTATTTCAGCTACAAAGCCAGCATACTGTTCATCAATCATTACTTCATCACTTAGAGATATGGCTTTAGCAAAATCAACATCTACATCAACACTTATTTCAATAATATCTAGATTACCAACTTCAATAAGTTGTTGACCAATAGAAGCTTGTTCACCAGCTGTCACAAAATGAGACAAAATAGTACCACTAAACGGTGAAGATAAAGTCAAATTATTATAGCTATAAGCTGCACCATTAAATTGACTTTGAGCAATGTTTTGTTCTAGCTCAGCACCATCTTTGGCACTTTGTGCAGCAATGGTAGCATTACTAAATTCTATATTAGCTAGATCAAGCTGACTCTGTGCTTGATCAACAGCCAATTGAAGATTGGTGTCTATATTCTTAACATTGTTTATAGCTGCAATAATATCAGTAATATGAAAATTAATATCAATTTGAGCACTAAGAGCATTGGAATAAGCAAAGGAAATACTAGAACCTGGAAATTCTCCACCAGGTATAGAACTTTGCAATAATGTAGCTGTACTATCTGCTGTAGTTTTAAGAGCTAATAAAAAATCATGTATTTGGTTCAAATCATCTAATAATTCATCTTTGTTTGTGGTTGATTCTAGTTCCAAAAATTTCTCAGCAGCTTCTAAAAATTGATTATTAGCATCAATCTTGATTTGAGTATAAGCAGTTAAAACATTTTTATAATCATACTCATAATTACTAATATCACCATCACTTAAAAAAATTAAAATTCTATTACTAGTATTATAAGAAGAATTATAAGATACTAAAGCAGCGTCTTCTAAGGTTTGAGCATTCTGTTCTGCATTAAATTTAGCATTAGTGAAATTAATCTCAGCAAAATCTAATCTAGCTTGAGAACTATTCAAAGCCAATTCTGCTTGCTGCACTCTTTGGCTAGTGATTACTTTTGTTTGTTCATAACTTTGCAAAGCATTAAAATAGCCACTTTCAATACCTGAATCTCGGATACTAAAAAGCGGTTGACCCATATATACTTGTGAGCCAACCGGCGCTAGGTATTCGATTGTACCAGGAGTAAGACTTCGAATAACACTATATTCTTTGGGTACAATAGTGCCATTAAGCACTAGATCAGCATTGATCTCGTCTTGTTTGACTATTCGTTGTATCTCAACTTGCTTTTTGATAGTGGCTTCGGTTTCTTCCTCTTGTTTACCACAGCCAGCCAGTATTAGAGGCAAGATTAATACAATCAATAAAATACTGATTTTACGCATATTTGTGAATATTAATTAATCAAAATAGTATACTTTTCTTAACATAAATAGACGTCTTTGTCAAAATAAAATAGGTTGTGTATAAAGATCGCTTGACAGTATTCAAAAGATAATATATTATTGTAATAGATACACTAAGTAAAATATTATGACTACCAGAATTACCGACAAACAAGAAATAAAAACTGCTATAGACAACTGTATTTTTACTATAAAAGACGGACAATTGCAGGTTTTGCTAATCAAAATGAAAGAAAAATTTCCCAATACCTGGGCACTCCCCGGCGGTCTTATCTCTGATAAAGAAACTCTAGATCAAGCAGCTATGCGTATTTTAAGTGAGCAAAATAACATAAAAAACATCTATTTAGAGCAATTATACACCTTTAGCGACCTAAAAAGAGATCCATTTAGAAGGGTTATTTCTACTGCTTATTTTGCTCTTATTCCTCCTCTACCTTTGAAATTGAAGCCTACTAGTAAATATACAGATATTGCTTGGCACCCCTACAAAAGTTTGGGTAAAATGCCTTATGATCAAAACAAAATAGCCCAATATGCCAAGCAAAGATTAGACTGGAAAATCACTTATACCAACGTAGTTTGGTCACTTTTACCACCCAAATTTACTCTCACAGATCTACAGAGAGTTTATGAGATTATCCTAGAAAAGCCCTTAGATAAGCGCAATTTCCGCAAAAAAATCATAGCTTTGGACCTAATTGTATCTCTAGAGGAAAAGAAAATAGGCCAAGCCAATAGACCAGCTAGACTTTATAAATTCAAAACAAAACAACCGAAAATAGTAGAAATTATGTAGTTTCATTGTTTTTTATTTTTTTTGAATTTAGTTAGTGTAATTACTACACTCTAAAAATATGTAAACCTTGACAAAACAGTAAAAATGTGTTAATGTAGCCAGTATTTTTCAAAAATGTGCAAATGCGCACTCTGTGCCCCTAAAAATTGTAACCTTAGTTGTAAGCCTAATATTTTAGGCTTATGACCAAGGCTATAAGCCTCAGTCCTTTTACAACTGATTTGAAACGAAATAACATGAAAACAAGGAGAAAAACAAGGAGAGTTGCATGAGCTTAATACGGAATTTTCAAGTGGCTGGAGGTACTATCTTTGGTCGCGACCACCGTATGGTAGGCAAAAACAACCACGATGCCTTGGCCATTGTCCAAACCGATGATGCAATCATTGGTCTGGTCTGTGATGGCTGTGGTAGTGGTCTGCATAGTGAGGTTGGCGCCAAGATTGGTGCTCAGCTGATCGCTAATATGCTACTTGCTAATATCCAACGGCTTGGTCCAACTGTCAAAGATTTTTGCGCTGAGATACCTTTCCCCTACTGGGAAAGAACTCGGCAAGACGTCTTGGCACAACTGAGAGTTTTGGTACAAGGCATGGGCGGTAGCTTTTCGCAAACCGTCAATGACTACTTTCTTTTCACTACCGTAGGATTCTTGATCCTACCGCAGTATACGACTGTCTTCTCTATCGGAGATGGTATGTATATTCTAAACAACGGTTTCAACGAGATCGGTCCGTTTCCCAACAATGCTCCGCCCTACCTATCTTATGGTCTAGTGGATTCATCTTTGGGTGACGAACATCCGGAATTACTCAAGTGGCAAATCCATCGTCAGCTCGCTAACGAGCACGTCGATCAAATCCTGATTGGCACCGATGGTGTGATCGATCTGGCCAATGCCCATGACAGGCATCTGCCTGGCAAGGATGCACTGGTTGGTCCTCTGAGTCAGTTCTGGACCAAGGACATCTTTTTTTCCAACCGCGATGCTATCAGACGACGTCTGTGGCTCGCAAACCGTGAAAACGTGGCTCTAGACAGAGAGCGACAATGTCTGGTCAAGTCACCAGCTCTGCTGGCTGACGACACCACACTAGTCGTTGCTCGTCGCACTCCACTGGAAGGGAGTTAAATCACCATGGATGTATACATCGGAGGCAAACGCGTCCGTCTATCCCCTACCATGTCAATTGGTAAGGGCGGCGAAGCTGATGTCTTTGATATCGGTGGTGGTAAGGCTGTCAAAGTCTTCAAGACTCCCAAACACCCCGATCTCCAAGGACTACCTCTTGAACAAGAGGGAGCTCGTCAAC
>Ga0257125_1001964_pt1 | contig 18524 bp, 21 predicted proteins | sample SI106_200metaG_FD_190183 | JGI IMG/M metagenome (GOLD analysis project Ga0257125, IMG submission 190183) | Marine microbial communities from Saanich Inlet, British Columbia, Canada - SI106_200 | ecosystem: Environmental > Aquatic > Marine > Inlet | place: Canada: British Columbia | collected...
CGTAAATGTTTCCAGCCGTATCTAAAACCAAAGTGTCTAGTTTTCAAAATAATATCACCAAGGTCCACATAAAGATGCCGTAGGACTTTTTTGATAGTCTTTTTTTCATTATACATGTAGACTATTTTTTTGCTAGGATTTTTTTTGATAACATGTTTTATAAAATGTCTATTTGGCATGATGCCACCATCTATATAGCGATAATCTTTGAGACGAGTATTGACATAAGGTGGTAGATTGGCTGATTCTATCAAACGTTTGAGAGTGTCTTCTTTGGCGTCTAGTAATTTTGCTTTAAAAGTTTTACGATCAAAGACTTTGACAAAAAATTTGATGGGTGATTTTTTGATGCGTTCTTGATCAATTTGTAAAACCTCTCTTTCAATATGCTCTATATACTCTAGATTCATAATATCAAAAGTCTCATTCCAAATCATCAGTCGCATGATTTTGCTGAAGATAATTTTGGGAGATAATTGACGCATAAACTTGTGTTTTTTGCCCAAAAACTCTTGATAAACTTTATTCATTTCTTTTGTCTTGTGTGACAAAAAATAAGCAGCATTGTGAGCCCCAGCAGAGACCGCATAGACAGAATCAATACGGGGGTAAAGATTGTTTTTTTCGAAGACGCTCAAAGCCCCAGCTGAAAAAACACCCTGGACTGTACCGCCTTCTAAAATCAAGATAACATCTCGTTTCATTGGATACTATATTTATTTATTATCTATATATCGCTTGTTTATCGCTTCCCAGTTTATCACATTCCAGTAGTTTTCGACAAATTCATTACGTTTGTTTTGGTATTTGAGATAATAAGTATGTTCCCAAACATCAATACCAAACAAAGGAAATTGTCCGAGTGAAAATGGACTATCTTGATTGCTAGTTTTGGTAATTGCTAGTTTGCCATTGTCCAGTACTAGCCAAGCCCAACCAGCTCCAAAGACTGTCATAGCAGCAGCATCAAATTCTTCTTTGAATTTGTCCCAAGAGCCAAAGCTAGATTCGATAGCTGATAATAATTCGCCTTCAGGTTTGTTGTTATCTTGACCAGACCGCAGAGTCTGCCACCAGATGTCATGATGTACATGACCACCAGCGTTATTTTTGACTGCAGTCCTGATATCTTCAGGTATTTGGTCAATATTTTGCAAAATCTCTTCTGGGGTCTGATCAAAATACTCAGAGTTGTTTTCCAAAGCTGCATTGAGCTTGGTTGTATAACCAGCATGGTGTTTGTCATGATGGATTTCCATAGTTGCTTTGTCCATATATGGTTCCAGAGCATCATAAGCATATGGTAGGTCTGGAGTTGTAAATTTATTCATATAGTTTTTATTAATTTTTTAAAATATATTTATCCAAAATATTTTTCTTGATAAAATCTGATAAGTTGTTCGACTTCTGGGATGACTTCTGGATTGCCCACGCCGACTTTGGTTTTTTTCTGGACGGCTTCTAGAGTATGAGCTCCTTCTAGGACTGCTTCTTCTATATCATGATCAGTTACTTTAGCTATTTTATCGATCATGCGAGTTTGTTCTTTGATGAATCTATCTTTTTGTTTGGATTTTATAAAATAATTGTTTATAGCACTTCGTAAAGCTTTGTCACCTAGGACAGAACAATGAATTTTTCTGATAGGCAAGCCATGCAAGCGCTCGGTAATGTCTTTAGCTTTTATTTTGAGAGCCTCATCTATAAGTATGCCGCCTTTTTCTGATACCATCACAGATAGCATAGAGGTAGCAGCTATTGCTGAGCCACAACCAAAGGTCTGCCACTTCATATCTTTGATTTTGTCTTCTTTTTTATCGACTTTGATCCAGACCTTCATCATATCACCACAAGCAGGGGAGCCTACCATACCTAGACCATCGTAGTCTTTGACTGACTTGGCGTCAGCTATTAGATTTTTTGGTTGGAAGAAATGTTTTTTGACTTCATCGGTATAAGCCCAGTCTTCATCTCCACCTTTGGGCACAATATCGATGTCAGCCGCTATATTTTGCTTAGACATATATATAAAATATTAATTTTAAATTATAACTTTATAATTTTACGAGCTGCCAATTTTACTGACTTATCAATATCGGCCATATTAATATTAACAGGAGAAGCTTTTCTGAGTTTGGCAACTATTTTTGGTAATTGAGACATGAGGTATTCTAGATCTTGTTTTGTAGTGTCTTTACCTAGTGAAAATCGCATAGATCCGTGAGCTACTTCATAAGGACAACCCAAAGCTCTAATAACATGAGACGGATCTAGAGTGGTAGAGGTACAAGCAGAACCTGTAGAAGCCTGAATGCCCACTTCATCAAGATACAGCAGCATAGCCTCACCTTCTACATCTAAGATAGAAATATTTACATTATTTGGTAAGCGTTTTGTAGCATGGCCATTGAGCCTTGTTTTAGGAATTTTATTTAGAATTTCTGCAATCAGCCAATCACGTAATTTTGTAAGCTGTTTATTATTTTTTTCTTTATCTTGATAAGCCAATTTCAAAGCTGTAGCTAGCCCGACAATACTTGGGACATTTTCTGTACCAGAATAAAGATTTTTTTCTTGGCCACCACCATCTATAAGAGCAGTCAAGGGAGTGCTTTTTTTGATATACAAGACACCCACGCCTTTTGGTCCATATATTTTACTGCCATTAATGGTCATCAAATCTACATGCAGTTTTTGGATATTCAAATCCAGAGCGCCAGCCGCTTGGCAAGCGTCTGTATGAAAATATATTTTATTTTTTCTAGATTTATTTATTTTTTCAATTAAATTACCAAGTTTTTGAATATCTTGTACAACACCAATCTCGTTATTGGCTGTCATGATGCTGACCAAGACAGTGTTGTCTTGGATGGCAGCCTCCAAGTCTTTGATATTGACCAAACCATCTTTATCAATCGGCAAAACTGAAATTTCGTGACCAAGCTTTTTTAATTTTTCAGCTGTATGTAATACTGCATGATGTTCTATAGCTGAAATAATAATATGCATTGGTTCTTTGTAAGAGCCAAGCAGACCCTTGAGAGCTAGGTTGATACTAGCAGTACCACCGGCAGTAAATAATATTTCTTCTGGCTGACAATTAAAAAAATCAGCCACTGTCTGGCGAGAATTATCAATAGCGTGTTTGGCACGCTGACCTAACTTATAAAGACTAGAGGGATTACCAAACTCTTTGGTCCAATACGGCTCCATAGCCGCAACTACCCGCTCATCTACTGGAGTAGTAGCGGCGTAGTCTAAATATATATTTTTTGGCATGATATTTTATGTTTCAGGATAAAGCTGTTTACCGTCATCGCCAGTTACAATAATGGCATTAACAGGGCAGCTTTTGGCTGACTGAATAATAGTCTCTAGACTATCTTTGTCGGTGCTTTTTACAATAGCAATGCCTTCATCGTCCAATTCAAAAGTATTGGGAGCAACCTGGACACAGGTAGCTACACTAATACAAGCTTCTCTATCTACTTCTATTTTCATACTGATATGTTTAATAATTATGTATATATTGTACCAAATATAGGGTTTCAGTCAATTATTAGGATGATTTGACAATAAAACAAAAAGGTTGTTAGATAGATGATGTATATAAAGATCTTTTCATTTTTTCTTGAAAACAAGGAGGAGGCTAATGTTTAACATTAGATTAAGTACTCGTTTTCGCATGGCTGGAATCTCTTTGATCCTGACAGCTACTTTTTGGCTGTGGTGGAGAGATGCTATTGGGCAGATTCCCACTACCACACAAGTGTTGTGGTTTGAATTATCACAGGCTGTATCTCGGACTAGTGATATTTGGATTTTTCCTATCTTGGTCTTTCTTTTCCTGTCTTTGATAAGCAGTGAGAGGATTGTCGAGCGGGCTGACAATGAAACAGAGCATCATGTTCCAGGTGACGATGGTAGTATGGCTGCTGGAATGACTATTGCTGCTGTAATTATTGTTTGTGCTTGCTTGTTGGCCGTGGTTTTTCTCATTAGTCTTTTTGTGGGCGGTTTTGCTTTGTGGCTGACAGCCTTTGCTGTTCTTGGTCTGGCTGCGATTCTGTTCTTGGGTCTGCTCTTTAGTATGACCTATGGAATCATGGCTGGATTAACCCACGCTTTTGCAGTTTGCTTGATTGCCGCTGTGCCCTATGGCATGGCAATTGGCGCAATTTTAGGTCTAGTCATAGTTGTTGTCTTCAGTTTGTCAGTTACTACTAGCATCTTTGTCAGAGGAGAGCACTGTCATCAAGATTTGGCGCTTCATTAGACCAAATAAAACCCCTATTGAATTTCAATGGGGGTTATTTTTTGTTTAATTTTGGTGAAAATAGGTTGACAAAAGCGTTTTTTTGTGCTAATATATATATGTAAGTTGAAATTGGCCTATTTCTGCCCATTTGCAGAAAAGCCAATTTTTTATTTTTAGCAAATTTTTGTGCTATTTGCCAAAAAGCCCCAAAAGTAATGCCCCAAGCACTACTTACAAAGTAAACTTCCATGTATTAGGAGACAATTGAATAAAGAAAAAAACAAAAAAACAATTAATTATTAATTATTATGATCAATAATAATGTGAAAACATTCAAACTAATTGTAGGACCAGGCAGTAAACGCCTGAGATCTAGTGATTATTGGGCCATTTTCGTACTATGTACATTTGGTGCCTTAGTTCTTTTTTATGTCGTAGGACAATCAATTTAAATATTAATCAAAAATATGAAGTGTAAATGTAAAAAAAAGCAATGCAAATGCGTCCAAAGTTTTAAAAAATGTAAGTCTCGCTATAACGCTCAAGTTGAGACTCATGAAAACTGGGCCGTTTTGTCTCTATTTCTACTTACTTTAATTTATATTGTTTAATTATTAAAAAACAAAAATAAAAACAAAAATAAATATGAAACACTCTCTCTACATTTTATTACTTTTTAGCTGGGCACCATATACGCTCTATTGCTAAATTGATAAAAACCTCACAGATCTCCGCGGTGAGGTATAAGATCATTAAAATAAAAATAAAATATGTCATTCGTTGACAAAATATTGGGATTATTCAAAAAGAAATCTCCTCATCAACCAGGTGAGAAAGATATAATACCCCAACCACCTGACGACTTGATGGTGGTTCAAGAAAAAGAACCGGATCAAAATATACAAAGTGAAAATTTACCGCAAAATAAATCTTCACCATGATAAAATCCCCCACACTGTGGGGGATTTTTATTTATTAGAAAATTATTGTATTTTCTGGTATAATAATGACAATGAGTATAGATTTTTCTATTTATAAACTACTAGGTATTTTAGGTTTGTTATTGATTGCCTTTGGTGTTTTTACACAACGCAAAAAAAGTGAAGATTTGTTTTATATTTTCGGCGGATTATTTTTGTTGCTTTATAGTATTTATATCAGAGATTTAATATTTATAGTTTTACAAATAATTTTTATATTTGCAGCTTTTTATCATTATTTTTCAAAGACAAAAAAATGAAAACACGAAACAATTTAAGTTGGAAGATCGGCGGCGAGGCCGGTTTTGGTATCAAATCAGCTGGTATGATGTTTGGCAAGATTTTTATGAAAGCTGGTTATGAGATTTTTGACTATACAGAATATCCTTCTCTAATTCGAGGCGGACACAACACTTTTCACCTGATAGTTGATACAGAGCCAGTCAATAGTATTACTTATCACGTCGATGTTTTGGTAGCTCTAAACCAAGAGAGTATCGACAAGCATTTTGATGAAGTGGCTCATGGTGGTGTGATTATCTATGACAACGCCAAAGCAAAGTTGTCTCCAGCCAAAGCCAAATCCAAAAAAATAAATGCCCTTGGATTACCCTTGGGACACTTGGCCGAACAGGCTGGCAACAAACTAATGCGTAATGTAGTATCTATTGGAGCTACTCTAGCATTGGTAGATCAAAATCTAGTAATAGCCAATCGTGTAGTCAAAAGTAATTTTGCTGGTAAGGGTCAAAAAGTAGTTGATCAGAATATCAAAGCTCTCAAACTTGGTTTTGATTATGTCAAAAAAGATTATAAAAAAGATTTTATCTGTTGTCTCAAAACAATCAAAGCCAATGATAATATTTTGATCTCAGCCAATGAGTCATTAGCACTTGGAGCGCTTGCTGCAGGCTTGAATTTTTATGTAGCTTATCCTATGACACCGTCTTCTTCTATTTTACATTTTTTGGCTTCTGTAGCTGTCAAAACTGGTACAGTAGTCAAACATGCTGAAGATGAGATTGGTGTAATCAATATGGCTCTAGGAGCAGCCAATGCTGGTGCTCGAGCTATGGTTGGTACCTCTGGTGGTGGTATTGCTCTTATGACTGAATCTTTGGGACTAGCTGCTCTGACTGAAACTGGTGTTGTCATGGTCAATGTCCAACGTGTTGGCCCAGCGACTGGTATGCCAACTTGGACTGAGCAAGGCGATTTGCAATTTATGATTCACGCTGCTCCAGCAGATTTTCCACGGATTGTGATTGCGCCTGGCGATGCCCAAGAAGCATATAATGTAGGAGCCCATGCTATGAATTTGGCAGAGATGTATCAAACACCAGTTATTATTATTTCTGATAAGTTGATTGCTGAAGGCAATACTACGGTGCCAAAATTTTCTACTAAAAATATCAAAATTAATAGAGGCAAATTATTAAAACAAGCTCAACTTAGTAAAATAAAAGATTATCGTCGCTACAAATTGAGTGCTGATGGTATTTCCCCACGTTCTATTCCGGGAATGAAAGGTGGGCTTTATATTGCCAATAGTGATGAGCATGATGGCTATGGTTTTTCCAATGAAGATTCCAAAAATCGTATTGATCAAGTCCACAAACGTCAAGCCAAATTAGATACTTTTGCCAAGACCATGCCACAGCCAGAAATATATGGCAATCCCAAAGCCAAAAAGACTGTGATATTTTGGGGTTCCAATAAAGGTGTGTTGTTGGATGCTTATCGACGACTTGATAAAAAACAACAACAAAAAATAAAGATTATGCAAATCAAATATATTTGGCCTTTTCCAACCAAATTTGTTAGTAATGTTTTGAAAAACTCCAAAAATGTTTTGTTGATAGAAAACAACAGCAACGGTCAACTTGGTAATTTGATTGCTCAAGAAACTGGCATTATGATCAAAAATAAATTTTTGAAATATGATGGACGCCCGTTCTATCGCGAAGAAATAATACAAAAATTAAAACAATTTTAATATGAAACATACAGACTTTGAAACAACTTATAAATCTACTTGGTGCCCAGGTTGTGGCAACCACGCCATTGCTCTGTCTATGCGACAAGCTTTGGCAGAATTGAATCTAAAACCAGACAATGTCTTGATCAATTATGGTATTGGTTGTTCTAGCAATGGCGCTAATTTTAGTAAGAGCTATGTTTGGCATTCTTTGCATGGTCGTCCGGTCCCGAGTGCTGTTGGCGCAAAACTTGCCAATCAAGACCTGACAGTTTTGGCTTCATCTGGAGATGGTGACGCTTATGGTGAAGGACTAGGTCATTTGATACATGCTATTCGTGGTAATGCTGACATTACTTATATAGTTCAAGATAACAAAGTCTATGGCTTAACAACCGGACAAGCAGCTCCTACTTCCAACAAGGGCTATAAAGCCAAATCAACTCCTGAAGGTATTATTGAAAAAGCAGTCAATCCAATTGGTCTAGCTTTGGCCAATGGTTGTACTTTTGTAGCTCGAGGTTTTGCTGGTGATGCTAGTCATCTCAAGAGTTTGATCATGGCAGGTATTCAACACAAGGGCTTTGCCTTTATCGATGTTTTTCAACCCTGTGTTACTTTTAATAAAGTTAATACTTTTAAGTTTTATTATGATCGGCTTTATAATCTAGATAAGAAAAAAGATTATAACAACAAAGATTTACAAACAGCTTTGAAACAAAGTCAGGTCTGGGGCAACAAGATTCCTTATGGTATTTTTTATCAAGGCAAGAGAGACGTCTATGGTGTCAATTTACCTCAGCTAAAAGGTCAAGCTTTAGTCAAAAAGCCAGTAAAAGTAAGAGACATAAATAACTTAATGAAAGTTTTTGCTTAGTATGAATCAAAAAAGTAATCATGGTTTTACTTTATTATCTTTGGTAGTAACAGTCACTATCGTGGTTATTTTAGCAGCGGCTGTTTATGTTTGGATTGATCCAGTAGCTCGTGTCGGTGCTGCCAAAAATCAAAGAAGACAAAACGATGTTTTGGCAATAGCCACTGCCCTTACTGATTATATGAAAGACCATAAAGGCGCTTTACCTTTGTTGGGTGGGGTGGGCACTACTACCAAAAAAGTTTTGTGTTCTAGTAATACTTCTTTGACTTGCGGTAGTGATACAGATGGTTGTCTGGTTATTGATGATACTGATTTTACCAATAAATATTTATTGAATTTGCCAGTTGATCCTGATAAAAGTACGCAGGCTGATACAGGATACTATGTTCAAAAAAGTACTACAACTGGAAGGTTGATAGTAGGTGCTTGCACTACTTATGGTTCGGATATTATTACCTACAAACCACAGGTTAGTATAAGTTGTAAGGGTTATGCAGCTGGATATTGTTGGTATATGGCCACTGACACTAGCCATACCTGTAATACAGTTTGTAGTAATTTGAATTTAACTTGTGTTGCTGGCGTTGATTATGGGACTGATACAAACTGTGAATTAAATCAGGAGTTCCATAATGGTTGTGATACTGGTTGTAATATGCCAGGTGGTGCAGACATACCACCAGCTCATCATGAGACAGTTGATCTTTGTTTTTATCAGTCAGGAAGCATAGGTTGTGATGATAATACTGCTAGTTATTATGGTATTTGCCCCTGTCAATAAAGATAATAATTTTTATATATGATTAAAAAAATACAAAGTTATTTAGCTCTAGTATTTATGGTTGGCCTACTGTCAATCCAATCTTTGGTTTGGGTATCTACCAAAGCAGCCGACGAACCAGATGATTTGCTACAAGCATATTTTGTCCAACCAACTATCGGTGAGGTAATACCACCTGATAGTTATTTTGATATCCAAGCTATGTTGTCAGCTGATACTGACAGTGATTTTTCTACAGTTTATTTCAATCTATCAAATCCAGAAGAAAATATTGATCTAAATTTTGAAACATTTTTGTCAGACAATAGTGTCTGGCAAAGTATCAATTATGTAGACACTAGTCAATTGCCAGGCGGTACTTATTATTTGTCAGCTGAAGCTCATATTTATGTAAATGGAAATTTGGTAGACAGTTGGCAGTCTGTACCACAGGTATTGGATATAGCTGGCGGTACTGAGATGGCAGCTCCTGGTGATCAGCAGGCTAATGCTGCAAGGTTTATTGTTTATGAGCCAATTGAAGGAGTTGTTCTTACACATCAAGGTGGCCTTACTGTTAAGGCTAGTGGCAATATTTATGTATCAGGGATGTATTTTGTATTATTAAATGATAATCTAGAAGAGATAGATCGCGTCGGAGGTGGTAGTATAGATGATCCTGAAAATCCTGATGGTTCAGATTATTTTTCTTGGATTGCTGATTTTAATTTAAATTACTTGGAAAATGGTACTTATCATATTGCAGTTAATATTGATGATTATATACTTGAGCACCCTGATATATTAATAGAGCTTACTGGAGTTTCTTTTGTTTTAGATGTTCCACCACTTGATGATCCTCTAGAAGGTACAATTATTTCACCAACTACTGAACAAGTAAGTGGTGTGGTTGATATTACTGTAGAGTTTAGTGAACCATTAATAGCTGGTACGCTGGTTGAGGCTAATATTATGACTAGTACTGAAACAGTAGTTACACTGCATATGTCGTCAGATGATACTATTCAGTATTTAGCTGATTGGGACACAACAGGACTTGATAATGGACCTTATGAATTAAGAATTTTCGTAGATAACGATGAAATAGTTAGTAAAGAAGTAATAGTTGATAATATTATTGAGTCAGCTATTACTATGGTTCAGCCTGACACTGGAGATACTATTAGATCTGATTCTTTTCAAGTAGAATTTATTACTAATTTTCTGGCTGATGATTTCACAGTTGAGTTTATAAGCAATGATGATGCCTCTATTACTACTGGTATTATACTTATTGATACAACTGATGGTTATAGCTGGGTTACAACAATTAATTTGAATGATATATTTATTGATGGTTCTTATTCTTTGTTCACTAGAACCTTTAATGAAGATTTACCTAATGGCAGCATGGCCACTCAATTTTCTTTTATACTATTGGATAGAGAAGAAGATGATCCGCCCATACCACCTGAAGTGCCAGAAGATATTATTTTGGGATTATCCAACCCTGGTTCAAATCTAGCTGATTTGATTGATTTGCAGGCTACTGCCAATTATCCTAATCTTGATATTGATTTTGTATTTTCAAATAGTACTGATCAAGAAGAAATTTTGCGTTTGCCAGCTACATATTTTGAGGATGTTTATGTGGCTAATTTTGACACTAGTTTACTGGTTAATAATAATTATTATTTATTAGCCTCTACTATTTTTGATGATGTTGTGATAGATAGTGATAGTATTTTGGTGACTATTTTTAATACTATAGAAGAAGGTGAACTTTGCGGTGATGGTGAAGTCAATCAAACAGAAGAACAATGTGATGATGGTAATAACGAAAACGAAGATGGTTGTTCAGAATTTTGTATGCTAGAAGAAGGTCCAAGCTGTGGTGATGGTGAAATCAATCAAGATATTGAAGAGTGTGATGATGGTAATGATAACGACAACGATGATTGTAGCAATGAATGTTTATTAATAGAAGAAACATATTGCGGTGATGGTGAAATCAATCAAGATATTGAAGAGTGTGATGATGGTAATGATAACGACAACGATGATTGTAGCAATGAATGTTTATTAATAGAAGAAACACCGTATACTCCACCGGCCAATGGAGGGGGTGATGGTGATAGTGTGGTTATCTATGATTTAGATACAACCTGTTTAGAGGTTGGTATTGTAGATGAAGTTACTTGCTTACATTTTTTGAGTCTTTTGAGTGGTTCTATTGATCCAATTTGTTTGGAGCAAACTATTTATGATCCAATTGCTTGTGAAGATTATCTAAATATTATCTATGTTGATCCAGAATGTCAGGAAGCAGACATTATAGACAGAGAACAGTGCAAAGATTATTTGTTAGAAAAATATGTTGGTAGTGTTGACTGTCAATTAGACGATCAGGCTCTTTGTAGTAGTATTTTGCGCGATGAATATCTCAATCGTTTAGTGGTGGAGGTTAATCATCAGAACATTATTACAGATACGGTAGAATCATTGCTTGGACAGAATGTCAATTTGCAAGATTTGGGTAATCAACTAGAAGACAATGGTTTGGATAAAAATATTTTACCTCTAGTACCTGATGTTGGCACTCAAATTTTATTGGCTAATTCACAAGACGAAATTATTTTGGAAAATAGAGAACTTTTGACAGTTCTAAATAGCGCGGTTTTGATTATAGATACTGATGGTGATGGCTTACCTGATGATTTGGAAGAATATTATGGTACAGATATTTATAATTCTGATAGTGATGGCGATGGTTATACTGATGCTGAAGAAATACAAAATGGCTATAGTCCAAATGGTGATGGTCGGCTAGAGATAGCGCGGACTGTTTTTGATGAAATTATTTTATCAAACATACCTCTCAAACAACCAAAGTTTGCACCGCTCAATGTAGATAATAGTTTGACAGTCAAAGAAGTTGTCAATGTAGATGACAAGATTAGACTAAATGGTCAGGCAGAGCCAGACACTTGGGTAAATATTTATCTTTATAGTGATTTACCACTGGTAATGACCACCAAGACAGATGCTAATGGTAATTGGTCATACACTATTCAAAAATCTTTGCAAGATGAACACCATCGAGTCTATGTAACAGTCAATAGTATGACTGGTAAAGTAGTCAAACAATCTGCACCAACTTCATTTTTGGTAAAAAGTGCCAAAGCGGTTACTGCTGATGATTATTTTGATACAGCCACTACCGCTGATGCAACTAGTAATATGATATTTTATTATATTGCTGGAGCTATTTTATTAATTATCATAGGCTTAGGCGTAATTTTATTACTCAATCGCCGTCGCCCAGATAATTTAGGAGTATAATATGTCTCAAAAAAAAGGCAGTTTTTTTCTCAAACAACATCATCAAATAATTTATGCCGTGGTTTTGATTTTATTGATTCCTGTGGCTATTATTTTTAATACTATTTTGTCTATTAGGTCTTTTCAGACCAATATAGATATAGATTTACAACGCCAGGCTTTGTCAATTGGTCGTTTTTTTGAAACTACAGTTTTTCAAGATGTCCAAGATTATGGTCAGTTGCAAGTTCGGGTTATAGACATTGGTCAATCTAATCCAGAATTAAAAACTTTGGATGTTTTGTTGCCAGCTGGTGAAGATTTTTCAGTAGTAGCTAGTCTGGATGCAAGCAATCTAGGTAAAACATCTAGAGATCTCAATCATACGATTGCCTGGCATCAAGATGAAGCTGTGGCTATGTTGACTAGTGAAGAATCAGAACGTTTTTGGGAAGTGGTCATGCCCTTGAGTGATACTCAGGGAGACAAACAAGCTATATTGAGCTTGCATATGTCTTTGCAAGCAGTCGATAACATAGTCAAAAATACTTTGACCAATTCTTATATCGTTTTGACCATTACGGTTTTGATTGTTATTTTGCTATTAGCTTTGAATACTAGGTTATTTGAGTATGCTATTTTATTCAAAAAACTAAAAGAAGTCGATAAGATGAAAGATGAATTTATTTCTATTGCTTCTCACGAATTACGAACACCGATTACTACTATCAAGGGATTTTTGTCTATGACATTAGAGGGTGATTATGGTCAGCTCGATGCGCAGGGCAAAAAAGGACTCAAGATAATGGAAGCTTCAGTTAATCGCCTTGGTTTTTTGGTAGAAGATTTACTTAATGTTTCTAGAATTGAACAAAAACGTTTGCAAGTCAAAAAAGACAAAATATTTTTGTCAGAAATTTTACAGAGCATTGCAGATGAATTTGAACTACGTGTCAAAGAAAAAAATTTGGTTTTTAAGACTAAATTTTCCAAAAAATTACCAGCTGTCTTGGCTGATGAAGATAAATTGCGACAAGTCTTGGTCAACTTGATGGGTAATGCAGTCAAATATACCAAGAAAGGCGAGATAGAACTATTGGCCAAAACTAATGACAAGTTTGTAACGATCATGATCAAAGACACTGGACTAGGTATGTCATCCAAAGAAAGAGAGGGCTTGTTTAGTAAATTTTATAGAGTCCAAAGCGATGATACTCGTGGCATTGTTGGTACTGGTTTAGGGCTCTGGATCACCAAACAGCTAGTTGAGCTAATGGGTGGTGAAATTTATCTAGATAGTATCAAAGATGTAGGTACACAATTTTATTTTACTGTACCTATCTATAAACAAAACAGCAATAAAAAATAAAAATATTTGGAGGGGTGCTATATCCCCAAGGACTGAAAAAAATAACCTCACTATTAGTGGGGTTATTTTAATTTTTGAATACTTTGTTTTATATTATTCGATTTTTGTAGATAGCTGCCGACAGATATTAGATTAGCACCGGCTTTTTTGATGGTTTTGATATTTTTGTCTGATACTCCACCGTCGATAGCAATGTTTATTTTGGGATATTTCTTATGCAAAGCTTTTATCTTGGTCAATACTTTGCTTTGGAATGTTTGACCTTGTTTGCCTGGTGTGACAGACATGATTTGAATAGTATTAAATTCAGTAATAATATTTTTTATCTTAGCTAGGCTAGTATTAGGATTGATAGCCAGGCCTGTTTGGATTTTTTGTGATTTTAAGAATTTGTTTAAGTCCAAAATATTATTTAGATTTTTATCTGCTTCATAGTGCCAGATAATTTTTTTTATATTATTTAGTTCGATCCACTTATTTATATATTTTGGTAGATTTTTGGTCATTAGATGAATTTCAAGTTTGTGTTGTCTTGTTAAGCTTTTGATAGCTTGCGGATTGATATCATTTTTAGTTTTTACAAAAACACCGTCCATGATGTCTATTTGGACATAAGAAAAATGTTTGGCAATTTTGTGCCATTGCTTGCTAAATTCTGTTTTATTTTTAGCTAAAACAGCAGGGATAATTTTGATAATTTTTTTAGGCATATTTTTTTAAAATATGTAAAGCCATTTTACGGACAGAGTCAGGTATATTTTTTAGTTTTTTAATTTCTTTAGCTGAGAGCCAAGCTATATCTTGACTTTCATGATTTTTCACAAATTTTATATCTTTGCTTCGACAAGCATAATACAATCCATAGTGATCATGATCTCCTACATTGTGGAGACTAGTATGAAAAGGAAAAGCACTTGGTGCTAGTTCTTCTTGGGATTGACCCAAAGGACTAAATTCAATAAGTTCTACATCAAGTCCAGTTTCTTCTTTGGCTTCTCTGGTCGCTGCCATATCTGGAGTTTCATTTGGATCAATATGTCCACCAGGAAATAACCAAAGATTTAATTTGGTATGCAAAACAAAGAGTATTTTATCTTCGTTTATTATACAAGTACCAACTGTGAGATCTATTTTGGACATTATATTTTTTTGACGCGTCTTTTGTGCCGGCTTAGTTTGGAAAAAGGAGTTGTAATCCAAGCATGGACTATACGAGTGGCCTGAGCTTGGGAAATATACCAAGCTGGTAAACAAATAATATTACTATCGTCGTCTTCACGAGATTTTTTGGCTACTGACAATGACCAGCCCAGGGCCGCTCGGACACCTTTGTAGCGATTGGCTACCATACACATGCCTTGACCACTTCCGCAGATTACAATACCAAAAGCATTTTTATCTTCAGCTATGTATTTGGCAACTTTGCGGGCATAGTCAGGATAGTCATCAGTAGCTTGATATTTTTTGTTGCCCAAATCTTTGACTTCATGACCTCGACTAGTCAAAGATTTTTTCAATTTTTCTTTGAGCTTAAAACCATTATGGTCTGCTCCAATATAAATTTTCATATATTTATCTTCTTTTTAAACTACGTGATTTACGGCTAATAGCAAAGATGCCTAAGATGGATAGATAAGTAGCTGTAAATTCTCCAGTGAAATTAAATTTTGTAGAATCATAAGCTGATGCAGCAATAAAAATTACTATCAGGATTGTCCATAAAATAATAAATATTTCGCCGTTATGATTTGATAAAAATTTGGGCGATTTCCAGCGGTCAAATTCTTTGACAGTAGTAAATATTGTCAATATAGAAATATAGATAATAGCTAGGTTTTTGATAGCTTCACTTAGGTCTACCAAATCAAAGAAGTGTATCAAAAAAAAGATAGCAGTAATAATACCCCAAAAGTTGACTAACCAGCGCCAAGTAAATAGTTCTGATTTTGTTTTTTTCATGAGTTTATTTTAGCATATTTAGAACATTGACAAAAGTCATAAAATAATATAATATAGCTAGAATATTCGTTTTTTCTAACCACAGAAGAAAGAGGTCGTCATGAGTGATGCCAAAGAGAGTATGGGAAATTTGAACGAGCGACTGGATAGAACCAATACTAAATTCACTGTCGTACGTATCCAGGGTGGACACGTTACGCCAGTTTATAGCGAAGCTTTGAATGCTTTGCCGAATGTGGTAGCAGTTACTACCAATCCAAGACATCCACACGTCATCGTGATACAGGGCGAGTGTACCAAAGCTCAGATCAGTGAAATTCTGGGTCCGGATTATGAATTTACGTCCAGAGAAGTAACTGGCAATCGTCATTCGGCTATTCCTTTCATGGTCATCGTCAAGTGACTTTGTTTTGACCGTCTGGTTTTATTGGGCGGTTTTTTGTTTGCTGTTTTATAACCTAAATGTTAGAATTAGCTTCAATAATAATATACTTATGAAATTTATATTTACATATCTCAAAGACTATAAAAAAATATTAGTAGGAGTCTTGGTTTTGGCTGCTGTCAACCAGATTTTTTCTTTACTTGATCCTCAGATTTTTAGATTACTGATAGATAATTATGCTACCAAAGCTCTAGAAATGGAACGGGGTGATTTTTTTCAAGGAGTTGGTTTGCTTTTGATAGGTTTTGTGACCGTAGCTTTGATTTCTCGGATTGCCAAAAATTTTCAAGATTATTATGTCAATGTAATTACTCATAGATTGGGTACTCGTCTCTATGCCAAGAGTGTCGATCATTCTCTGTCTTTGCCTTATAGTGTTTTTTCTGATCAAAGTTCTGGTGAGATTTTACGCAAGATGCAAAAAGCTCGTGATGATATTCAAAGATTGATAACAAGCCTGATCAATGTTTTGTTTGTTTATGTGATGGGCATTATTTTTGTCTTGTTTTATGCTTTTTGGGTGCATTGGTTGATAGGTTTGGTAATATTCTTGATTGTACCAGCTTTGGGCTTTACTATATTTTTGATCAGTCGCAAGATTCGTACAGTTCAAAAAAAAGTAGTGGAAGAGCAGGTCTCTTTGGCTGGCTATACTACTGAGACTTTACGTAATATCGAACTGGTCAAAAGTTTGGGATTAGAAAAACAAGAAATAGAACGTCTTAACAAAGTTAATGATCATATTTTGGAGCTAGAGTTGCAACGAGTTAAACTAGTCAGGACCTTGAGTTTTATACAAGGGACATTGCTCAATGGTCTGAGGGCTTTGATTATGGGTATGATGCTGTGGTTAGTTTTTGAACAAAAATTGACCTTAGGTGAATTTTTTACTTTATTATTTTATTCTTTCTTTTTATTTAGCCCACTTGCAGAGCTAGGTAATATTGCTGAGCAATATCAGCAATCCAAAGCTAGTAATGAAGCTTTACAAGATATCTTGGCCATGCAGCCAGAACAACCGCCTGCCAAGCCAGTCAAACTAGACACTATCCAATCGTTGACTTTTGATAAAATTGGTTTTGATTATGCTGATAAACAAAAAACGACTTTGCAAGATATAAACTTGAAAATCAAAGCTGGACAGACTGTGGCCTTTGTTGGTCCGTCTGGTTCTGGTAAGACTACGCTTATCAAATTATTAGTCAGACTATATGATCCCAAAGTTGGGCAGATTTTGATCAACAACAAAATAAATATTACAGATATCAATCATCAAGATTTTAGAAAACGAGTCGGTCTAGTAGCTCAAGAAACTCAATTATTTTCTGGTACTATCCGAGACAATTTATTGTTTGTAAATCCAAAGGCCAGCGACAAGCAATGCCTTGAAGTATTGCAAGCTGCTTCTGTCATGTCTATAGTAGAAAGAGGTGACAAAAAACTAGATACTAGAATAGGCGAGGGTGGTATGAAATTATCTGGTGGTGAGCGTCAACGCTTGGCTATTGCTCGGGCTTTGTTGCGTGATCCAGATATTTTGATCTTTGATGAAGCAACCTCTAGCCTAGATTCTCTGACTGAGGCAGATATTACTAAGACTATTCAGGAAATAGAAAAACTCAGACCAAATATGATTACTGTTTTGGTAGCTCATAGGCTTTCTACCATTATGCATGCTGATGATATTTATGTTTTGGAAAAAGGTAAGATCATAGAAACTGGTCAACATCAAGATCTAGTAAAACAAGGTGGTTTATACGCTGCTTTGTGGCGTCAACAATCTTCTTCAGAATAAAATTGGCAAAAGAAAAAACCCGGGTGGCAGTGACCACTCGGGTTTTGTGTTTACTTCAAGAAACTGAGTTCAGGCAGTCTTACTGCGACGTCGTCGAGCAGTCTCGATGATGTCATATTTGACTTTCTGAGAACCTTCGCCATCGAATTCATGGCCGGCGTCGGGATCAAAATCATGATCAACGTCGCCGCCAACATCGCCGCCATCACCATCGTGGCCAAAGATTAGGCTCATGACGGTGAAAAACACGCAGATGGCAAAGATAGTAAAGAATGTGATTTGTGCCATAGAGCCATCAAACAGAGGCATGATAAACTCTGTCATGGTACTTGCTCCTTTCTACTTGCTAGAGTCTGGAAGAGTTACATCCAGCTCGATATACGGAGGAGGGAAATCAGGGGAGTTGAACTCTGGGGTATCGACAATCAAGTCGTCGATGACCGGGAAGAAACGCAACTGCGTTTCGCCGAGTTTTTCTCCATAGTAGATTTGCACCTCAGTTTTCGGGAACCACTCCTTGAGAACATCGCGGGCTTGCCGCAAGTGCTTTAGTTGTAGTTCTCGGACTATTTCCGGCTGATCCTTCCAAGCACCGATCGAATCGTAGATCAAGCACTCTTCGTGCGCGACCAAGACAATCCTTTCGGGTGAGTGTCGTTTGAGAATCTCAATCAACACTCGCTTGGGTGCTTGCAGCTCTTCTCTGACTTCGAAGTCAGCTAGGGCTACTAGCATTGGTCCGCCAGGGGCGTCCAGGAGCGGTTTATCGACATGCTCAT
>Ga0257125_1001975_pt1 | contig 18377 bp, 8 predicted proteins | sample SI106_200metaG_FD_190183 | JGI IMG/M metagenome (GOLD analysis project Ga0257125, IMG submission 190183) | Marine microbial communities from Saanich Inlet, British Columbia, Canada - SI106_200 | ecosystem: Environmental > Aquatic > Marine > Inlet | place: Canada: British Columbia | collected...
AACGAGATGCTCCAACGTCATGGGATTCCTTTGGCCGGGACATTCCTGCAACAGGAACTGGCTATTATTACCGGCGCCTGCGATGCAATGGTGGTGGATATTCAGTGTGTTATGCAGAACCTTGCCAACGTGGCCAAGTGTTTCCACACCAAACTGATCACCACCCATCCCATCGCCAAGATGGAGCAGGAAAATGTCATTCATATTGAGTTCGATGAGCATCATGCGGCCGAAGATGCCGAGCGGATTATTAAAATGGCCATCGACAACTTTAAAAACCGCGGGGCAGAGGTCATGATTCCGCAGCATAAAGCCCCTCTTATTGCCGGTTTTGGTGTTGAATCCACAGAGTATCATCTTGGCGGTTCGTTCCGGGGAACCTACTATACGCTTAATGATAATATTATCAACGGGCGCATTCGCGGCGTTGCCGGTGTTGTGGGATGTAACAACGCGAGGACACAACATAACCGTGATCATATCGCCATCTGCAAAGAGCTGATAAAGAATGATGTGCTGGTTCTTACAACGGGCTGTACGGCCATCGCCTGTGCAATGGAGGGACTCTTGACACCTGAAGCCGCTGCCGTCCATGCCGGTCAGGGCTTAGCTGAGGTTTGTGAAACCGTCGGTATTTCCCCGGTCCTTCATCTCGGTTCGTGTGTCGATAACAGCCGTATTCTCCTGGCAGCGACAGAGGTGGTGAAGGCAGGCGGCCTTGGCAACGATATCAGCGAATGGCCGGTGGCAGGAAGCGCGCCGGAGTGGATGAGTGAAAAGGCCATCAGCATCGGCCATTATTTTGTATCATCGGGTGTGTATACGGTGTTTGGTGTCACGCTGCCCACGAGCGGAGCGCCGGTATTTCACGATTATATCACCAAGGATTTGGAAGAAATATATGGTGGTATGTGGGATGTAGAGCCTGATCCCATCAAACATGCCCATATGATGATTGCCCATATCGATAAAAAGCGTAAAGAACTGGGCATAGACAAAGCCAGGGAGCGGGTCCTTATGGATATGCAAAGCCGCCAGGCCCTTGAGGCGTAACACTCAGGGTGATGGGCTATTGCGTTAAAAAGTAAGATTATGAATTAAAATAAATCCTCAACGAAGGAGGAAGAACATGTCGAGATTAGTAGCATTTGCGGCCATACAGGGCGGCTATAAAGTGGTTTCACAAGCTGAGGGCGCATATCGGAAGGCCCTTGATACATATGACGCCAGCACAAAGGTCGGTTTTCCAAACACGGCCTATTTTCTACCGGTGATCTATTCCCTTTTTGGAATCAAGGTGGAGACCCTTGAGGATATGCAAGAACCCCTGGACATTGCGCGGGGACTTCTTCCGCCGCATATCAAAAACAAAAATTGGCTCCCTTTCCTCGGTCCTTTGCTGGATGCGGGTATGGCGGGTATTATCTCTTATGAAATTATAGAGGCCTTGAGGTACCTTAATGATCCGGATTTTTATATTCATGCGGAAGATCCGGATATCGATGCAGGAAAACTCTGGGTCGGCGCTGCCGATGATACGGTTTTAAGAAAAAGAGGGGTTGAATTTGTGGATGGAAGCGCCCCCGGATTTGCCGCTATTGTTGGATCCGCGCCCACCAAAGAGATTGCGCAGATGATTCTTGAAGATTATCAGAAAAAGAGTCTCTATATATTCTGTGCTGCAAATCATAATGGCACCACATTGATTGAACAGGCCATCGAAGCGGGTATGCAGGTGGGCTGGAATACCAGAATCGTGCCGTTTGGTCCTGATATTTCATCGGCTATTTTTGCCCTTGGCTTTGCAAACAGGGCCGCAATGGCGTTTGGTGGTGTTGAGCCGGGCGATTATCGCAAGATGCTGCTGTATAATAAGGAAAGAATTTTTGCATTTGTAAACGCCCTGGGCGATGTTGGAACCGAATGGGCGGTGGCCGCAGCAGGTTGTGTAAACTGGGGTTTTCCCACCCTGGCTGACACGGATATTACCGAGATTCTTCCCACGGGCATCTGTACCTACGAGCACGTGGTGTCGCCTGTTGCTTATGAGGACATGTGCCAGAAATCGGTTGAGGTTCGCGGACTTAAGGTAACCGTGTCCGAAATAAAGATTCCGCTTTCCTATGGCCCGGCATTTGAGGGTGAGCGCGTCCGTAAGGATGATCTCTACATGGAGATGGGCGGCGGCAAGACCCAGTGCACTGAGCTGTGCAAAATGGCCGAGATGAACGAGATCGAAGACGGCAAGGTGGAAGTGATCGGCCCGGATGTGGGCGATATCAAAAAGGGTGAGAAGCTCCCCTTGGGTATTTTCGTGCAGGTGGCGGGCCGGGAAATGCAGACCGACTTCGAGCCCATTCTGGAACGTCAGATCCACCATTTGATCAACTATGCCCAGTATATCATGCATATCGGGCAGCGGGACATCGCTTGGATCAGGGTCAGTGATCAGGCTGTTGATAAAGGGTTTACCATCAAGGATATCGGCGTGATCCTGCACGCAAAACTGCATCAGGATTTCGGCAGTATTCTGGACAAGGTTCAGGTGACCCTGTACACCCAAAAAGAAGATGTGGACAAATTGACCAAACAGGCCAGGGCCGAGTACAAAACCCGGGATGCGCGGGTGGAGAACATGACCGACGAAGCCGAGGAGACATTCTACTCCTGTACCCTGTGCCAGTCCTTTGCGCCTAGCCATGTCTGTATGGTCAGTCCCGAGCGGACCGGCCTTTGCGGCGCATACAACTGGATGGATTGCAAGGCCTCCTTTGAGATCAATCCCACCGGCCCCAATCAGCCCGTGGAAAAGGGGGAGGTGCTTGATCCGGTGATGGGCCAGTTCAAAGGCGTCAATGATTTTATTTTCAAGGCGTCCCGGCAGACCATTGATCACTATAATTTCTACTCCATCGTTAATGATCCCATGACCACCTGTGGTTGCTGTGAAGCCATCGCGGCGGTGCTGCCCGGTTGTAACGGTGTTATGACGGTGCACCGCGACTACAGCGGTCCCACCCCATGCGGTATGAAGTTCACGACCCTTGCCGGGGTTATGGGCGGCGGTCAGTCCTCGCCGGGGTTTGTGGGTCACGGCAAGTTCAACCTGACCCAGCGGAAGTTCATATCCGGTGACGGCGGCCTCCTTCGCATCGTATGGATGCCCAAATCCTTGAAGGAAGAACTCAGGGAGCGTCTCGAAATGCGTGGAAAAGAACTGGGCGTGCCCGACCTCATCGATCGGATTGCCGATGAGACCGTGGGAACGGATGAGGAATCTGTTCTGGCATACCTCAAGGAAAAGGACCATCCGGCCCTGAAGATGGACCCCATCGTGGGGTAAGGATGAAAAACTGAGCCGAGGTGCGGACCCATAAAGCCGTGCTTCGGCTTTTACCATTATATTCTGAGTTAGGAGTCTATTATGGGATTAACTGGAATTGCGATATTCAAAATGCTCCCCAAGACCAATTGCGGTGAGTGTGGGGTTCCCACATGTCTGGCCTTTGCCATGAATCTTGCCGCCGGCAAGGCGGAGTTGGATAGTTGCCCTTACGTTTCCGATGAAGCCAGGGAACAGTTGGCTGAGGCCTCGGCCCCGCCCATCCGCCCGGTAGCCATCGGCGCAGGCGCAAGGGCCTTCAAGGTGGGCGGCGAAACGGTCATGTTCAGGCATGAAAAAACCTTTTACAACCCCACAGCGCTGGCTGCCCTGGTGCCATCCGATGTGGATGCGGGCGCTCTTGACACGAAATTGAAAACCTGGAATGCGTTTCAGTATGAAAGGGTTGGGTTGAATCTGAGGCCGGAACTGGTGGCCGTAAAAGACGTAAGTGGCGATGCGGGCGCTTTTGCCGCCGTTGCCAAAAAAATCGCCGAGGGATCGGAATTCGGTCTGGTGCTCATGAGCGAAAATCCGGATGTGATCAAGGCGGCTGTCGATGTATGTGCGTTTAAAAAACCGCTCATTTACGCGGCCACCAACGACAACGTCGATGATATGGGAAACCTGGCCAAGGAAAGCGGGCTCCCCCTGGCGATCAAAGCAGACAATATGGATGATCTCATTGCCTTGAGCGATAAATTGACGGGCATGGGTTTGAAAGACCTGGTGCTGGATTCAGGCGCCAGAGAAATGAAAGCGCTGTTCCAGGATCAGGTCGTCATTCGACGGGCGCCGCTTAAGGCTGCCAATAAATCCTTAGGCTTTCCCACCATCACCTTTCCCTGTGAAATGGGGGATAATCTGGCCATGGAAACGCTTATTGCGTCCATGTTAATCGCCAAATACGCGGGTATTGTGGTGCTTTCCGATTTTGAAGGTGAAAGTCTCTTCCCGCTGCTGCTCGAGCGGCTTAATATTTATACGGATCCCCAGCGGCCCATGACGGTCACCGAAGGAATCTATGAGATCGGTTCACCGGATGAAAACTCTCCGGTAATCGTTACCACGAATTTCTCTCTCACATACTTTATTGTCGCCGGTGAAATCGAGGGAAGCCGGGTCCCCAGCTGGCTCCTCATTATGGATACGGAAGGTCTCTCCGTGATGACAGCCTGGGCTGCCGGGAAGTTTTCCGGGGACGCTGTGGCCATATTTGTCAAGAAGTGCGGTATTGCCGATAAAATTGCCCATAAGAAGATCATTATTCCGGGCTACGCGGCGGCCATCAGTGGGGAAATGGAAGAGGACCTTCCCGATTGGGATATCATGATCGGACCCAGGGATGCCTCTCTCCTGCCCAAGTACTTGAAGGATATGCAGTAAAAGGAAGACGCGTTTTGGAGTTTGTTGGGGCCTGGGCCGACGGACGCCTGGACCACAACAAACCTAAATTATATTTACCTTTTAGAAAAAGGGAGTGTGCCATGTTCTTGATTGGTGAGAATTTAAATGTAATCAACACGATTATTGGCAGGGCGTTTAAGGAAAAGGACCCGGGTCCCATTGCCGAGGAAGCCAAACGCCAGAAGGAAAAGGCGATGGACTGGATCGACATCAACCTGGGACCCGCCAGAAAAGGCGGCCCGGAACTCATGGAGTTTGTGGTCAAGACGGTCCAGGATGCTATCGGAGATGAGATCCCCCTTTGTCTTGATACTTCCAACGTCGAAGCCATGGAGGCGGGGCTGGTGGCGTGCAAGGGTAAGGCCATTATCAATTCCATCATGTGCAGGCCCGAGCGCTACGAGAAAATGATTCCGCTTGCAGCGAAATACAAAGCCAATATGATCGCCCTCATGTGGGGGCCGGACGGTCTTCCCCGGGATGAGAATGAGCGCATGGCCCTGTCGGCGGAACTGCTGTACGCAGCCAATGAAGCGGGTGTTCCCAATGAGGACATCTTTGTGGACGGTATTGTGACCCCCGTCAATATTCAGCAACCTCAGCTCATGAGCCTCATGGCTTATCAGGAGATGGTGGGGGAGATGTTCCCCGGCGTGAAGTCCACCTGCGGTCTTTCTAATATCTCCAACGGTCCTCCGGACAACCTGCGACCCATTCTCAACCAAACCTATATGGTGATGCTGGAGCGGAAAGGGATGTATTCGGTGATTTCCGATGCCTATGACGACCAGCTGACCGCCATTGCCCGGGGAAAAAGACCGGACGTCGTGGAAGTCATCCATAAGGTGATGGATGAGGAGTCCATCGATATGGGCGCTCTGTCAAAGGAATTGCAGGGCTATGTTAAAACAGCCAAGGTGATCCTGGGCCAGTCCCTCTATTCCGACTCATGGCTTGAACTGTAAAAAGCGCTAGATTAAAACCATAAAAGAGACATTTCCATTCACTGTGGGGGTGTCTCTTTTTTTTTGACCCCCTGAAAGGAAAAGCTGGTTTGGAAACAATACAAGAAAATATGACCCCGGGAGATTTTGAACGGAACGAACAGGACAAACTGATTACGGACCGTATGGCCCGGGTGGAACGCAAAATACTGGTTATGAGTGGAAAGGGCGGGGTCGGCAAAAGTACGGTGGCCGGCTATTTGGCCCTATTATTGAGCAAAAAGGGCCGGAAGGTGGGATTGATGGATGTGGATCTCCATGGTCCCAGCATTGCCAGGCTCATGAAGGTTCAGGGTGGTTTCGATATGAGCCGGGAAGGGATCGTGGGGCCATATGCTTTTTCGGACCATTTAAGCATCGTGAGCCTGGAGATGATGCTCGGGGAAAAGGACATGGCGGTCATCTGGCGGGGACCCATGAAAATCAGCGCCATTCGGCAGTTTGTATCCGATATTGAGTGGGGCGACCTGGACTTTTTGGTTGTGGATTCGCCCCCGGGAACCGGGGATGAACCCCTTACCGTTGCCCAGACCCTACCCGATGCGGAAGCCTTGATTGTCACCACGCCCCAGGAAATCAGCCTGGCGGATGTGAGAAAATCCATTAATTTCTGCCGTCAGGTCGACATGAAAATATTGGGCGTGGTGGAAAATATGAGCGGACAGCTTTGTCCGCACTGTGGCCAGCAGGTGCCGCTCTTCGGCCAGGGCGGGGGAGAGAAAATGGCCCGGCAAATGGGTGTACCCTTTCTGGGACAGATTCCCGCAGACGGGAAGATGGTGAAAGCCGGGGACACGGGGGATCTTGAAGGGCTCATGGGCGAGAAGGACCTGGAGATTAATGTTGCTTACAACGATTTTCTAAAAGCCGTACTCGCCGGTTAAACGCAAAAACCACCCAGTGCCCTCAGACCTTGGATATTAATGTCGTAACCAACCTTTTCCTAAAAGGATGAAAGCCCCTTTTTTCCTTGACAGAATCCCTGTTTTACCGCAGTGTTTTTGCTGGTAAACTAAATAGCAATTCAAAGGGATCTGAAAAATCATCAATGAGCCATAAACTGATCCAGGACCCGGTGCCGGGGGCACACCGCCTTCGGTTCAAGGGTGATACGCTGGTTTTCAGCCTTTCTTTGCCAAAAGGCCTGAAAGGCAACGCATGGATTCGCACCAATCTGGGTCACGCAGAGGTCACCCGGCGTGAGATCATTGATGAGGTTTGCTGTGGCGAACCCCGTTTGCAGAGGGACTGGTTTGATATCCCCATGAAAAGGGTTTCAGCAACACTTTTTCGGATCCATATTCCCCTCTGCCAGGTGGGGCATTTTGAAGCCAAATGTTATTTTTTAAAAGAAGATGAAACCACACCCATTTGGCCGGACGGTCAAAATGTTGTTATCAACGTGGAGCCTAGCGAAACGTGCTGTGCAAATATTATCTATAATGCTTTTGTAAGGCAGTTTGGTCCCAATATCGCGGGCTGTGCAGGACCGACACCTGTCATGGCGGACGGGATAAACCTGTTGAACAAAGCAGGCTTCACGGTAATACCCCCCTCCGGCACCTTCAGGGATCTTATGGAGAAGCTGGATTTCATTCTTTCTGAGTTGGGATGCCGGATTATTCAACTGCTGCCGGTCCACCCCACACCCACCACCTACGGACGGATGGGCCAGTTCGGCAGCCCCTACGCCGCGCTCGGCTTTTTATCCGTTGACCCGGCCCTGGCCCAATTTGATCCTAAAGCCACGCCCTTAGAACAGTTTACTGAACTGGTGGATGCCGTACATGAGCGGAATGCAAAGCTGTTTATCGACATTGCCATAAACCATACGGGATGGGCTGCAAGGCTTCATGAAAAGCATCCCTCATGGCTGGTTCGGGATCAAGAGGGTGCCATTCAGGTGCCCGGGGCGTGGGGGGTGAAATGGGAAGACCTCACCAAGCTGGATTACACCCAAAAAGACCTCTGGCAATACATGGCGGAGGTTTTTCTCACATGGTGTCGTCGAGGGGTGGATGGGTTTCGCTGTGACGCCGGCTATATGATTCCGGTTCATGCCTGGCAGTATATCATTGCCTCTGTCAGGGAACAGTATCCGGACACCGTTTTTTTGAACGAAGGCCTCGGTGGAAAGATATCCGTGACCCGAAATCTTTTAAGCAAAGGGAACTTTAACTGGGCTTATTCGGAACTGTTTCAGAATTATACCCGTGACCAAATCGAAAACTATCTTCCGGAGGCCATGGAAATTTCAAAGACGGACGGCCTGACGGTTCATTTTTCGGAAACCCACGATAACCTGCGACTGGCAGAAAGATCCAAGGTCTGGGCTCGCATGCGGACGGCACTGTGCGCCCTTTTTTCCCCCAACGGGGCCTTTGGCTTCGCCAATGGGGTGGAGTGGTATGCCACGGAAAAGATCAATGTTCACGGGGCCCCGTCTCTAAACTGGGGGGCGGACAGCAACCAGGTAGAGAACATACAGCGAATCAATGCGATCCTTAAACACCATCCGGCATTTCATGACCGGGTGGATTTAAAAATGATACAGCGCGGCGCGGGAAATTATGTGGTCTTGCTGCGACACCATATTCCAACGGGGAAATGGGTTCTGGTGGCGGCAAACCTGGACGATGATAAAGAAGCGGTTGTGTGCTGGGATGATAGGGAAGCGCATCCCTTGGAAGGTGATGTGTTGACGGATTTACTGGGCGGTGAAAAAGTGACCCTTGACCGGGCAGAAGGCCATTTCAGGGTTTTGCTGATGCCGGGCCAGGTTCTCTGCTTGACAGCCGATCCCGACGATGAGGCGCTGTTTCGCACGCTGCCGGACCGAACCAACGAGCCTCCTGAACGGATTAAACACCAGCAATTACGCGCCAAGGCCCTTGATGTGTGGTGTTATTATCATGGGTTGGGCGACCTTGAATCCGCTGACCCGGATGAGATGGCGTCTCGATTGTCAAAGGACCCGGTGGCGTTTTGTGCTGAAATGAATCCACAAGGTGAGGAATCCAGAGTGGTTCAATGGCGATGGCCGAGGGATTTAAGACGCCAGGTCATGGTGCCGCCGGGGCATTTCCTGTTGGTCGCTGCCGACACGGCTTTCCGTGCAAGTATCACGGCTAAGCAGAATGCGCCCGTGTTGTCTTCTGAGGCATCCCTCGGGCTGGATGACGGGAAGTATTATATTCTGTTCAAACCCCGGGCCACACCCGAGGACCATGCCCCCCGCACCCTTGAACTAAGCGTTTTTGAGCCCGGTCGCACGGAACATGCCGAAGCGCCACTTCTCTTTTTGTGTGAGCCTGAAAAGAGCCTTGTGAAAAGGCGTCTTGGCCGACCCGGCCGCCCGGCCGTCGTAGCCACTTTCGCGGAGTCGGCTCGTAGCCACTTTGGCGGAGTCGGCTCCAATGGGATGTCAAAATCCCTCCTCCTGCTGGGCACAAACCGGTGTGGCGCCATGATGCGGGCGCCCATCGAATGGGGAGCGCTTCCCAGCCGCTATGATGCGCTGCTGGCGGCAAACATGGATTCCGATTACCCCGAAAGCCGATTGATTCTCTTGACGCGCTGCCGGGGGTGGGTCAGGTTTCAGGGATATTCCCGGGATATGGATGCGCACTGTGTTGACGGGTTTGAGTTTGATGGGCATTCGCGGGGATGCTGGGGCTTCCGGGTCCCAACCGGGCAGGGTGAACATGTGGTTCTAAGGGTATGTCTGGAAATGGCGCCCGGGAAAAACCAAGTTCGAATGGTGTTTTACCGGGATCCTGCTCAGGGGTTTGAAGGACGGCTCAGCGATTCCAAACCCGTTGAGATTGTTTTGAGACCCGACGTTGAATGGCGAAGTTTTCATGAATCCACCAAGGCTTATCAGGGAGCGGAGACCCTTTTTCCTGACGCGGTAACCCCCATGCGGGAAAAGCCGGGTTTTCTGTTTTCACCCCACGGGCCGCAACAGCGCCTTTCGGTGCATATCTCAAGGGGTGCTTTCCAGCCGGCGCCCGAATGGCAGTACATGGTACATCACTTCAAGGACGAGGAACGGGGGTTTGATGCGGATTCGGACCTGTTCAGCCCGGGCTATTTTTCGGTATTTCTTGAGGGGGGAAAGACTTTTGAATTGGTGGCCGGGGCATCTAGGGCAGGCGAGGAACGTCAGATCGAGGAAGACCCGGTCGACGATGACACTTTAAACCGGTTGTTCCCTCAGGAACAAACCATATCATTGGAGAGAGCCCTTGATGATGCCCTCGACCATTATGTGGTCAAACGGGGCGACATGAAAACGGTCATCGCCGGATACCCATGGTTTCTGGACTGGGGCCGGGATTCCCTGATCGTTGTCAGAGGCCTCGTGGCCGCCGGTAAGTTGACGGAGGCCCGCGCGGTCCTCCGGCAGTTCGGTCGATTTGAACACGAGGGAACCCTGCCCAACATGATTAATGGAGAGGATGCGGGAAACCGGGATACATCCGATGCGGCGCTGTGGTTTTTTGCGGCATGCGGTGATCTCCTCCGGAAGGAAGAAAGCCCATCTTTTCTGGCGGAAAAAGCAGGACGGCACACCCTTAATGAGGTGCTGCATTCAATCGGCCATTTTATGATACACGGGACGCAAAACGGCGTAAAAATGGACCCGGAATCGGGCCTTGTTTTCAGTCCGGCGCATTTTACATGGATGGACACGGATTTTCCCGCAGGCACCCCCCGAGAGGGGTATCCCATCGAGATACAGGCCCTCTGGTATAATGCCCTGAAGGTCCTATCCAGTCTGGACGGGGAAAAGGGTGAATATGACTGGCGCGCACTGGCTGCACGTGTTCAATCATCCATTATGGATCTGTTCCGGCAGAATGGCAAATACCTGTCGGATTGCCTTCATGCCGCGCCGGGCGATGCTGCAAAATCGGCAAGCCCGGATGATTCCCTGAGGCCCAACCAACTTCTGGCCATCACCCTGGGCGCTGTTCAGGACCCGCTCATCTGTCGCCATATTCTGGCGGCCTGCAATGAGCTCCTGGTCCCCGGCGCCATCCGGAGCCTTGCGGATCGACCGGTTCGAGTACCCATTTCAATTGTTCATAACGGCAACGTTTTAAACGATCCGCATAACCCCTACTGGGGAAATTATGTGGGTGATGAAGACACGCGGCGAAAACCGGCGTATCATAATGGTACCGCCTGGACATGGCTGTTTCCCGCCTATTGCGAGGCTTGGGTCCAAACCTATGGCGATGCGTCCCGTAAAACAGCCCTGTCATGGCTTTCCAGCAGTACCGGGCTCATCAACAGCGGTTGTCTGGGCCAGGTGCCTGAAATCCTGGACGGGGATTTCCCTCATACCCAGCGGGGTTGTGATGCCCAGGCGTGGGGGGTCAGTGAATTGTTGAGGGTATGGAAGAAATTGGGCGGTTAGGCTTTATTGCGGTTGACGTGAAGAAGAGAAGAGAGATTTTAGGGAATTCGGGCTTTGATCATCGTTTTGGCCGGATTTTCTTATCGATCGCGACGTTTGGCGCAGTTGTAGGTGCGGATTTATCCGCACAACGGGATAGTATTGCTGCACGGCAACATTCCAGATTGGCTGGAACGATGATCAAGGTCTCTAATATATTCCTATGAAACTTAGATGTGCGATGAAGGGCTAGCGTCATAGCGTCTGCGTGCGTTGGAAGGACAGCCAATATATGAAAATTTACCCGAATTGACATGAAGACGCGTGGACGGATAACATTACAAACGAGATGATATCCGGGTCTGTATGATTACTTGTTAGGTCCATAAATATTGCGATCACACTAAATATAAAGGAGGTTCTAACTTGAATTCTCAGAAATTCGCTCGTATCGCTGAATCACTTCGGCAGTACCGTCGCGCTGAACTCGGCGATTTCCAGGAAGAACTCGGCAGTCGGCCTATTGACACTCTCTATGTTGACCCTCTTCCGGGAGACGCTGTTTTGAACTCTGTTCTTTCCAGTAACACTGTTTTTCTTTTAGGCAGAAAGGGCACTGGGAAGAGCACAATTTTTGCCCGTGCTCAGAACGCTCTCCGTCAAAGACAGAACATCCTGTCCACTTATGTAGACGTCAAGAGCCTCTATGACGTTATTGACGCCACCCAAATTCCAACGCAATCCCCAGAAGAGGTCGATATCGATATTGGGGTTCATAGGGCGCACATGTTGAGAAAAACTTTCCTTGGTAAGGTTCTCGCTGAGCTACTCAAGGAGATTGACTCCCTCTGCGATGATATGTCACTTTGGGATCGCTGGCTGGGAAAGAGAAAATCATTGCCAGAACTCAGAAAAAATCTCGTTAATCTCCGGCCGCGTGTCAAAGAAGCAAGCCTTGAAGCCCAAGAATTACCTATCCTCCAACGAATCACACGCCGTTGTAGATCCCGTAAGCAACAAGAATTGTCGGAGACTGCGACAGTTGGTGCCTCTGCAGAAGTATCTTTCACAGGTGCTAAGGCAGAGACGCATGCTTCACTTTCAGATTTTGATAAAACCCTTGATGACAGTGAAACTTACAACGAGTACTCGGACGTTGTCTTACGTTCATTCCCCTTTGACGAAATCCTTGCTGAAATACGTGATCTGCTTTTTGAGAGTGGGCTCAAAAGACTCATAGTATTCTTTGACGACTTTTCTGAACTAGGTTTCTTAGACCAACGGCTTTTCGTTGATGTGATTCTTGCGCCACTCAACAATTCTAGCAATGAAGCAGTGAAGCTCAAAATCGCTGGCTACCCGGGGCGAGTCTACTACGGCCGAATCGATGCGACTAAAGTTGACACTATCAACCTAGATTTTTCGGCTCTATATGAGGATGCCGAGGTACAATCAATGGAACGTTCGGCCATCGAGTATGCCACTAGACTGCTCGAGACACGCTTCAAAGCATTCGGTGAATCCATCTCAGATTATTTCGAATCCCGTACGCCTTTAGATCAGCATATGAGACTGATCTTTGAAACCACGTTTAATGTGCCTCGCCTAATAGGCGCGCTGTTACATACGTGCTACCTAGATCGAGTCTCTAAGGACCTTCCAATTACACAAGCGTCAATAAGACTGGCGGCTCGTAAGTGTTACGAGACAACAATTTTGCAGTACTTCGATCGTATGAACCGTTTTGCACTTGAGCCCTTCGAGAATAAGTTGGACCGACATAACCAACAGCAGCTCCTAAAGTGCGTGGTTCAGGAAGCTAGGAGCGTTCGAAATCGCATCAGTGATAGATCGGTTGGGGGAACATACTTCAATACTCTCCGAAATCCCCCTACAAGTCACTTCATTATCAGTGCCACTCTTGGAAACATCTTTCAGTCACTTGAGTCCAATTTCCTTCTTTCTAAGTATAAAGATACAAGAGATAAAAACGGGAAGGCTGTTACCGTATATGCCCTGTACTATGGACTTACTGAATCAGAACGTCTGGTATGGGGCTATCCAGCAGGTAGGGAGTTCAGAAATTACTTTGTTCAGCGTTGTTTCGATTTTACAGCTCCAATCCATGAGTTCCTTTCTCAGAATCAGACCATTCGATGTGACAACTGTGGGAAATGCCACCCTCTTGAGCAGAAAGACAGCTTCGAACTTTACAAGTGGCGTTGTCCAGAGTGTGACGGAATCTGTTCAGTCGTCAATCTCGCCAGCGATTTTCCCTCAGAGGTTGAACAACTTGAGGACGACCTGATGCTCGATCAGGTCGAGCTGGAAATCCTCAATACTCTCAACACGGAAGCAAAATCTATGCGTGCAGGAGAAGTCTCCGTATTGATTGACGTCACTTATCAGCTCGTTGGAAAGCGCACCTCTAAGCTTCAGGATATGGATTTCGTTATCAAGAGACGAAGCGACGACGACGGAAGAATGAGAAGCAAGATAACTGACCGAGCAAAAGACATCTACTTTGATTCAAGAAAGATGGCCGAACAACGGCATTGAGCAGGATGCGAATTTCGCTGCCGCTTCATTCGCACCCCTCATGCTTGGATTATACCTCAAAAATATAAGGAAAATTTATGCATATTAAAGACGGTGACATTATTGATGAAAGGTTCGAAGTATGTGGAACCTGCAGTGAGGCAGGAGGGATGGGTCCCATTCTTCATGTCAAAGATTTAGAAGAAGAATTTGAAAATGAAATTGTTCTTAAATATTGCAGAGAGGAAGATGAAGAATATATAAAACGTTTCAGAAGAGAAGCTAGACTCCTTACAGAGTTTGCAGGGAACTCAAAAGTTGTACAGATTTTACATCATAACGTTAACTACGACCCTCCATATTTTGTAATGCCTTATTACGCTGACGGCGACCTAACTAACCTTGCCGAGGAACTGGAAGGAGACCTTCAGCGGCAAGAAGAAATTATTAATTCAATGATAGCTTGCATTGCCGAACTCCACTCCCAAGAAGTATTTCACCGTGACATCAAACCTCAAAATTTCCTGTGCGATGGAGACAGCCTTGTTGTCTCTGATTTCGGCCTAGGCATGGAACCAAACTCCACCTCAAGATTTACAAGCAGTTCAATGTTTTGGGGTACACAGGGTTATTTGCCGCCAGAGTTTCAAAGAGGAGGTTTTAAGCATGCCGATGCCTCAGGTGATATTTTTATGCTTGGCAAAACCATATATGTTCTTTTGACCCGCCAAAATCCAACCTACCTTGTGGATGAAGATCTTCCTGCTCCCCTTTTCCATGTCATTGAAAGATCCTGTGACCTTGACAAGAAACGACGATATCAAACGTTATCCGCCTTAAAGCAAGCACTTGGGCTGGCCTTTGATGTAATGCTTAATCGTGGAGGGTGGATTGGCGAAGTCAATCAGTTAATTGCAACAATAAAAGATAGGTTGATAAATGAGGGAAAATATAAATCTTCTGAAGTTATTGAATTTCTGGAGAAGCTGTCCTTATTGGAACACGAAGACCAGGTTCGAATTTGTCTTGACCTTGACAAACGAATATTTGTTATCTTAACTCATGAAAAACTTAGAGGGCATGTTGATGACTTTCTGAAAATTTACAAGGAAATGGTTGAAAGTGAGAATTATGGATGGACATTCGCCGAAACCATTGCAAACAATATGGAAAAATTTTTTAAAGAAAAAGAAATACCACCTAGAACAAGGGGTAAGGCTCTTGAGCTGGCAATTGAGGCGGCAATAAGAATGAATAGATTCGCTGCTATGGACACCTGCAATGCAATGATAACTTCTGTTGATAATGACGACATGGGTGTCCATATAGCAGCAATAATTCAAGACAAACCTGATTCATTTCTCAGTGGCATTGAACCATCACAGTGTAAATGTGACAGCATAAGAGCAGCAATCAGAGCCATAAAAGAATAGAGCAATAACAATCTCTTTCAGCGGACTGCAAAAAGCCACGGCCGCTGAAAAGTACGTTCACGGAGGCTACGCCGCCGTGAATCGCGGTGCCGGTCAGCATCGCGATTATGCCTCAAGAACAAGGAATGGTAGTATATAGATGATAGAAAAACATTTTGATATACCGTTTATCGCGGACTTAGCGCTTCGGGAAAAGCAAATTCAGCAGAACTACCGCCCGATTATTGCTGTGCATAAATGGTTTGCAAGGCGACCGGGCACATTGTTTCGTGGCTTGCTTCTGGCAGAGTTCTCGGAAAAGCCGCTCCGGGATGTGTTTTACAACTCAAACAACCTTTCGGGTCGCCATGTGGCCGACCCATTCATGGGCGGTGGTACACCGATCATAGAGGCAAACCGTGTTGGATGCGATGTCACCGGGTTTGACATCAACCCCATGTCTTATTGGATCGTTAAGCAAGAAATCGAACATCTAAATCTTAATGCTTACACTAAGGCTGCGGAGTCCCTTCGCACAACAATGGAAAAGGAAATCGGACAGTTTTATCGAACACGATGCACGCTCTGCAACTCGAACGATGCCCATGTAAAATACTTCCTTTGGGTTAAAGTAACGCCATGTCATCAATGTGGAAAGGATATAGACCTGTTTCCCGGATATCTTCTTTCTGCGGATTCCAGACATCCCAAAAACGTCTTTATTTGCCCCTGTTGTGGAGAATTGACCGAGACGGGTGACCGGAAAGAGCCAGGCCACTGTAATCAATGTGCCACGGAACTACCGTTGAAAGGACCCGCCAAACGAAGTCGTTGCAGATGTTCTGCGTGTGGTGCTGACAATCATTACCCTGATGCCGGTCTTGGCGCCCCGCGTCACCGTCTTTTTGCAATGGAATACCACTGTTCAAGATGCAAGCCATCCCATACCGGCAGATTCTTTAAAAAACCGGATGATCACGATTTGGAGAATGTCAATGAGATTGAGAGGCTCTGGTCACAAATGCATCCGAAGTATGTTCCTGACGATAAGATTCCAAGCGGTGATGAAACAGATCGCCTGCACCGTTGGGGATACACACGTTACCGGGAAATGTTCAATAACCGACAGCTTCTCGGCTTGGAACTTTCTGCCCGCATAATCGCAAAAATAACCAATGAGCGCGTACGCAATGCGCTGGCAACGAACCTTTCCGATTTGCTCCGCTACCAGAACATGCTTTGCCGCTATGACTCGAGGGCCTTAAAGTCATTGGACATTTTCTCTGTTCACGGTTTTCCGGTAGGATTGATTCAATGCGAGTCCAATTTCATCGGGATAAAGGAGCCGGGGCGCAACATATGCGTGGGCAGCGGCGGATGGGCCAATATTATCGAGAAGTTCAAAAAAGCGAAATCCTATTGTGATCATCCTTTTGAAGTCAGGTTTCAGGGTCGCTCAAAGAGAATCGTACCAATTAAGGGAGAATGGATCGGCGACTATTTGAACGGTGATGATGCCATTCCTGCACGAGTTGTCGATATCTCATGCCAAGACGCCGCGGCCTGCAGACTGCCGGATGCTTCAATTGATGCCGTTTTTACCGATCCTCCCTATTTTGGCAATGTCCAATACGCGGAGCTCATGGATTTCTGTTATGTCTGGCTCAGAAAGCTTGTGGGTCAAAACGCCGGCGCATTCAAAGCCGATTCTACCCGCACACCCAATGAATTGACCGGGAATGTTAATATGGGGCGCGGGATCGATCATTTCACAAAGGGCCTTTCCTCTGTTTTTCAGCGTATGGCTAAAGCGTTAAAGCCCGGATCGCCTCTGGCATTCACCTACCACCACAACAACATTGAAGCGTACTTTCCCATAGCGGTGGCGATCCTTGATGCTGGGCTGACCTGTTCAGCGTCGCTTCCCTGTCCGGCGGAAATGGGCGCATCAATCCACATAAACGGAACAGGCTCATCCATTATTGATACCGTGTTTATCTGCCGGCAAACCGGCGCCATGCAACGGAAGTGGTTGGCCAATTCACCGGATGAAGTCGCTCGGATTGTTAACGAAGACTTGGATCAGCTTAGGGCCGGAAATGTTAAGCCGACATCCGGCGACATCAGGTGCATCACCTATGGGCATTTGATCCGATTAGCCATCTGGTCCCTGCGCCTTGAATGGGGAAAAACAGAACCGGTAGCAACGCGCATTGGAAAAGTGGCTAATTGGCTTAAACGTTTCGGTGGATGGGCCGAAGTTGAAAAGTGCATGACGTACGAGGGAGCAGCGATAACGAATGCTATGCCTTTGTTCGCTGTACACGAAAACGCCGCAGAATATGGAGCAGAATATGCCGACATTTCCTTTTGAAGTTTCCCTTGATGTCATCCTCCAGGACCCTGAAAGTTATGTTGATGCCGTCTTCTCATGCCTGGAGTCGGAATTCCTTGTTTTACCCAGGGGGGCCGGCTTTGTTGAATATCCGGTCTTCGAGCGCGGGTACGAAGCGTTGAAGGTTGCAACCGCAGGTTTCTCACAATTCGATCCGAATAAGGTGTTTCCCGTTACGGTCTCTGAGCCCATTGCAATTGTGGTTTTGCGCTCGATGCTGGGGTTCACACCACCGGAATGGGGTTACGTCACAACGCAGAAAACCGGCGTATCAGTCACTCAAGGCTTCGTGCGCTCGCTGGACAGAAAAGTGCGAATGACTCCGGAAAAGGGTCTTAACACCAACGGTGTCACTAAAGAGCGGCTTAAAGCGATGGTCCAAACAGCGTGTCAATTACTGTCGGCTGGCGCGCCCGATGTGGACATTGACCAATTGCACCGCTTGGACAAGGCTGATACGAAATATGGCGCCGAAAGCATCCGGAACCTGTCTATTATAGGCGTTCCCTACGCCATGCTGCTGTATGAACGTTTCCTCGGAAGGCCGTTCGCCGGACATCGAGATTCCGTAAGCGAAATTATTGGCGACAGCTTGGAATCCGCAATAGAAGATGTTCTTTCCAGTGCAGGGGTAAGTTTCCGAAAAACAAAACGGGCGGAACGAATCGAAGGCTTTGATCAGACGCCGGATTTCATCATCCCCAGCGAATTCAACCCGCAGGTCATTATCGAGGCGAAAATCACCGAGGATGACGGCACGGCCCGTGACAAGGTGACACGAATTCAACATCTCGGTGAATTGAGCCTTGCCGGTCGCTCTGAGGATAACCCTAAA
>Ga0257125_1001976_pt1 | contig 18372 bp, 12 predicted proteins | sample SI106_200metaG_FD_190183 | JGI IMG/M metagenome (GOLD analysis project Ga0257125, IMG submission 190183) | Marine microbial communities from Saanich Inlet, British Columbia, Canada - SI106_200 | ecosystem: Environmental > Aquatic > Marine > Inlet | place: Canada: British Columbia | collected...
CAGTAACCATTGGCAGCATAGAGCTTACCTTTGTGCCCTGCCAGGTGCATAATTTCGGATCCGCCTGCGTATTGCCCGGCCGAATCGAGATAACCGGCTGCATATGACCACTTCCAGGCAGGATCAACCGTACTTTCGATGCGGGCAGGTACCAGCGATGGGCCTTTGAACCCCGCCAGTCGTTTAACACGACCCTCAGCGTCCAGTGCAATAAAGTCCGAAAACGTACCAATCGTTTCACCGGTCCGCTTCGTGACCTTTACCTGAAAACGGATCTGTGCCCCGAACCCCTTCAATTCAATCACATCCATCAGTCCACCGACCGGTTCCAGGTGAATGACATTGACCATCTTGTCACCCACCTCATCAGGGCCGGTCTTATCAAAGTTAAGCTCCACCCAGCGACCGTTATCTGCCCAGTCGTCAGCCAGTACGGCACTACGTTCCTGATCGGTATCACTGTTCCAGGCATCCACATACACCTGCGGACCCCCCCCAAACGGCCGGTTATGGGGCGGGTCGCTGAATTCGACAATTTCCTTGAGGCGACCATCATCACCAAACTCAAAGTAGGATTCACCCTTCTGGTACCGCTGTTCATCCGGAGCATATAGTTCCCAAGCCGCACGGGCGACATCCCTGAAGGTCTGGACCTCACCGACCAGTTGCAGGGTAAGATCTTCATATGTGCTCTGGTACACACCGATGGCAGCGGACAGCTCAGTTCGTGATCCGACCATGCCCTTGCGGGACCAGTGACTCACCTCCCTGACGACTGCTCGCTCCAGAAGGTTGTTGCGAGTCGTCGTATCTCGCTCGGTAAAGGCTGCGAAAAAAAGGTCAATCACCGCCTCTACAGTCCCGGCTGGCGTATTGCTATTGTTATTCATATGCTCCTATTATGTATCAAGCCAGGCTTCCTTGAGTCCCATGGTTGCCATATGATGGAATTGATTCCCGGGGTTGAAATTTTTCAGCTTATCCGTCCAGCCATCCGCTGTGATATACGCTTGCCGTTCAGCAACGGAGAGAGGCATGGTCAAACCCTCATAGGCCAGGGCCATCAACGGACGAGCTGTCCCACCCGTAAACCTTTGAGGATCCGGCGAATGCCACATCCAACTGATTCCTACTTTCACCGTACCGCCCCGCTTCGGCGTGGCAGCAAAGGCCGACGGGCCCACAAAACTATAAGCGGCGGCTCCCGCTGCTCCAGCCGCGGATAGTTCCAAGAATTTCCTTCTGGTCAAGTCATCTTGGTATTTACCCATCTTCCACCTCCATTTTTTAAGGGTTGGCTCAAAAATTACTCAAGTGTTTCCCCATTGACGGAAAAGGAAACACGTTGTCTTGGCATTTTGTCTGCAAAATGTCCAGTCTTTATGAGACCTTTGCGGACAGATTATGCCAAGTTATTTTTGTACGATCCCTAAGATTGATTGACAGGAACTCGTAAATTTCCCTGGCGTCTTTTGCCTATTGAAGAAATCGAGAAATGATTTAATCAGACTTAAATCGTTCCAATAACGGATGCACGTCACGAGTATCCACCACTATCATGTGACAGTCTTTCTATATGACAGCAGTTACCAGATGAAAAAAGCATGCCACCACAGATTAATGCCTCTATTGGTCTTATATCCACCCTCTTTGTCATGCAGGAAGCATTAACCGGTTTTTCTCAACAGCTTTTCTTCGGCTCTGCCAGAAATTCAATTACTGATCGAATATTATCCTGGTTGAAAAACCATATCGTTTGTTGAAATCAGGGGATCTCCATCATCAGAGGCTTTTATGATTGTTTCCAGATCCGAATCTGTTATGATGGGACTTTTTAATTTCAGGAAATTTCCTGGCTTACTTTATCAAAATAACACAGTATATCGTATATTAAATATCAAAACACGAATTACCGTTTATCCAAAATACCGATTCCACTGTCATCATATTTCCTAGTGATCGATGAGTTTTGCTCTCTGCGAAGTCTCGCTTGAAATCAGCAATGTCCGGTTAGGTTTTTGCAAAACAAAAGCTGAATAATGAACCCTGTCTCTCATATAAAAAAAAGAACTTGCTATACCAATATCCAATGACCTCGTTCTCGGACAGTGGATTAATAATTATTTAAGGATCCAAAGTGACAGTTTCAGAGCCCACCATACTTTTCAATGATCATCTCAGCTCCGCTGACAGAAAAAAACTGACCCGGGTTATCCTGCGCCTGGCCGTGCCGATTTTTATCGGCGGCGGAATCAACGCATTTGTCGGCTTTATGACCCGTATCTTCATCAGTGAACTGGGTGAGGTGACATATAACAGTGTTAATCTCTGCTTGATGGTGTTCTACACGATCATTTTGGTGGTGGTTGCCATCAGCATTGGTACAACCACACTGGTGGCGCAAAACTGGGGTGGTAACCAGAAAGATCGTGCCGGTGAGATCCTGAAACAGAGCTTGATTCACTCCTTACTGCTTGGGTTTTTGATCTCACTATTTGGATTGCTGACACGCAGGGCTCTTTTCCAATTGTTGGGTATGGATGAGGAGATGACTGCGATCGGATCTCAGTTTCTCTTCTGGGTGTATCTGGGCCTCCCTTTTTTCTGTCCTGGCTTTTTTATGGCAGCAGCGTTGAGGGGAGCAGGAGACACGCGCACACCCATGATTGCGGGTCTGGTGATGTCGGCATTTTCGTTGGTGCTTTCTTACGGATTGATCCTCGGAAAACTCGGGATGCCCAAGCTTGAAGCTGTTGGCGCAGCCATTGCGATCAATGCATCGTTTCTGGTGTTTACCGTTTTACAGGCGGTCGCAATATTTTTCAACAGGACCGTTCTGAACGTTTCAGCAAAGTCGTGGCGCTTTGATTACCGCACCGGTGCGTCTATCATGAAAATCGGGCTGCCATCAGCAGGAGAGTGGTCAGTCATTCGGATCGGTTTTGTCGTTTATGTCACGCTGGTAGGATACTATGGCCACGAGACATTGGCCGGTTTCTTCACCGGCATTGCCATTTTATCTCTGACTCATTCCCTGACCCAGGGAATTCAGATTGCAGCGACTACATTGGTTGGGCAAGCTGTCGGTGCCAAAGATTTTTCGAAAGCGGAATCCATATTTCGCTTAACAGCTCTGATCGGCTTTGTGATCATGGCGGTGTGTGCGCTTGTCTTTGCAGTGGCGGCGGATACAGCGGTTCTTTCCCGAATGTTCCCAAAACTCAACGCCTCATCCATTGAATACGCCCGTGATTTTATCCTGCTCATTTGCCTGGTAATGCCCCTGATGGGGAGCTCATTTGCAGTAGGAGGCGGTTTGCGAGGAGCCGGCAGCACTAAGGCCCCACTTTATGCAGCAGCGGTGGGTGTATACGGGGGCAGAATCGGATTTGCTTTCCTGGTGTATTATCTGTTTCAGCCTTCAGTTTATGTGATCTGGTGTTCAATGTTTCCCGACCTGATTATCCGACTACTCATCATGCTGATCCAGGTAAAATCAGGTAAATGGAAAGCAGTAAAAATCAATTTATAAAGCCTTTGTTAAGGGTCGGCTCAAAAATTACTCAAGTGTTTCCCACTGATGAAAAGGAAACACGTTGCTGTGGCATTCTGTCTGCAAAATGTCCGATCTTTATGGGACTTTTGCAGTCAGTTTATGCCAAGTTATTTTTTTACGATCCCTAAGTTGCACGATATTTCGTCTTTAATCATTCGTCACCACTTAACCTCTCCGGAATTACACATCCTGCTGTATTGCCGGTTCTTAATCCAATTTTCGGTGTTTTGATGGAAAAATAACCCAGTCGGTGGAAAAGAGAGTTACTGCCTATATCGCCTGCTATTAAAGACCTGCTGCAATATATTGGTGTTATGGCATGCTTTTTTCAGTAAGAACAACCACAAATATGGCAGTGCATCCAATGTGACGTAAACGAAACAGGTGTGCTGCTGGAAACTGAAGAACAGGTCATTTGTGATATGGCAAATCAGGAAAACCAAAGAGGAGAATATGGCAGATATTGATAACAGCAACGGAGAACCTCTTGATCAAGAAAAGAAAGAACATATTTTCGACATCGGCAACAAAGAGTGGCTAGATCTAGTCAAAGAGGAGATTATCGACCCGGAACGCGAAATCGTCGATCCCCATCATCACTTGTGGAGCGGTGAAGCACGGACCGATTACCTGCTGGAAGATTTATGGCGTGACACCGGTTCCGGTCACAATATCAAAAAAACGATGTTTATCCAGTGTCGTACCCATCTTCGGACTGAGGGACCTGAACATCTGGAACCAGTGGGTGAAATGGACTTTATTGCAAAAATCGCTGAACAGAGCCGGAAAGGATTGAAAAATCAACCCACAATTGCCGGTGTGATTGCCCATGCCAATCTCAATTTTGGAGATTTGATTGAAGAGACCCTTGATGCCCACGAAGAAGCAGGACCCGATCTGCTGCGGGGAATCCGTCATGCGGTAGCTCGGGACGATAACCCGGAAAACTTGGCACATCCCGGTTTAGGCGAAAAAGGACAACTCTCCCGGGAAGTTTTCAGGCAGGGCGTCAAGAGACTGGGACGTCGCGGGCTTACGTTTGACTCCTGGCACTATCATCATCAAATGAAGGAATTCATTGAAATGGCAAAAGCAGTTCCCGATACCGCCATCATCCTGGACCATTTTGGGACCATACTGGGCGTTGGACCGTATGCAGACAAAAAGGATGAGATCTTCCAGGAATGGAAAAAGGATATGGCAGAGTTGGCCAAGTGCGAGAACGTGCATGCAAAACTGGGCGGTCTGGCGATGCCGGACAACGGATTCGGTTGGCATTTAAAACCTACACCACCCACTTCGGACGAGTTTGTGGCAGCGCAGAAAAAATACTATCTGCACACGATAGACTGTTTTGGTCCAGAGCGCTGTATGTTCGAAAGCAACTTTCCGGTGGACCGCTGTTCCATTTCCTATCACGTTTTGTGGAACGGATTTAAGAAAATGGTAGCTGATTTCTCAGAGGATGAAAAAAAGCTGATGTTCAGTGGCACGGCCACACGGGTTTACAATCTATAACTATTTATTTTAACAATACGATAAAGCCCTGGAACGGACGTAACAGAAGATGAAAATAATGACTGATAACCCGTGCCTGGTATGAACCTCTTTCAGACAGAGACGCGTTTCAAGATGAACCAGGGCTTATTGCGCTGAAATCCCAAACTCGCTTCGCTCAGACAAAGGGATTTCTGTCGCTTCATTTCGCCAGGATCATCTAAAAACTTGTCTAATAGTCTGAAACAGTTTCATACCAGGCACTCAATACTTTTTTATAATCAAATGGAAACGACCATGAATCTCGCATCTAATCTTGAAAACTCGGCAGCCCGGTTACCGGAAAAAGTGGCTGTTCGTTTTGAAGGGACCCAGATCACATTCAGCGATCTGAACCGTAAATGTAACCGGTTGGCAAATGGCCTGAAAAATCGAGGACTCAAGCCGGGCGACCGTTGCATCGTCATGCTGCCCAACTGCATTGAGCTTGCCATTGCTTATTATGCCCTGGCCAAACTGGGAGCCGTCGTTGTTCCGGTCAATTTTCTGTTCCGTCAGCATGAGCTGAGCCATATCATTGCGGATTCGACACCCAGAGCTATTATCGGTTCAGCAGACTACCTCGATGAAATCAATAAGGTTTTGAACGGTATTGACCTTCCCGAGATTTTACTGGCAGCTGGATCTGCCGGCGATGAGCGATTTAAAAAGCTGGAGAATGCCTTTGGGGATTCAGATATATTCGAGATTCATGAGGCCGAATCTGAAGATGTGCTCGCCATCATCTACACATCCGGAACCACCGGTGTACCCAAGGGTGTCATGCTGACCCAGAACAACCTGATCAACATGGCCATGACAGCCGCTGAATTAAGAGGAACCCTCGATCCGGATACGGTAGTGCTGGGCGTACTCCCTCTGTTTCATATCTATGGCATCAACAGAGTGTTGAATATGTCAGTGTACCTGGGCCTGACCATCGAGCTTTTTTACCAATTCGATCCCGAACGTGTCATCAACGTGATTGAACGGGAAAATAGAACTGTTTTATTTGCTGTCCCGACCATGTGCAACCGTCTGGTAAATGTCAGTCAGCAAAGCCTGCCGAAGAGCAACTCTCTGAAGTTCTGTGTTTCTGGCGGCTCTTCGCTGCCGATTGAAATCCTGAAGCAGTTTGCTGAACTCTACAATGCGAAAATTTTTGAAGGTTACGGTTTGACGGAAGCCCCTGTCTGCGTGGAAAGCCCTCTGGGTCAACCCTCGCGAGCCGGATCCATCGGCAAACCCATCCCGAACTTCAGCGCGCGAATCATCGACAACGATAGGGCAGACGTGAAACCGGGAGAAGTCGGAGAGCTTTTAATCAAGGGGCCGGGTGTAACCAAGGGCTACCTCAATCTTCCGGATGCAACCAAGAAAACGATACAGGACGGATGGCTGCACACCGGTGATATTGCACGAATGGATGAAGAGGGCTACCTTTACATCGTTGATCGTAAAAAAGATCTGATTATTCGCGGCGGCTATAATGTCTATCCCCGTGAGATCGAAGAGGTCCTGTACCAGATTCCGGAAATTATGGAAACCGCCGTTTACGGCGTTTCCCACAGTGACCTGGGAGAGGAGATTGCAGCGGTGATCGTCCTGAAAGAGGGAGCCAAAACAGATAAGGACACAATCCGGGCATTTGTGAAAGAGAAAGTCGCGCCCTACAAATATCCCCGCATTATCAATATCATTAATGAACCGCTACCCAAAAGCGGCTCCGGAAAAATCCTGAAAAAGGAGATCAAAAAAATATACCAAGATAATACCTGAATTCCCTCAAGCATCACTAGAGGAGTAGTTCTAACATCGTAGCTACCAAAGCTGGAGAATGGTTACTGTAAAATAAGAGGAGAGAAAACCGATGGATTTTAGATTTAACAAAGAGCAGTCAATGCTGCAGAAAGAGATCAGAAAATTCGCGAACGAAAAACTGGAACCCATCGCAGCAGAGGTTGACGAGCTCGATGAAGTCTCCTGGGAGGTTGTCCGCCTGCTGGCTGAACAAGAACTTTTCTGCCTGTTGACCCCCGAAGAATATGGGGGTGTGGGTCCCACTGCAACCTCAATCTGTATCGCACGTGAGGAATTGAGCCGCGTCTCAGGCCACGCAGATCTATTGTTTGCAGAAACCGGCTTATGCGCCTTTCCCATACGAACATTTGGCAGCGAAAAACAGAAGGAAAAATACCTGACTGCCTTTGGCAAGGGGGAGTTAATCGGTTGTTACGCACTGACAGAACCCGATGCGGGTTCGGATGTCGGTAATATGCAGACAACCGCCACTCTGGAGGGTGATGAGTATGTCTTAAACGGCACCAAGTGTTTTGCCTCTGTCGGCCCCTTTGCTCAGACCTATGTGACATACGCCAAGACCAATCCAGATGCGGGTTCTCGAGGCGTTTCGGCATTTATCATGGATAAGGGAACACCGGGATTCAGCGGCGTCCCCATGAAGCTGATGGGCCCCCATCCCATTGGAGAATTAACATTTACGGATTGTCGCATCCCGAAAGAGAATCTAATCGGTGAGCCAGGCCAGGGTATGGGCATTGCCATGACCACACTCGACTTCATGCGGACGAGTGTGGGTGCCCATGCCCTCGGTGTGGCTCAGCGGGCCTATGAAGAAGCGATCAAATACGCGAAAAGTCGCCAGGCCTTCGGGCAGGCACTTGCAGAATTCCAGAATACGCAATTCAAGCTGGCGGACATGGCCACCGAACTCGATGCCGCCAGATTGCTGGTCTATCGAGCCGCCTGGATGAGAGATACAGTATCAGACCGGATCACCAAAGAAGCCTCAATGGCCAAACTCTACGCGACTGAGATGGCATGGCGAGTAGTGGACCAGGCCCTCCAAATATTCGGAGGATATGGCGTACTACGAGGATCGATCACCGAAAGGCTTTACCGCGAAATCAGGCAACCTAGGGTTTATGAGGGGACATCTGAAATTCAGAGGTTGGTTATCGCACGGAACATTCTGGGAAGCTAAAGGTCCCAATGAGGGGAGATGGGGATAGGCGCCCTGTCTTCAGGGCGCAGATGACAGGCAATCCGAGGCTACGTCTTTGCCGCTGTCTCTTCAAGTACATAAAGCAGCTGTCCTTCTTCAACCGTATCGTTGAGGTTGAAACAGACCTCTGCAATTTGTCCTTCAAATGGTGCGTTAATGGCGTTTTCCATCTTCATGGCTTCCAGGTTAGCGATCTCTTCACCGTTATGCACAATATCACCGACCTTAACAGGACCCCGATCCGGGTTTCCAATCCGCCAGGCGGTTCCGTTGATGGGCGCCCCGACTTCATTGGGTGCCTTCGCCATTCTTATTTCAACTTTCTTGGCATCAGGTGTTTCGACCGTGAAAACGCGGGTCTTGTTATTGACACGCAACACCACGTGAATCAAGCCGTCGTGTACACCACTGACGGAAACCATTTCGATACAGTAGGGTTTTCCCCAATGTTCGAAGGCGACCTTGTCCCCCATTTTTTTAAGCCCTTCCCGCCAGACATTGGTGGGCAGTAACAAAGGGGTTTCACCGTAGTTCTCACGGAATTCTATCATTGCCAGCGCATCCTTGGGGTGCATCAGGTAAAGGATAAACTCCTCGTCGGAGGGCAGACGGCCCAGTTGATCGCTCAACTCCTGTCTGAGTTTTGTCAGGTCCTCATCTTTCATCGACTCCAGGGGTGACTGCTTTTTCCGGTTTTTAAGACTCTTCTTCCACTCCTCGCCAAAGGTACTTTCGTAAACCCAGTCAGCCGGCCAACCCACCGGCAGTTTTCCGTAATTCCCAAGCAGCAGATTCTTAAAATCACTCGACCCACTTCGAAAGAGGGTCAGCAGTTCCGCTTTTTCCTCTTTTTCCATGGCGCCGAAATCCAGTGCCTTCTCCTCGACTAATTTTGTCAATAAACTGATGACATGCTCTACACCGGCCTCACCGCGCTCTTTATCATAGAGGGATACGATTCCGCTGCAGGTTACCCAGGTAATTTGTGAACCCGGTGTGACATCCATGTATCTGACGATTTTGTTGTAGAGGGACATCACTTTGAGAATAGCCGGCATCAGGTGCAGAAAGCCTCTCTCCTGTGCCTGCTCGAAAGAGCTGGGAAAAGCACCACCGGGCATACGGTGGGTGACGACTTCGTGATCGAAACCTTTAAAGGGGGATTCGGCATATTCATATTCACCGATCCATTCGCGGACCTTCTGGCTGGATGCTTCGGCAAGGCTTCTATTAATGTTAACCGGAATCCCGGATTCTTCAAAGTAGGCCTGGGCAGCCAGAATCGGCGCCTGACCGTAGAAGCGCGTCAAAGCGTCTTCCTGGACATCGACGATCTTCGCTCCGGCCTGAGCGGCTGCCAACAGCGCCGGCAAGGCCAGACCGTCCGTCGCATGACGGTGGTATTGAATCACCAGATCCGGATATTTCTGTTTGATAGCGTCCACAAGTTCGGTGATGCGCTTCGGGCTTCCAACCCCTGCCATATCCTTGATACAGAGGACGATCTCGTCCACGCCACCACTCAACGCCACGATATCCTTGACGACACTCAAATAGTATTTATCTGTTGCCCAGTCCGCCTGGGTAAAAGATACCACCGGCTCAAAGAGTCGGCCTCTTTTCATGACGCACTCTGCCACAACGCGCATATTTCTGATATCGTTCAGAAATGAAAAGCAGCGCCAGACATCGATATCTACTCTGGAGACCACGTACTCTATGATATTTTTCGCATAGGGTCGATACCCCCAAAGGTTGGTCTCCCGGATCAGGGTCTGGGTCAACACGTTGGGCATCACTTTCCGGTAAGCCTCTATCTCTTCAAAAGGGCTCTCCTTACGATTCATAATCCCCACATGCCAGCGGGCCCCGCCATGGCATTCAGCACTGAAAAGCCCCATCTCGTTATAATAAGGGGCCAGACTCAACAGATCATAGCTTCTGTGGCGGTTTTTAAAGTCGGACTGACCGGCGTCTCTCATCCCGGTGGATGTAAAGGCGACGCCTTTCAATGCTCTGACATTACTAATAATTTTCTTAGGGGACATCCCCGGTTTCGCAAAAACAATATTTTTCATCGGTCGTCTCACATCCAATTCTGGGTTCCAAGTGCTGACACCTCAGCCACATACTGGGCGATTTTCAGGACTTCATCTTCACTATTACTTTCAGTAAAATTCGAAATAAGCTCATCCATGTGTTGTTCAATGAATCGCGTGGAAAAGTCCCCGGAGCGAAAATCTTTATGTCGGATAATGCTCAGCAGCAGCGGTGCGAGGGTTTTGACCCCCTCTATCCTGATATTACGGCTCAATGTCCGGTCCATGGCCTGAATGGCATGATCGCGGGTCTCTCCGGATGACATGATCAGCATCATGAGAGAATCGTAATAGGGTGGTACTGAAGCCCCTTCATAGACACTTTGGGCAACTCGAACCCCCGGTCCTGTTTCCAGCCTCAAACGGCTGATATTACCAAAAGAGGGGCTGAAATTCTTTGGATCTTCAGCATTCAGCCGAACTTCCAACGCCCAACGGTTGGGCTGGATTTTAGCTTTATCAAAACTCAGTTCCTTGCCCTGGGCAATATCCATCATGATGGCGACAATGTCCAGACCAGTAATCAGCTCTGTGACACCGTGTTCAACCTGTAGTCGTGTATTGACCTCCAGGAAAAAATATTTGTTAGTGGCAGAGTCAAACAGAAACTCCACGGTTCCAGCTGAGGTATAGCCGATTTCCCGCATCAGGCGGTTGGCAGTAAAACAGATTTCGTTACGGATATCTTCATTCAAACTGGGAGAGGGGGCCTCTTCAATAATCTTCTGATTACGACGTTGCAGGGTACACTCCCTTTCGTAAAGGTGGATCACGTTACCATGAGTATCCGCCACTACTTGAACTTCAATATGACGGCCACTCTCAATATATTTTTCCACCAGCAGCTGACCGGCTCCGAAGGATTTAATGGCTTCGGATCGGGTTTGCTCAAAGGCCTGCTCGAGTTCATCAAGGCTCTCCACCTTAACCATCCCTTTTCCACCACCACCCATAGCGGCTTTGATCATAATGGGAAAATCAACCCGATCATCTTTCATCCATTTTTTGATCTGCTTGACATCCTTGACGTTACTCAATCCGGGAATCGTCGGCACGTTGGCCGCCAGGGCCAGTTTTTTGGCTTCGACCTTATCTCCCATCATCCGGATTACCTCTGGTGATGGACCAATCCAGATCAGACCCGCATCGATCACCATCTGAGCAAAATCCGGGTTTTCGGCCAGAAATCCCCATCCAGGATGAATGGCGTTGGAACTACTTTTCTTGGCTGCTGCAATATTCTTTTCCATGTTCAGATAAGACTGAATGGGCGGTGCTTCACCGATGTGAACTGCCGAATCGGCCATCAGAACATGGGCTGCCAGTCTGTCGGGAGAACTATACACTGCTGTCGTCGGGATACGAAGATCCCTGCAGGTATGAATAATCCGAACAGCCGGAACTCCCCGGTTGGAAATAAGTACTTTCTCTATTTTCTTTTTCATCTTAAAACACCTGATTTCTTGAGGCTTAAGGTTACCCGTAAATGTCATAGGGATCGTACAAAAATAACTTGGCATAATCTGTTTATAAAAGGATCGTCAAAAAACAACTCCACCTAATCTATTAGCAAAAATCCCAACTAACGGATATTTTGCCAATAGAAGGTGTCCTAGTTTTTAAGCCGACCTATGGACATTTTGCAGACAAAATGCCACAGCAACGTGATTCCTTGACACTAATGAGAATCACTTGAGTAATTTTTGAGCCAACCCGTAGTCAAACGAGACTAACCTATTTTTTGCTACAAATGCAACTACTAAATAGAAACCTATCGAGAGGGAGTGGCGCTTTAACTCTCTCAAACGCTCGCACAACAGGGAAAACAGACTCTTGAAAAACCGATCATTCGTTCGGTGTAAAATAAAATTACTGATTTCCTGACTTATCATTTTATAGGGTCTAACAGATGCAGCTCTTGACGAAACATATAGAAATCCACTATCTAATACGTTTGTGATAAGTTATGATTTCATTGGTACAAGCAAATTCACTCTCTTATTCAGATCATCAATACGACCTTAAATTTGGCCAAGGATTGAGGATGGCATTGTTAAAAACCGACCTTCCGCGAGAAATACTGAAATCCATCGCTGACGGCACTGTTATCCCGGCACATCCGCTGGCCATCAACAGCGATCGTCAGTTCGACCCTGTGCGACAACGGGCACTGACACGGTATTATCTAGATGCAGGTGTAGGCGGAATTGCCGTCGGCGTGCACACAACCCAGTTTGCCATTCGTGATATCGGGCTCTACGAGCCGATCTTGAAGCAGGCAATTGAAACTGCCCACGATTGGTGTGACCGTCCTGTTGTCTGTATTGCCGGTCTGGTGGGTCAGACACAGCAGGCGATCTCCGAGGCACGGTTAGCGGTCGGCCTGGGATACCACGCTGGACTGCTCAGCCTGGCCGCATTCAAGTCTGCCAGCGAGGATGAGATTGTTGAACATTGTCAGCGGGTGGCTGTGGAGATACCCCTGGTCGGGTTTTACCTCCAGCCGGCAGTTGGTGGACGTTTGCTCTCATCGGGCTTCTGGAAACGATTTGCAGAAATCGAAAACGTGGTGGCCATTAAAATGGCACCTTTCAACCGCTACCAGACGCTTGATGTGATCAAAGGGGTCGTTGCTGCGGGTGCCGAAAACCGAATTACGCTTTATACGGGGAACGACGATCACATCGTCCTGGACCTGGCCGTGCCCTTTAACTGTGTCAGGGACGGTGAGTTGGTCCAAATCAGGATCAAGGGAGGCCTGCTGGGACACTGGAGCGTCTGGACATCTAAAGCGGTCGAACTGTTCGTAAAAATCCGACAGGCGGTTGCTGACGATCAGGTCGATGCCGATCTGCTGTCCCTCGATTCAATGGTCACTGACTGCAACAGTGCCTTTTTTGATGCAGCTAACGGTTTCCAGGGTTGTATTGCCGGCTGCCACGAAATCTTGAGACGCCAGGGACTTTTGGAAGGAATCTGGTGCATCGATCCAGAAGAGACCATGGGACCCGGACAAGCCGCTGAAATTGACCGTGTCTATCAATCCTATCCGCAACTTAACGATGATTCGTTTGTAAGCACACACCTCGAAAAATGGCTGACCTGAACAAGGCTATTTTAGCATGAGCTCTTACTATGAACCCTATTTCAATCTGGCTGTTAAATGACTGATTTTTCAAAACAGATTCGCCGCTACACCTTGATCATTCTCGTCCACCTGGGAGTGGTCGTCTTTTGGCATCTGAGTGTCGTCATCAGTGATATTCCCGACTACGTCATGCCCACCCCTGTGGCAACGTTTCTCTCCCTTCAATCTGACTACGGCTGGTGGCACAACACACTGATTACTGGCTACGAGGTTTTTGGCGGGTATGCGCTGGCGATTGTGGTGGGGGTAACTCTGGCACTCATCTGTAGCTGGTTCAAGATTCTGGAAACACTGTTGATGCCCTTGATGGTCAGTCTCAATATGATCCCCAAAGTCGCCCTGGGACCCCTGTTCATCGTCTGGTTTTCTTATGGTGTGGATTCCAACATCCTGATTGCTTTCAGTATCTGCTTTTTACCTATTCTGTTGACCATGGAGAGAGGCCTCAAGGAGATCGATCCCGATCTGATCGATCTGGTTCGCGTTCTTAACGCATCTCGCTGGCAGGTATTTACAAAAATTCAGCTTCCCGGTGCGCTCCCCTATCTCTTCTCCGGCATGAAAGTCGCGGTAGTTCTGGCAGTTGCCGGTGCCATTGTCGGTGAATTCATTGCCTCGGAAGAGGGGCTCGGATACCTGATGATGCAGGTGCAAGTGACCATGGAAACCTCAGCCATGTTCATGGCGGTGCTGCTCATAACCCTGATTGGGGTTGTCCTATACGGGATTGTGCTGCTGCTGGAAAATCTGGTCGTGGGTCGAACAAATCAAGTAATCAGAAACTAAGGGAAATAGATGAGTGAACCGTTTATCAGTCTTTCTGAAGTACGTAAGGTGTTTAAGAGCAAAAAAGAGGATTTCCTGGCCGTTTCCGAGGTGACATTTGATGTGAACGTCGGGGAACTGGTGTCAATTGTAGGCCCATCCGGTTGCGGTAAGACAACGATCCTTAAGATCCTGGCAGGTCTTTTTCCCTACGACGGGGGCACGGTAAAAATCGGAAACGAGACAACCCCGTTCGATCAATCCAAGGACATCGGCATGGTGTTTCAGCAGCCTCTGCTGCTGAAGTGGCGCAAAATCCTGGACAACGTTCTTCTACCCGCAGAAATCCTGGGGCTCCCACACAAAGAGAGCGTCGAACGAGCCCATTACCTGCTGGATATGGTAGGTCTACACGGATTTGAAGATAATTATCCCGATGAGCTGTCAGGCGGGATGCAGCAACGCACCTCAATTGCCCGGGCGTTGATTCACAACCCCAAACTGATTTTAATGGATGAGCCCTTCGGTGCCCTGGATGCCTTGACCCGGGAGAAGATGAACCTGGAACTGCTGAGGATCTGGGAGGAGTCTAAAAAAACCATTCTCTTTGTCACCCATGGCATACAGGAAGCCGTCTTTCTGGGCAGCCGCGTCATCGTCCTGACATCGGGTCCCGCCCGCATGGCAGATAACCTCTCTATTGACCTGCCCTATCCACGGGAACTCGACATGAAAACCCACGAAAACTTCGGGGCCTATACCCGGCATCTGTACAAGCATCTCGGCTTGAATTAAGGGTCGGCTCACTTCGGTCATCCCTGCCCGTTTAAAGCGTCGCAAGATAGTCATTTTCTATTTTGCGCAGCTCCGCCTGCTGCTCAGCCGTCAGTTTTGCCGGGACATCATTTGCCATCAAGGCTTCCGCTTTCTCTTCGGCAACTTGTGCCAGCAGTTTGCTGCCTCTCTTATCCCAATTATCACGGTTTTTCCGAAACAGAAGTGAGGGTTGGAAGAATTCTGACCGAAAATGTTTCATGGTATGGGGCTCGCCCAGAAAATGGCCGGCAATACCAACAGAACGGGTAACATCCACTGCCAATGTCTCCGCATTCACAGTAACCCCTCTCAAGTATCTCCGGGCATAGGATATGGCTTCGCTGTCGATCAGGATCTGAGCTGGCGAGATGGTCAATTCGGATTCCAACTGTCCGGCACCCCAGATCAGGCTGACGCCACTTTGCAGATGGGTAAAATAACCAATGGATTTTTCCATCCCCGTCTGACTGTCCATTGACATACTTTCAGTGGAGACCCAGGAACAGGAGGGAATGTTGTAATAGCGTCCCATGGCGGCACTGATATCAGCAAACAGATGATTTTCGGGGGCTCCGGTCACCGCAATGCTGGTTTTCATATCGAAAATATGGGCCAATCCCAGGTTGTAGATACAGGGACGACCGGGTTCAAGTAGCTGATTGATCACCAGACCGGCCAGTATTTCTGCATTTCCCACTGCCGCCGAACCCGCCAGGGTTGTCGGACCGGATGCTCCGGCCATGGGTTCCCCGTTGATCGTCGTGAGCAGGCCCTTTCCGACAGTCCGTGCAAAAATTTCCAGCGCCAGATAGGTCCAGCGTAGTGGGCCGTGCGCAGTGAATCCAACACTGAACCAGGAATAGTCACCGACTACATCCTTCATGCGGCAGAGAACATCGGCACCCTCAGCTGTAAAACTGAGTACCCGAATGTGTTTACTGGTATTTTCCGCCATCGTGCGCAATCCGATGACATCCTGAGCATTGGTAGGAACGTCCGACAAAGCCATGCCGAACATCCCATCAATATTGGGGACCTGATCCACCAGGCGGGACACATCTGCCAGATCTTTGCTGGTGAACGTCCGATGAACTCCGTCCCGGAAGATATACATCCCGGGATTGGTCCAATTCTGCGTTTCGTTGGTAACCGAGAGCATCTTTCCCGATCCGTCCCGATCAGCCAGAAAAACCTCGGATGGGGTCCGAGCCAGACAATCCTTGACCAACTCTGGTGGAAAGCGGACAACCTGAGCATCGTGACCCAGCCTGGCGCCGGCATCTAACAGTTTTGCGATGAGTCCATCGTGTTCGATACGAACACCTGGGTCCATCAAGAGCTCCAGTGACGCCTCAGATATCTGTGCCGCCGTGTTTTGATCCATCATGTTTCTTCCTGTTCAAGTCAATAATCTGAGTAACTATTCAGCATGATACCCTCGACTCACGAAAAGTGGTGAATAGTTACTAATCTGAAGACCGCAGGCTGAAGTCAATTCACATTCAGTCTTCAACCTGTCTTTTGCTATAAGTTATCCCAATTCCGGGCCGGCCATCGCGAAAATGTGGTCGGGAGGATCGAACAGTGCGGGGTCTCCCAGCACCATCCGTGTAAATGAGCGCTGAGGGACAAATCCACAAGCCTCAATCCAGACCAGAAAACGGTCTTGCCCATCCAGTGTATCAATATATAACGGACCGGACTCCTTTTCAAGCAGGGAACGCAGGAGTGCCTCGGCGATGTCCGGACTGCGAGCCAAAACAGGTCCCAGATGCAAGGCCTGCAACCCTTCTCTGGCCATTACGAAGCCGCAGATCTGCCGGGATCGATCTCGACAGAGGATGGCATAATCCGGTTGACGTGCGTGAAGATGAGACAGAATAGCGGATCGATCCGCACCAAAAAGGAGTCTGTCAAAGGCAATGATTTCTGGAAGGTCGGAAAGCAAAACAGGAGCGAGCCTATGATCTTCAGGCAGCGGAACTGTTTCCGGTATTGATTTGGGAACCTGAGTACACACCCGGCGTTGCATCCCGTAGAGTGGTCGAAAACCCATTTTTTCATAAACCGGCTTTCCGTAGACCGTTGCATCCAGCAGGGGACAGATCGAACGACGCGTCAGCTCCTGAACACAGGTTTTCAGGAGTCGGGTTGCCAACCCCTGCTTTTGAAACGATTTCGTGACCAGCACCATGCTGATCCAGGCAATCCGCTCACCATGAGGTAAGGTGACTGCCGTTGCCACGACACTTCCATCATCGGAGCGGTAGCAATATCCCTGGCCGACATCCAGTAAAATCCGCCAATCGGCCTGGGTCTGGTTCCAGCCAGCCTCACGTGAGAGACTCATCGCAGCATCGATATCGTCCGGTGACAGACGTCCGGCCTGAAGGTCTTTAATAGGCCCCGTCCCGAACTTCATAATGCGTTGCCTTACCCAGTGTTTTTTTACCTTTGGAGACCCAATCAGCCACCCAGGTGATCATGTTGGGTAGTGTGACACGGGGATAGCCGAATAACCGCAGCGCCTGGTTCGTATTGACCAGCCAGGCGAACTCTTTCTCTACTCCCTCCAGGACCGGTTTTTTACCGAACAGCCGGCCAAACTCAGCAGCCAGCGCCCGAATGCTGACCGTTTCCGGCCCACTGACGTTCAGTGGGGAGGCCGGTGTGGTGCAATGCAGGAAAGAGCGCAGCACGTTGGTGTTGGCATCTCCCTGCCAGATCACATTCACGTGACCCATCGACAGATCCAGCGGCTCACCCTTCAACACCTTGCCGGCAACGTCGTGCAGCACACCATAACGCATATCGATGGCATAGTTCAAGCGAATGAGACGTCCCGGGGTTTGATGAAGGTGGGAGAAATATTCAAACATCCGCTCCCGCCCCAAACATGAATTGGCATAATCTCCCGGCGGAGGCACCGCCGGAACATCCTCCGTCGCCCCTTGATGCAGGACACTCACGTATGGGTAAACACAGCCGGTTGAAAAAGCAACCACCCGGCTTTTCGAAAAACGTTCCGCCACCAGAGCCGGGACATAACTGTTCATCGCCCAGGTCAGATGGGACGCACCCGATGTTCCAAACTTACGCCCCGCCATGAAGACAATATTCTCGACTTCCGGCAGTGCAGCAACCGCGTTTCGATCCAGGAGATCGGCGGTAATGGTTTCAATGCCCCAGTTTTCGAGTTTCTCTTTGACAGCGAGATCTGAAAACCGGGCTACACCAATCACTCTTTTATCCGGAGCCGCCCTTTTCGCCAGGCGTGCCAGCGTAGGGCCCATTTTCCCCCCGACACCCAGGATCATCAAGTCCCCGGACAGGGTTGACAGCTCGTGACACAGCGCTTCACCCGGCCGGGTCATGAACTCTTCCAGAGCCTGCTCATCATTAAAAGAAACGGGTAATTGCTCGATGG
>Ga0257125_1001992_pt1 | contig 18250 bp, 11 predicted proteins | sample SI106_200metaG_FD_190183 | JGI IMG/M metagenome (GOLD analysis project Ga0257125, IMG submission 190183) | Marine microbial communities from Saanich Inlet, British Columbia, Canada - SI106_200 | ecosystem: Environmental > Aquatic > Marine > Inlet | place: Canada: British Columbia | collected...
CTTGTGCGACCGGGCCAACGAGACGTGTCCCTTCTTTCCTGCCAAAACCAAGGTGACCCATCAGGGATTCGATGACCCGCCAAAGCTGGCTGCGGGAGCTGGGAGTGAAGAAGAAGCTTTGAGCCACTACCGTCGTGTCAGAGATGAGATCAAAAGTTACATCTTGACACTGCCTGAGGCATTGGACAGCGATGAGAGCAATAATCCAAACAAATAGTCAGTAGCTCGTGCGCTAGAGCTCCATTATCAGGTTGTGTATCTCAGCAATATGCGCAGGTCGCGTCCCGCAGCATCCACCAACGACGGTTGCTCCCGCCTTGAGCCAATCAGCGGCATGTTGCCGGTATTCCATGGGATCCAGATCCGCACGCAAATCAATTATCCCGTCCGTCTCATCACCGCCATCCAAAGTCCAGCTTTCGGGGATGGATTGAAATGTGTTGGCATACCCCCCGACAAAGTCAAACCCTGTTGAAGTCAAGGCTGGCATTGCCATTGTAATGCTTTCAGGCGAGCAGCAGTTAACCAGTGCTCCGCTGATAGGCAGATCTTTTAAGGCCGCAGCAGCTTCAGCAATCGTCTCACCACTTCTCAATCTACCGGAGTGATCTTCATGGAGTGTCCATGCCACCCAAACCGGTTTGCCTGTCTGGCAGGCAGCAGTCACAGCTGCTTTAGCCTCTGCCCCAGTTGACATGGTCTCGCAAAGCAGCAAGTCAACATGGGGTGCAAGGAGTTCTGCCTGTTCACGGTATAAGGGTTCAAGCTCAGCTATTTCCCCGACCAGGTCCGGACGAAAAGAGCCCTTCAGAGGCGGTAGCGATCCGGCGATAAACACTGGATGATCAGCAAGATCCCGAGCTTTTTTAGCCAGTTCACAAGCGATTTGGTTCAATTGAACGAACCTGTCTTCCAGGCCCTCTTTGAACAAGTCGCTGCGAATCACACCATAGGTGTTCGTGCTGATAACATCAGCACCAGCAGATATATAGTCAGAGTGAATTTGCTGAACGATCTCAGGGGTTGTCAGTAAGGCACTGGCCGACCAGGATGGCTTCAGTGTATCAACACCTCGAAAGCGCAATTCGCGGCCCATGCCTCCATCAAGTAAAACCGGTCGGTTGGGAAAATTAAATGGTTTCATCAGCTAATTCCTGCATTGATAGAAAACGATTTGTCAGGCATCAATTCCGGAAAATCAAAATATTCCAAATTGTTCCAGGCGTCTTCCAGTTTAAGTTCGCCATCCTGGAGTTTAGTTATAATATCAACAACTGTCCGCATAAAGGGAACATCGACGCCAACTTCCCGGCCCACTTCCACAAATTTTCCATTGATGAAGTTGATTTCAGATTTTTGTCCCTTTTCTAAATCCTGCAGCATACTGGCTTTCATATCTTTAAATGGCCAGTAGAGAGGTGACCAATAGTTTTGAATCACATCATCCAGTTCTTCTTTCGTTTTGAAGTCCACATTTTCAAGCAGGGGTTGCAAACCAAAAACTTTTTCCGGATATATGTTCAATTTATCGATCACACAGGCGGCTTCCCGACCCAGATAAGCGATACATTTCATGGCTTGATAGCTTTCTAAAATATTTTCACAGCAACAGCCCAACACGGCTGACATACCACTAAAAGTTGAATTATCAGTAAGTTTTGAATATCTGACTCCCAGAAGATTCTTCGTAATGTGGGCGTGACCTAAATGGGATAATACGGATTGAATCGCTCTGGTTTTTCGAGTAATTTCGCCGTCCAATTGTCCAAAGGTGATCCCCAGAGATGATACTTCCGTGGTTAACTCTGTAACCCCAGGCTCTCGCAGGGTTGCCCCAAATTCAATCCCGCCACCCATGACTCTTTTTTCACCGACGATGTTTTTAGAAATATCTTCAGGGATGCCGTTTTGCAGGGTAAGTACTATTGTCTGATCATGAATATGTTCGAGGATATTTTTTAGGGATTCTGCCAGGCTTGATTGCTTTGTAGTCGAAATTACCAGATCATATTCCCCTTCCATCTCCTCCGGCAAGATCGCTTTTACAGGCAGGGATCGGTTGAGATGACCTGTAATTCTAACACCATGGGTGTTCAACATATCTACCTGTTCTGCATAACTGTCCACCAGAACGATGTTTTCACCTCCTTCCGTTATTAAAGCACCAATGATTGTTCCAACGGATCCTGCTCCCAGTAACGCTACTCTCATGTTATCTTTTTTTATTTGTGGTTTTTTTTTGGTCGATCGACGGTGGATGGATGATTACCAACTCGGGGGTCAATCCTGGTATAAAATCGGGAGTGCACCACTCGGTTTCATACCCCCGGTTTTACTTCTCTATTTCTGTGAGATTCAAATGACTGGTATAAAGGTGTTGAAGTCAACTTGTTCAGTAAAGTTTATGATAAAAAATCGATTTCATCAATCATTGAAACGCCAGGCCTGTATTCTGGAGTGTATTTTAGTCCTGGGAATAATTTTCACCTCTCAAACCTTTCCACTTTTAGGGATCGTTCAAAAATAATTTTTGAGCCGACCCTTAGCTTTCCAGAGAAAAAAACATCCTGGTATGACAAGAGTTCTTTTGTCTGTGAAAAACGAGTTTCCTCCTACTCTGCCATTTGATTGATATTTATCAATATAATCTGGGAATTTTCAACCAACAGAGGATTTAGGGCTTGACTTCTGGAAAACAAAAATTAATAGTCTCTTATCAGGTATTATAGCAACAGAGGATTTTGGACTTAAGTTATGAAAAATCAACGGTTTATCATCTATTGTTAAACATCGAAAATGCTAAGTAGCGTAATTATGGTTTAAGCTCAGGGATCGTTCATAAAAAACTTTACATTCTTTTTGCAAGGGGGTCGTTAAAAAATAACTTCACTTAATCTGTTTGAAAAAGTCCCAAAAGCCGGACATTTTGCAAACAGAACGTGAACTAATTTTGTAACCGACCCTGAAGCCCCCAAAGCACTGGACATTTTGCAAACAGAATGTGACAGCAACGTGTTTCCTTTTCATTAATGGGAAACACTTGACTAATTTATGAGCCGACCCTTAATACAGGGAAGACAACATATGTCAATCGAGCGTCTTTTGAATCCGCTATCTATTGCCGTTTTCGGTGGCGCACAGGCTCAGGAAGTCATTCGCCAGAGTGATCTCCTGGGGTATCAAGGAGAGATCTGGCCAGTCCATCCAAAAAAAACGGAGATTCTGGGCCGTAAAGTCTACCGTTCCGTTGCAGACCTTCCGGGAATCCCCGATGCCGCATATGTTGGCGTTAACCGCAACCTTACCATCGACATCGTCAGAGATCTCGCGGCGCGGAATACGGGGGGCGCGATCTGCTACGCCACTGGTTTTATAGAAGCAGGTGAAGAAGGTTCTGAACTCGAAAACCAACTTCTGGAAGCCTCGGGTGAGATGCCTCTCATTGGGCCAAATTGCTATGGACTCCTCAACTATCTTAATGGGGCAGCGCTCTGGCCAGACCAGCAGGGTGGTCAACAAGTTGAGCGCGGCGTCGCTATCATCACCATGTCTTCAAACGTGGGTTTTAACCTCACCATGCAGCGACGCGGCGTGCCTGTTGCTTATATGATATCACTGGGAAACAGGCTGAAATTTGATCTCCATGACGCGATAGATACTTTTGCCCGACAGGAGCGAGTTACGGCAATTGGGCTCTATGTGGAAACAATGCCCGATCCAGAAGCCTTCCAGGATGCGGTCAACGACGCCCGCAAGCTTGGCAAACCGATTGTCGCTATCAAAACCGGCCGCTCTGAAGTCGCCAAAAAAATGGTGGTATCGCATACGGCGTCGCTCGCCGGTTCCGACGAACTGGTCAGTGCTTTGTTTGAGCGTCTCGGCGTGGCTCGAGTCGATTCATTGGAAGCGTTTATGGAAGCTTTAAAAGTGTTACACGTTCTCGGCCCATTAAATGGAGGTCGGATTGGAGCGATGAGTACTTCCGGTGGCGATCTCACACTTTTGGCCGACGCCATGGGTCCGAGTCTGTCCATGCCACCGCTCTCCGAAGCGGTTGCCCGGGGACTGCGTGCAACAATACACAAGCGGATGGTGGCCGCCAATCCGTTTGATTTCCAGATGTTCGACTGGAATAATGAGGACCAGATGGCCGAAAATTTTACGGCCTTTTTATCAGAAGATTTTGACCTGTCGCTGTGTCTGCTTGATTATCCCAGGGAAGATCGATGTGACCCGTCAACATGGGGTGGGGCTGAAAGGGGTTTTGTCCGAGCAACGAAAAAAACGGGAACCAAGGGCGCTGTGCTGGCAACTTTTTCAGATACAATTTCGGAGCCAGTGGCCGCGCGTTTGATGGAGAATGGCGTTGCGACACTTGCCGGTATCGATGCCGGACTTGCCGGCATCCAGGCGGCGGTCGATGTGGGATCCGCCTGGAAACGACCTCCAGACGTTCCTCTCCTGGAACGCACTGACCCGGTTCAGGGAAATCCAATCAAAGTGTTGAATGAAGCTGAATCCAAGAGCCTCCTGGCCCTGAATGGCGTTCCGGTTCCGCCGTCACAAGTCGTTCAAAGTGCTGAAGAGGCTGTTTTCGCGGCTGAAACAGTGGGCTATCCGGTGGTCGTTAAAGCTCTCGGTATCGCGCATAAGACCGAAGAAAGGGCGGTCAGACTCAATCTAAATAGTGCGGATGAGGTATCGGCGGCTCTATTGGAAATGGGGAATCTCTCTGAGTCTTTTTTAATCGAAAAAATGGTCACTGACATTGTGGCAGAGCTTATTGTCGGTGTGGCGCGTGATGAACAATTCGGTCCTTATCTTATAGTAGGGGGCGGAGGGATTCTGGTTGAGATGATGAAAGACAGCACATCTCTACTGCTGCCTACCACCAGGGAACATGTGCTGCAGGCTCTGGGTCAACTAAAATGCGCCCCTCTTTTAAACGGCTTCCGAGGTGCCCCACCCGCCGACCGGAATGCCGCCGTTGACACTATTCTGGCAGTAGGAGATATAGTAGAGAAAGATCCGTCGTTAATCAACGAACTCGACATCAATCCACTGCTGCTATTGGCCAGGGGAAAAGGGGTGGTAGCAGCCGATGCTCTCATCAGTCTTAATGAGAAACCTTTGAAAGAGGACAGAAAATGAAAAATTTATCAAAAAATATTGAAAAAACCATCCTTGCAAAGGCAAAAGAGTTTGGAGCGTCATTGGTGGGAATTGCCCGAATTGATGATCTAAAAGTCGCCCCCTCGTACGCAGCCTACGACAAAAGACCGTTTTACGAGGAGTATAAAGGCGTTGAATGGCGAGAAGAACACAGATCCGTATTGGTATGGGCTTTATCCCATCCGGAATCCGACCCTGTTCTTGATTGGTGGAGTTTAAAAGTTAAGGGATTTACACCCGGCATGGGTATCATGCGGACACAATCGACAAACATAAGAAAATGGATGGAAGCAGAATTAGGAATCAAAGGCTATTCGTTGCCATACCAGATTGAGTACGGCGGCGCTTTCCTCAAGGACTCCGCCGTATTAGCCGGCCTGGGAGTCATCGGCAAACATAACCTCCTGGTCACCCCGGAATTTGGAACGCGCGTCCGCCTGCGAGGAATCTTCATGGAGGCTGAACTTGAACCATCCGATCCTATCGACTTTGACCCTTGCGGGGATTGCGACATGCCCTGTCTCAAGGTCTGCCCGAGGGAGGCATTTCGAAGTGGTTCTTATGAGAGAGATCTCTGCAATGAAGAAAACGACAAAATTGATGCAGAAGCAGAAATGATGGATGGATCGATCATGGGAGTTGATGAAACGATCAGCGTCTCAAAGCCCTGCCGAATCTGCGAGTTTGCGTGCCCCGTAGGGCAGGGCGCTGCAATATGATTCAAGAGCTCAGTTCTTGCGCGTAATACAAACCTTGCGGTGATTCCATTTTACCAGGGACGTCCATAGGAAATGACTTTTGGATTGACCCTAAGTTGACGCTCACGTCGCTAAAAACGAATTGAGGCGATGTTTTCCAGGACCTGGCGGTTGCGGGGTGTTTGGGTCCATTGTATCTGGCGAATATGGTGATTCAGATAGGCCCCGTAAACATCAGGATCACGGGTTTTGGTGTAAAAATCCACCAGGGACCAATTGAGTACGTAAATGTTGGCAGCCGTGATCATGGGGACCAAACAGGCCAGTTCAGCGGAGGTCAAAGGTCCGGTGTGGCGATTTTCAGACGCAGCCTCCTGATAGGTTTTCAAAAAGGCCGCCAGTTTACCGGTGTGCAACTGCCCGTCCCGGGGACCCCGCCAGAGCGTACAGAAATAGTGCAGGGCCAGGGCTACATCGAACAGACGGTAATCGATCTTGGACCAATCGAAATCGAACAGGCCGATGGCCTGACCTTGCTGAAATTTGAGGTTACCGGGATGGTAGTCGCAGTGAATCGCCAACTCGGGTATGTTACCGGCCTCGATGATTCCCATGGCTGGGATGGTGTCGTTGATGTTGTCCTCAATCAGGCGGCTGTACCGGCGCAGCAGGTGATCGAAAGAAGATTGTCGGCCGAGTTCGATCCAGGTTTCGATCTTGTCTGCGATTTGCGGCAAAAAATCGATTATGCGCGGCTCCTGCCGCTGACCCCGGGGCACAAAGCTGCTCACGTCCTCGTGATAACGGGCTAACACCTGGGCTGAGCTCTCCAGTTCGCGCAGTGTACAGGCAGGGTTGTCCCAGACGTATTTGTCCTCCCCCGCCAGGAACCTGAAAACAGCATAAAAGTCCGTCCGGCATCCTGCGTCCGTTTCTGCCTGACACTGAACCCAGGATGTGCCCTGCCGTGCGGACAGGGGCGGCGCCACCAGATCGAATCCTTGAGCCACGAGATGGTTCAGCAGGGCGTGCTCGAATTCGATCTCGCTGGCTTGTACACCCTGTTTGTATAATCGCAGCAGGTAGCGGCCAACAACTCCGTTCCTGGAGGTCTCAATCATGTAGCTGGTGTTAACCGTCCCCACAGGCAGGTCAGTGTGCCTCTCTAGAGTGCCGATATCATAATGTTCAGCAATTAAATCTGCAAGTTGCTGATTCTTTCCGTTGGTCATGGAAAAGAACCTCTGTCCCGGCGATTAACTTCCATATTTTTCAGCAAAATTTTTAGCCCTTTGGTTTTTCACTTTTGGCATCATAAAGAACTCTGGGAGAAACTTCAGCCGCTATCATATCTTCAAAAACTTCTACCTCAAAGCGGGTTCCTTTTTTTGCCAGATCCGGGGGCAAATAAGCGTAGCCGATGTTCTTTTTAAGATGATGTCCATATCCCGCCGCTCGCAGACGAGAGATGGCCTTTCCATTATGGAGCACGGCTTCTCCACCATAAATCTGAACCCAATCTTCCCCGCCGATAGTCAATGTACAAAGCTTCTGTCCGACACCTTCTTCTTTCATTTTGACCAGCGCTTCCTTGCCGATAAAATCATCTCCCTGCAAATGGACCGTAAAGCCGACACCGGCTTCTAAGGGCGTTTCCAGAGTGGTAATGTCATCCCCATAATAGAGAAACCCTTTTTCCAATCTGAGTGATTCAAGCGCCACATATCCACAAACAGAGATGTCGAATTCCTGCCCGGCTTCCCATAATCGATCCCAGACAATAATCGCTTTATCTCTTACTATGTACAGTTCCCAACCCAGTTCCCCCACATAAGAAACCCTTTTGGCCTTCACTTCCACCCCATTGATAGTGATGGTTTTAGCCGTCATATAAGGGAAGGTTGTATTGGAAACATCGTCGTCTGTTATTTTTTGCAGGGTATCACGGGATTTGGGGCCCCAGAAACCAATGACAGCATATTCCTCAGTCACATCCCTGATTTCAACCGGCAAATCATCTTCCCTTTGATTTGCTTTGATATGTCCCAAATCGTTATCAATGAACCCGGAACCGGTCACAAGCCGATAATGGTCCTCATCCAGGCGGGTGATGGTCACGTCTGCGACTGTTCCGCCTCTGTGGTTACATAACTGGGTATAAATGGTTGCATCAACTTGCTTATCCACATTGCTAACCGCCAATCGTTGCAGCAGTTGCATTGCCCCGGGTCCCTTAAATTCAATTTTGCCAAAAGAGGTCATATCAATCATACCCACCCGCTCTCGCAGCGCCTTGCATTCTTCGGCAACAGTGTCGAAATAGGGGGCTTTTTTCCAGCCGCCCCATTCACGCTGGTCTTCACCCGCCCGGCGCCATGAATGGCCCTTATCAATATAATTCACACGCTCCCAGCCGTTTTTCCTGCCGAAAACAGCCTGCAGGTCTTGAAGTCTATGATGGAAGGGAGATATGCGGCGAGGTCTCATGCAGGTATCCTCGTCAGACGGATAGGATGTCCGGTAATAATACTTGTAGCATTCCCGTGCACAGGATGCAGCGTAATAAGGATCCTTGTGGTTGCGACCAAAACGCCAGGGGTGATAACTATACAAATCCAATTCAGAACTGCCTTCAATCATCCATTCGGCCAAGGCTTTACCAAGGCCCCCGGCTGCACCAAAGCCGTGCATCGAAAGCCCACAGGCAAACCAGAACCCTTTCACAGTCGGCCATGGACCGACCAGGGGTTTGGCGTCCGGGGTAAACGCGTCGGGATGGGCAACCACCCTCTCGATGCCCGCGTTTTCCAGAAAAGGATAGCGTTTCATGGCGTTGAGCAGGATCTCTTCAAATCGATCCATATCCGAAGGGAGTTCTGTGCTGGCATGATCCCAGGGAACCCCATCCTCCCAACAAGACGGCGGGTTTGCTTCCCAACCGCCAAGCAGAAGTCCGCCATGCTCCGCCCGACCATAAATTAAATAATCGGTATCACGGAAACAGGGCTCACCATCCGGGACCTCAAAGCCTGGAACGGCTTGGAGGGCCATATGTTGATGAATGACAGGCGTTGACGGTACCTGTATACCGACCATGGCCGATACTTGAGCCCCCCATAAGCCGGTGGCATTGACAACATGATCGGTCAGGATATCCCCCTGGTCGGTTTTTACCTTTGTGACTTCTCCTTTTGGGGACAGGTCGATGCCAGTCACCAAGGTCCCTGTATAGATCTCGGCTCCCAGTTCCCTGGCTGCTTTGGCAACAGCATAAGTGGTAGCATGGGGATCAAGATGACCATCACCAGGAAGGTAGACTGCGCTGAATAGATCATTGGGGCTCATCCAGGGCATAATTTCCATGGCCTCCTTGGGTGAAATGGTGTGCACATCCAATCCAACTCCTTTCGCTGTACTGACATCCCGCTGCAGGGTCATATGCTGGTTCTGACTGGAGGCGATCCGGAGGCTGCCAACTGTCTCATAGACCCCCAGTTGATCGTACATTTCCGAACTGGTTTTTCGCAAACGCATCATGGTGGGAGAGGAATTAAATTGCGTCAGGAGACCCGCCGCCATGCAGGTTGCTCCGGCAGTCAGTTCACTTTTCTCAACAAGAACCACATCTTTCCAACCCAATTTTGCAAGGTGATAAAGTATGGCGCATCCGACGATACCGCCTCCGATGACAACAACCCGAGCCTGATCTTTCATAATTAATCCGTTTTTTCGATGGCTTAAGGGTCGGCTAAAAGACTACTTCACATCCTGTTTGTAAAATGTCCGGCTTTTGGGACTTCAGAGTCGGCTAAAAAATTAGTTCACGTTCTGTTTGCAAAATGTTCGTCTTTTGGGACTTTTTCAAACAGATTAAGTGAAGTTATTTTTTAACGATCCCCTTGCAAACAGATTAAGTGAAGTTATTTTTTAACGATCCCTAAATAATTCAACAAACAGTGTAACCCAAGTTACTTCTTAAGTGCCTTGGTCAAAGCCGGAACAACTTCAAAAAGATCTCCTATGATTCCATAGTCACATTTTTCAAAAATAGGAGCGTCTTTATCCGTGTTAATTGCCAAAATCACTTTTGAGGTTTTCATACCTGCATAGTGTTGCACCGATCCGGAAATACCACAGCCGATATACAGTTTCGGGCTGACTATTTTCCCAGTCTGTCCAATCTGCATGGAATGGGGGGCATACCCGGCGTCAACAGATGCCCGAGAGGCACCCACGGCGGCATTACCCATCGCATCCGCACATTGCTGCAAAATTTCAAAATTTTCTGCCGACCCCATGGGACGTCCGCCGGTAATCACAATGGTGGCATCTGCAAGGTCTTTTGTACTGCCAGCGTCTTTTTTAACTTCAATCACCCTGGTCAGCGGTTTATCTTCAATTTCAGCCTGAAAAGGAAGGACTTCACATTCTACCGGTGTTTCTTCTGCGTCAACAATGTTCGGTCTTAAGGTACAAATAAGCATGTCCGAACCGATTTTAAAGGTAGCCAGGGTTTTACCCGAAAACTGAGATTTTTTGACTGTTTTTTCGGGAATATTTATTTCCACACAGTCTAAAACCAGGGGTTGCTTTAATAAAGCCGCTAAACGGGCTAAAATATCACAGCTGACAACAGTGTTGACGCCTAAAATACCATCCATTTGAAACGATTCGACAGCTGCTGCGATCATGCTGGTCTGAGTATCCGGGCTGGTGTTAATATCGACGCCGTCAGCCGACAGTTCTATGATTTTCCTGACCCCGTATTTGGCTAACGAATCCCTGTATGATTCACCGTTGTTGTCAAACACCAGCGCATAAACATCACTGTTTTCGTCCTTTGCCGCTGTTATCATACCAAAACATGACGGTTTGACCTTGCCATCTTCAATTTCAATCAATACGCCTATTTTTGTCATTTGTTATCCTCCAAAACCTTCTCCTCTTCTTTCATAATTCTAATGAAGTTTTCAGCTATTTCCTGCACGCTGCCGTTCAACATTTTTGCTTTCGACCTGGGAGCAACCGTTTCTAATTTTAGCAGTTCAACAGTGGCTGCCGGTTGATCGATTCCCAAGCTCGACAGATCAATTTGTTTGACCTCCTTTTTCTTGGCTTTCATGATATCGGGTAGTTTTGGAAAGCGGGGATCATTAAGGCCTTTTGTCGCTCCGATGATACAAGGCATTTGCATCTCGAGCACTTCTCTGGCCCCTCCCCCGACATCCCTTTCAGCTATCGCTTTGCCGGCTTCGATATTCAAATTGACGACACCACTGACAACAGGCATTTTCATTGCTACTGCCAGACGATATTGGGTTTGCAAGCCTTCGCTGTCTACTGATTGTTTCCCGGTAAAAATCAGATCGGGCTGACCGTCTTGTTCAATAGCCAGTTTCAGTGCCTGACTGACAATAGCGCTATCGAGGAACTGCTGGTCCGTTTTGATGTGGATGCCACGATGGGCTCCCATGGCAAGGGCAGACCGAATCGAGGCAACGGCCGCCTCTTTTCCGACTGAAACAATCACCACCTCCCCACCTTCATTGGCCACAATTTTTAAGGCCTCCTCCACCGCATATTCATCAAATGGATTTACCACAAACTTTATGGCGACTTTGTCTTCAAAACTCTTTTCACCAATCAGACTGATTCTGGCCGCCGTATCGGGGACATGTTTTACACAGACGTATACTTGCATGACAACTTCCTATTTTACGTTATTGTAACTATTTAACACTTCTCTGGAATCGAGAGAGTTGTGATTTAAAACACTTGGCTCCATGGATGGATTCATGCGTGTTTTAAATCATAACTCTCTCGATGGAGGGTATCAGGTGGAAACTCTTACAGATGAAGGAACATTTACATCAGAATTTTCTCACGCTTTGGATCATACAAAGCCCTGTTTTTTTCGATTCTGGCTTTGTAGATTTGCTTGAACGCCTCGATCTCGTATTCGTCACCATGATCGGCCTGATCCTTCGGAATGTATCCGTAACAGATCGTTTTGCCGACAGTGAACCCATAACCGGCACTGGAAGTGACACCCAATACTTTACCCTTATGTAAAATGGGTTCGCTGCCCCGCATCATAATCGGTTCATCCGTTAAGAGGGTAAACGTACACAATTTCAGTGTGGTTCCCCGCTCTTTGATTTCAGACAGCGCCTGTTTACCGATAAAACGTTCCTTATTCAGCTTCACACAAAATCCAAGCCCGGCATCATAAGGGGTGTATTCAGGGGTTAATTCCGCCCCCCAGTAGCAAAAACCCTTTTCAAAATGTAAGGTATCGATCACGCGATACCCGGCATTTTTAACAGCATACTCCTGGCCCGCTTCCCACAGGAGATCGTAAACATGGCAGGCATATTCTGTCGGAATATAGAGCTCGTACCCCAGTTCACCGACATATGTGACCCGAAAGGCAATTACCGGCGCATACCCGACAGTCAGATGTTTACAGGCGCTGAACTTAAAATTGCTGTTGGTGACATCATCCGGTGATACTTTTTGCAGCAACTTTCTGGAATTGGGGCCAATGACATTGATCACCGCATAAGCAGAGGAGACGTTTCTTAAAAATACAGATCCATCTTTGGGCATGAATTTTTTGATCCATTCCGAATCATGCAGGCCAAAGGCTGTACCAGTGACGATCAAAAACTTCTGATCTTCTATTCTGGCAATCGTCAAATCCGATTCAACAGTGCCTCTTTCATTGCATAACTGGGTATAGGTAACACTGCCTACCGGCTTGTCTATCTCGTTTGCAGCCATGTAGTTTAAAAACTCAAGCGCTTTTGGACCTTCGACTTCAAGCTTGGAGAAGGGTGTCTGATCGATCAAAACCACGCTTTCCCGAGCCGCTTTATGCTCAGCGCCAACATGTTCAAACCAGTTTGGAACACCAAACGAGAGTTCGTCTTTGGGCTCAACTCCGTCGGGAGCAAACCAGTTGGCTCTTTCCCAGCCGTATTTTGCCCCATAAACGGCTCCTTTTTCTTTCAGTATCTGATATAGCGGACTTCGTCTGACACCTCTGGCCGAATCGTTTTCTTCAAAGGGCCAATGAATGGTATAGTGTTTTCCGTAGGATTCTGCAGTCCTGTCCACACAATATTTTCTACTCTGATGGTAGGGGCCGAAACGACGGATATCCAGAGGCCAGATGTTCAGACTGGGCTCTCCGTCTATGATCCATTCGGCCATCATACGTCCGGCACCCCCTCCAGCAGCAATACCAAAAGCATTAAATCCGGCCGCAACAAAACAATTTTCAAGTTCCGGAGCAGGTCCCATAATGGCGTCTCCATCTGTGGTAAACGCTTCGGGGCCGTTGACCATCCTTGCAATGCCGGCACTTTCCAGACAGGGCGTGCGAATCATGGATGGCTCAGAAAGTGTTTCAAAGTGTTCAAAGTCGGGATCTAAGAGTTGTGAAATAAAATCATTGGGAACGCCTGTAGTGGCCCAGGGGATACCATTTCTTTCATAACCGCCCATGACCAGCCCGCCAACCTCTTCCTTGTAATAGATCAAGTTGTCTTTATCCCTAATGGTCGGAATGTCCCGTGGCATACCCTCTATTATTTCCGTAACTAAGAATTGATGTTGGAACGGAACCAGCGGGACATTAACCCCCATCAACTGTCCTATTTGATAACCCCACATTCCGCTGCAGTTGACAACGATCTCACATTTGATATCACCCTTATCCGTTTTAACCGCTTTAACTCGATTTTTTTCAATATCAAATCCTGTCACCAGGGTTCTTTCATAGAATTCAGCCCCCCGATTCCTGGCTCCTTTTGCCAGGGCCAGAGTGATTCCTGCTGGATCGGCCTGGCCATCTGTGGGCATGAAGGCTGCACCAACCAGATCTTCATATGAGATGATCGGACAAAGATCATAAGCCTCCCTGGGCGTGATGATATTCATTTCCAGCCCGAAACTGCGAGCAGTTGTCGCTCCGCCTTTCAACTCGTACATTCTCTCTTTGGTTTTAGCCAAATGAAGACAGCCGGTCTGTTTCCAGCCTGTGTTCAATCCAGTCTCTTTTTCCAACTCGTCATATAACGACACGCTATATTGTAACATTCTGGTCAGATTTCGGTCGTTTCTAAACTGTCCTACTAAACCGGCCGCATGCCAGGTCGAACCACTGGTCAGCTCACCTTTCTCAATGATAACGGTATCCGTCCAACCCATCTTGGTCAGGTGATAGGCCACACTACATCCGATAATTCCGCCACCTATAATAACCACTCGTGCGCTATCCAGCATAAGTCTCCTTCTTGTAAGTAAATCGGTCAGCTTTTGTGAAACGAAAATGAATCTTAGAAATATATCGAAACTTCAAAGCGATACGGGTCGTTAGATGTCTAGACATCTGTACGTATAATCTACATTTTATGAATCCGATATTTTTTGTCAATCAGTAAATTACTTTTTTAATGACACATTTATCTATCGTCAAAATCCATTGTTATATTTGAGCTTTATTTTATCAGAAAAAGCCTGGTCCTCTGGGGCAGGTCAAGTCCAGAGGCTTTGGTTTTTTGTTTCTGTCGTAATCGTAATCGTGCTCATAATCGTAATCGTTTCAAGTGGGGAGATTTCTTCGACAAAAACAAAAACGATTACGATTACGAGCACGATTATGACTACGAATATGATCAGTTGAGAGAACTATCTGGAACTTGAGATTTCAGGAGACAGTGCGCTCAGGGTTTAGACCGATGAAATAATCCTAAGGGATCGTTCATAAATAACTTCACATATTCTATTTACAAAAGTCCCATAAAGACTGGACATTTTGCAGACAAAATGCCACAGCAACGTGTTTCCTTGACACTAATGGGAAACACTTGAGTAATTTTTGAGCCGACCCTAAGATAGTTGATACTCATCCAATTCAAGTTCAAGTGCGTATTTATCCCCGCGATAGTATGAATACATCAATTCAACCGGATTGTTTGCATCGTCATAGGTAATATTCTTCATAAAAAAACCGGGCGAATTTTCAGGTATTTCAAAAAGCGTGGTAATTTCTTTAGCAAGAATGACAGCTTTGATTTCCTGGACAGATTTCTTAAGTTTTATGCCGAAATCCAGGGTGATAATTTTATATAAAGAACCCTGAAGATCAAAATCAAGAATATTTTGAAAAATACGATAGGGCAGATAGCTTTCTTCATAGATGTAGGAGATATTGTTGCCGGTCCTGATGCGCCTGATTTTGACAGCTTTATGTTGAGATCCCAGGATCAGATTTTTGACAATCTCCTGGTTGGCAGTGACAACGGATTTTTCAAGCACAATGGTCTTTTTTTCTAGTTGGTCCACCCCAAGATAATCGTCGAAACTGGCGATTTTTCTGACATCATGTTTAAGTTCCACAATAGAAGCGGTGGCTTTAACAAAAGTTCCCAAGCCCTTTTTTTTAACGACCAGTCCGCTGTCAACCAGGTTTGAAATGGCCTGTCTCAATGTCGCTCTGCTGACGTCACACATTTGGGTCAATTCCAGTTCTGACGGCAGCTTATCACCCTTTTTGAATTTCCCTGAATCAAGTTGTTCCTTCAACCAGTTACTTATTTGAAGGTATTTGGGAATCGGATTGTTGGCATCAACAATATTCATTTTTTTACATTTGGGGGGTTATGGGTCACCTCATCGACTATTTCAGCAATATCTTTGACAATCATCTTCCCATCTTCAGCTTTAATGCCATCGTCAAGCATTGTGATACAGAAAGGACAAGCCGCTGCGACGGTATCCGCCTGTGTTTTTATAATCTCCCGGGCTCTGGTATTATTAATTCTTTTGCCAAGGGTTTCTTCCATAAACATACGTCCACCACCAGCACCACAACACATGGCGTTATCTTTTGCAGACCCAATTTCAACAAGGCCTTTTTTGTTGATTGATTTAAGGATGTTTCTCGGGCTGTCGTAAATATTGTTCCAGCGTCCTAAATAACATGAATCGTGGTACGTTAGTTTTCCGAAATCATTCTGGTTGGTCTTTAACCGTTGATTTTGGATTAGTTCCAAAATAAAGTCAGAATGGTGGACAACATCATAGCTTGCGTCAAATTGAGGGAATTCATTTTTAAGGGAGTTAAAGCAATGGGGGCATCCGGTCAGAATTTTTTTGGGCTTGTACTGATTTAGAACCTCCACATTTTCCTGCATCATCATCTGAGCCAGGTACTCATTCCCGGACCGACGGGCAATATCACCATTGCAACGCTCTTCCGGCCCTAAGATGGCGAAATTGATGTTGGCTTTGTTTAATAACCGAGCGATGGCCCGAGCAATTTTTTTGCCGCGATCATCAAACGATCCGGCGCATCCGACATAATACAAAATGTCAGCCTCAGGATTATCTGTCATCAATGGCACATCCAAGCCCTTACTCCAGTCAGCCCGTGTATCAGCGCCAAACCCCCAGGGGTTGGATTGGTTTTCCAGATTACTGAATGTTTCCTGCATTTCAGGCGGAAATGAGGCCTCCATCAAGACTTGAAATTTTCTCGATTCCAGCATGATGTCCAGGTGTTGAATATTGACCGGACAAATATCTTCACAGGCTCTACAGGTTGTGCAGGACCAGATTGTGTCCTGGGTAATGCTGCCGTCCGCTCGAACCAACGGTTGTATGGATTCGTACTCTTTGTTGAACAACAAATCCTTTTGCTCAAACAGATCATGTTTGATATCTGAAATGAATTTTTTAGGGGACAATGGTTTCCCGGTGCGGTCCGCAGGGCATCGCTCTTCGCAACGTCCACATTCGGTGCAGGCGTATAGATCCAGAACGTTTTTTCGATTCAACTCGTGCACTTTTCCCAAACCAAAACTCTCAGCAGTTTCATCCTCAATATCCGTTTTGAAGATTGATTTTTCAATTGCGAGCGGTTTTAGAAAAACATTGGGGATAGCAGCCAGAAGATGAAGGTGTTTTGATCCCGGAATATAGATCGCGAATCCAAGTATCGTTAAAATATGTATCCAATAAAAAACTTCGTAACCTGAAGCAAGGTTAAAGGTTGAGACAGCTTTTAGATTTAGAATTTCATAAAGAAACAGAGAAATGGTAAAATATTCACCAAATTTGAACCCGTCCCCCGCTTGAGACAATCCGATACTGAAGGCATTTACGAAATGAAATGTAATGATGATGACAGCTGTGAAGATCAATATTAATTTAGCGTCCATTCCATTTGTCAAATATTTCGGCTTTAAAATGGTTCTTCTGAACAGACCAAACCCTAACCCTATTAATACGAAAAAGGCTAAAATATCTGCAAGATAAAGGTAGCCACCGTAAAAAGCAGCGTTAATATGCTCAATTCCGAAACCCGGGAAAACACCCTGGATCATCATTTCCAGGGAGTGCAATTGAACCGCCAAAAAACCATAGAAAATTAACGTATGCGCCAAGCCGGGTATGGTTTTCCGCCGGACATTGGATTGTCCCAGAATATCAGAGATAAAGCTTAAGATCCGTGGTGGAATTCTATCAATGACGATTGAAGATTTCCCTTCTACGCTATTCATCAGCTTAATCAAACCTCTTAACCGAATTCCGAAAATTCCAAAACCAACAATAAGCGAACCTATCATCAAAACAGATTTAATTATCGTATAATCCATACCCACCTTTTACGTTTACAATGGAATATCAGTCACATATTTCAACTTGAAACCTATGACGCTGAGCAGATGTCTAGACATCTGCATGCAAGATAACCTTTTAATAAATCCAATATGATTGTCAATGGGTAATTTTCAATTTTAGGAAAGAGTTCCGATATCGTCAGAATGTTGAGGGGTGCCTGGCAGCTCTACAACCTCTCAATCACCACCGCACTGATCTTATAATCAGGAATTTTCACTTGTGGGTCGCGCGCGTCCAGGGTCAGTTCATTGGCGGCGGCTTCGGCAAAGTGCATCGGGATAAAAACCATCCCTGGTCGCGAACGTTCGGTAATTAACACTTTGACCCTGATCTCGCCGCGCCGGGAGCGGACTTTGATCCAGTCACCGGCAAGGATTTTAAGCGGTTTGGCGTCTTGCGGATGGACTTCGACAGTCGGCTCGGGGTAAATATCATCCAGCTTGGAGCGGCGTGTCATCGTTCCGCCGTGCCAGTGATAGAGCACCCGTCCGGTTGAGAGTAGCAGCGGATATGCCTCGTCAGGCAATTCCTGTGAGGGGCGGTAATTGAGCGGCGTCAGCCGGCCCTTTCCGCTGGGGAAAGTATCGGCGAACAGGAAGGGCATACCGGGGTGAGCGGGTGTTGGGCAAGGCCAATGGACGCCATCTTCCCGGTCGATGCGGGCATGGGTAATCCCCTGGAAGGGTGAC
>Ga0257125_1001997_pt1 | contig 18199 bp, 19 predicted proteins | sample SI106_200metaG_FD_190183 | JGI IMG/M metagenome (GOLD analysis project Ga0257125, IMG submission 190183) | Marine microbial communities from Saanich Inlet, British Columbia, Canada - SI106_200 | ecosystem: Environmental > Aquatic > Marine > Inlet | place: Canada: British Columbia | collected...
ACGATCCTGCCCTGCCTTAAAAAACCTAAAAAGAATGAGCGAAGCGAATTAAATGCGTATTTTAAAGAAAATTACTACAAAAAAATAAATTTAATTTAGGCGACAACTTGCTTGACAAACACCGCGATCGTAACGCTCGGACCAGATGTGGAGCCCGGAGTCAGTATCAATAAGCTGTATCACAATTCGGATCAGGTCATTTGATTTTTGAATACTGCCTTCAATCACATACTCGACATTGAGTTCTTGACCGATTTGCTGAATATTTATGGGTTTATTTTTATAGGCAAATGTCGAGTTGCGGGCAATCACTAATAGTAGTTGTGTCTGGGCAAGGGTTGCAATTATATTTTCCGTAATGCCGTCACAAAAATATTCCTGTTCCGGGTCTTTGCTCATATTGACAAATGGGAGTACCGCAATGGAAGGCCCCTTTGGTAAATTGAATTCCAGCTTGCTATCAGGGTCAATTCCAGCGGGAGCAGGCAAATAGATATATTTCCAGTATATTCCTGCAAGTAACGCAGACAAAATTAATATTATAGCAGCAGTGATTCTGAGCCATTTTTTTATCTGAATTTTCTTTGTAAAAGGTTTTGATTCTTCTTTAAGTCTTTTCTCAGCAGACTTCGGGTCCATAAGTACTTTATATACTCTGACAGGATCTTTGATATTTTTTACAGTATGTTCACCTATATATTCACAACCTATTTTCATTTTGTTTTTAATATGATCATAGGCATTTCTTGAGATACAAATACCACCGGAATCGGCAAGACCTTCTATACGGGCTGCGATATTGACGCCTTCACCGTACAGGCTATCACCATCCTGTACTACATCACCGACGTTAACCCCAATACGGAACTCCAATCGTTTATCTTCCAGCAAGTCAGCATTCCTGGCTTTTAATTCATTTTGAATCTCCATGGAACATTGAACTGCTTCAACAGCACTTGAAAATTCAGCTAACATGTTGTCACCAAGGGCATCAACGACACGGCCGGAATGGTCTTTGATTATTTCTGACATTATAATTCGATATTTTTTCAGAGTCTTGATCGTGGTGAGTTCATCGTTAGTCATGAGAAGACTATAGCCTTTTACATCGGCACTAAGGATGGCTCTAAGTTTTCTTATAACTTTCTGTTCCTTGTCCATTTCAAAGCCCTGTATTTTGGTATGGCGGTTTACAGAATTTAATAAGTAAAGTGTGTATGTTTCCGAGAAACTCAAATCCAATATAAAAAAGTTGTAATATCAATTCAGGATGTGCTTTCGCTTAGATATCAGGAATATACAAATTGCTTATGGATGAGTCAAGGAATTGTTGGAATGACTCCGAGCGGCAAGAGATCAATTGTATTCATAGGACTCTCTTTTCAGGGATAACCAAAACACGGTTTAAGCTCCAAAAGACTTGCAGCCCTTAAATCAGCAATATATGAGTCAATAGTCTGTCTTGATCTGCCAATGGATTTACCGATTTCAGAAGATGTTAATTGGGGATCTATTTTATCCAGGGTATGGAATTGTCTTTTATGAAGTAATTCCGCCCCTGTTTTCAGACTGTGTGCACAAATGTGGAGAGGATCATGCCAATAGTGTTTTTTCGCAATTTATAGAATTGCAAAGCCTTTTGATAAACGGAAGGCCACACGTAAATTGTTCTATTTGGTAAAAATGCCAATCCTGGCATTTTTACCAAATACTAATCCTGAACCATTATCTTACATTGAAAACATACCCAGTGGAATTTAAACAAAGAACCGGCCATTTGTCGAAAATGGCTGTACTGCCATTTTCGACAAATGTGATTTTGTAAAAGCTTACCGATCCACAATTTGCTGAATCGATTTTCCTACAACTACAAGATTTTGTATTTGGTTATGATGCTGAAAACCCCTGGACTGTTAATAATAATCTCAAGTTTTAAATCCTGGATTGCAGGAGAGGAGTCATAGACATAGTCTGCACCATAGCAGAATGGATATCCCCTTCCTTTTATCTCCAAAATAAGTTGAATCGCCAAGCTAAAATTGGATTAAACTTTTGTATGTAATAAGTGTAATGGCCAACCGATTTTTTGACTCTGCCATTTCTCCAATATACAGTAATGGAGACGTGATTCCTTTGATATCGGCGATTTCCCATATACTTGAATGAAAAGTTTTTGAAAATCTACTGTTGTATCCGGTAACATTTTTCATAAATATACGCAGTTTTACCTATATTGACAAACCAATTTTAACTTGATAAGGGATCGTAAAGAATTAATAATCATAGACAAATCCAAACTTGTTGAAAAGCAGGGATGGATTTAATTGTGCATTATGAAAAAATTCATATATTCATTGTTTTGTTCTTTCTGCCTTTTTTCGTCCATGCTGACTTGCCTTTAATTGAACAAGGAAGCGATTGATAGTGTATGAAGGAGAGTAAAAATGAAAAATTTTAAATTTATTATGGCAATCGGTTTCGTTATTTTTGTTATGACAATAAATTCTTATGCAGCTGCGCCTGGAATATTAGGACCTCCTACCGCATCTGGTACTGTAGTTTCTCAGATGCTTTATCCGCTGTATAATGTCGCTGCTTTTGCTACAATCGGTGATGTCTATGTGTTTACTTCTGGACAATACTATACCGGTTCTGCCTGGACTGCGGCTGAAACAGCTTATAAATCAAATTCTCCACTAGTTGCAATGGAAATTGTTTATGATGTAGATGGCCTGGCTGTAGGTTCCGAAGTTTACATTGGGTATGGCGAAGGTTTGGTAAATACCTATGCAACCATGACCTCAAATGCTACATTTGAACAGAGTTACATTACTAAGAAGGTAGATTCTCCACCGGCTCCTTTATTGGACATTGTTAATTACTATCTTGATGCAGATGGTGATGGTTATGGAGATCCTAATACTACAACTGTAGGAGGATCAACTTCAGTTCCTACAGGTTATGTAGCAGATAATACTGATTGTGATGATACCAATGCAAGTATTAATCCTGCTGCAACTGAAATACCGTATGATGGTATTGATCAAAATTGTGATGGATCATATGCAGCTCCAGGTGCTTCAGCCAAATTTATGGTTTTTTATCTTGATGCGGATGGTGATGGTTATGGAGATCCTAATAATTCTAAAATGCTCCTAACTACTGCAGCACCATTGGGATATGTAGTAGATAATACGGATTGTGATGATACCAATCCAAGTATTAATCCTGGAGCCAAAGAAATAACCGGAGATGGTATAGACCAGAATTGTGATGGATTGGATATGGTTGTAGTTCAACCCATTATGGTGGCAGATGATCTGTCAATTTATCTTTCCAATATAGAGTATGATGCTGGCCCTCTATTTGGAGGAATTTTACATATGGGTTTTACACTCATTTATGATAGTACCTCTGGAGAACAATTATGGAAATTAGATATGAATAATATTTCCTATAATGTAACAGGTGCATTACAAGATGTTGTTACCCTAAATAATGACATATCTTTTAACCTAACTGATCTCAAATATGATGCTGGCCTGTTGTTGGGAATGTATACATTAGATGTTACTTTTGAATATGTTAACATTGTTGGGGATATCATTTACTGGAAAATCTCTAAACTTATCGAAAAATAAATCTTCGGAAAAATTTTAAAGAAGGCTATTTAATTGTAGCCTTCTTTAAAGTGATTGGTATTCTACAGGCTTTCGTGTTTGCTCAAGTTCAATCACCGGGACTGAAAGGCCTGGTTAATATTAAGACCAGAGATCAACCAGGACAATTCCCGGTTACCAATATTCAACACTTTTTTTTCTGATTCCGGCCATTTGAAGCGGTCTTTTTCAAGCCGCTTTTGCCACCCCACATGTTGTATATTGCATTTTTATAGTTTTTAATTTTCAATTCAACTTTATAGCCCTGTAGCAGTGGTATAGGGTTATTTTTCATATTCAAGTTGATAATATAAAAAGAACTTCTCCAACCGACTTCACCCGATCATCTTTATAGGATATAAAAATTATGTGCGGCAGGACCACACTACTGGCTATAATCAGGGCCTTACAAGGTTCAAAAAATCATCCAGACTTTCCCTGTAACTCATACCCAGAAAAATTATTAAACTTTAACAAAATGAAGAACAGGCCTCACATTGCTTTTGTTATTGAACGCCCGTTTTAAATGACTCTCAGCGACAGCTGATATCATTAGTCCTTACCCAGGCGGGTCAAATATAATCCAAGCAAGGGGTGATTTCTGGCAAATCGAATTTTCCGAAACAGATTTCATGAAAAATTCGATGTTTTAACCTCTTCCTTTACGCCTTTTTAACAACAGAACATTTAAGGTACATGGCTCCGAAACCTGGAATCTTACAGGAAATATCGTGGCCATTTACAGGGTCATCAAGGAGTTTGATGTTTTTAACCTTCGTACCCAATTTCATTGTGTCCTTCCCGGCCTTAAGGTCTTTGATAGTGGTGACGGTATCTCCATCCTGCAACTGATTGCCATTGGCATCGAGGAATCGTGGGGCATCTGCCGAAGGTGTATCAGAAGCCTGATCAGGTACCCACTCATGAGCACATTCAGGGCATATCCACAGGAGTCCATCGGGATAGGCATAAGGTGAATTACATTTGGGACATATATTTTGTTCAACTGACATAGCAAAATTCCTGGTTGATCGTATAACTAGTTTAAAATATTGTTCTCATGCAGTGAAACACTTATCACCGATGATAGACGAATGAATACTTCATTCATTGTATCTATAAGGGATAAGAACTTACTTTTTGTTTAACAAAGTGTCAAACGTTTTATAACATCCCGAAGGTGCCGCCTTCCCTGGTATGCACAAAACAATATATCAGTACTTCAGTGGAAGACTGCCACAGACTTTCCTGTGAATCCGGATGCTTTTCAAAAATAATTCAAACACAATACTTAGTGCCTGCCCTGTTTTCAAAAGTGAGACCCTATGAATACAAAAACTCACTTTCAAAATTCGAGTGGTCCTAAATACTGGGAAAAGGATTGAATGCCTTTGTTGACAAGATCTTTAACGGTTGATTATGTATAAAAGCGGGCTCGTCTTCAAACCCAGCCAGCGACTGATTACTGATCAGAATACAATCGATTTCATCAAATCCCGACAGAATGTTACGGGTTCCAGTCTTTAAATGATGAAATGTTCGCTGAAGTAATGGGCAAACCCCAAAAATAAGATCTGTTGTTGAATCAGGTATTTTTTTGATATAAAGTCAGAAATAATTGATAATTAAATTTATTTTGGAGTGTTAGGCTATGGAAAGAGCAATGCTCTGGTTTACGTGTGCTGCCATGCGTGATCCTGTGCGGCCCGTAATTAAAAAACAGGCACAGATTGGCTGGGAAGCAAAGAATCGCCAGGTGGATCTGATTATTGAAGGTCCCTTAAAGGGGGATGAGCTACTAAAACGCATGAATGGATGGTTTACTGCAGACGTTTATAAGGCAGTTGAAATTTTTAAGCAATATGGCAAATTAAAGGTTCTGGATGATGTTGACCTTGTCATCGAAACAAAAGATTCTGCCCAAATGGAGGAACTTTCAAAAGAGCTTTATGAAATATTTAGGGAAGAGGCCTGGGTCGAGATAATTCCCCGTCAAAAGCTTGCCTGATGGCTAAAAAATAAATCAAACCTTTAAAAGTGGACCATTATGGAAATCCAACAATTAATGAAGCAAAGAAAAAGCGCAAGAAATTACCTGAAAAAACCGGTCTTACGTGTTGATATTGAAGATGTGATCCGGTCTGCGGGAATGGCCCCTTCAGCCATCAACCTTCAACCCTGGGAATATGTTGTCACCTATGGTGAAGAAAAGGACCGGTTGATCCGTCGTCTTAAAAAAGTCCACGCGATGAAAAATGTCTCTTGCGGACCGGGGACTTCAGAACCGTTACCAGAAAAATTTTCGAATCGAAGCCGAAAGGCTTTAGGAGTGATGAAACCTCAGGTTGAAAAATTGAATATCCCGTTTAATCAGTTCATTGAAGAGGGAAGCTGTTCTTTTTATGGTGCCCCTGTTGCCATTATTGTTGTGATGGATAAAATTTTTCCAAAATTACGATACCTCGATGTAGGATTGTCTGTGTCCTATCTATTGCTTGCCGCTGAACAAAAAGGTCTTTCAACCTGTCCCATCGGACTCATTACTGAATATGGCAATGATATTAAAGATGTCTTAAATATTTCCGCTGAAAAAGAAGTCCTGCTGGCCATATCTCTTGGATATGCGGATGAAAAGGCACCCGAGAATGATTTTAAACCTGACCGGGAACCCTTAAACGAAATTTTGACCTGGTATGAATAAATCAAAAGAAAGCCAAAACAATGATTGTCAGAAATATAAATGATAAAGAAGTACTTGAAACCACGTATCGCGCCCATGGGGGTGCAATTGCCCAGATGATTCTTGACCGAAGAACCTTGGAAGAACTTGGGTTTCTCGCGATTGCCAGACTCGAACCCGGTAAAATAATTGAGTCCCATGTTGATCCCATGGAAGAGATCTATTTTGTCACAAGCGGAACCGGGGTCATGAAAGTGGATGATGAAGAACAGCAGGTCAATCCCGGAGATGCCACATGGATACCTGTGGGGTCTGCCCACAGTCTTGTGAATAATGGTACGGAACCTTTAGTTATTTTAGTGGTTGCTTCGTCATGGGAAAATAAATAGCAGCCGAATCATTTTTGAGCCTCCTGAACCAGAGTTAAGAGCTCCTGGTTTCCAGACGGCTCTATAGACGAAACCTTCAACCCACAGGTTTTAAATGCCACATACTGACAAAGTTCAAACATCATACTTTCGTCAAGGCGTATTCCTTTTCTCGCAGCCCTGGAACAGGATTTTTCATAAAGATTAAATCGGGTATCCCTGGCTGTTCGGAGCCTTGAATCAAACAAAGAGATGCCTGAACGCTTTATCAGTGCAAAATCCATTGCCTCCATCCGGGAAAAATATTTCCGGGCGCCTTGAACGTTTGGGTCATGGCCAAAATCATCTGATCCAATCATTTTTATATCCTATACCAATTAACCTGTAATTCTCAGCAATCAGCTCATATTTTCTGGGGGGACCTTCAATTTTATAATTATCAGGCATGATATTATATTTCAAATTTCAGATTTAACAATTTATTTCCCGGTTGAAATGTTTTTTATGGAGAGGACTACTTCCAAGACAAGCTCCGGTTTTTAGGTGAATGAGCACCCAACATTATTCCTGTTAGTCTATCTCTTAGCTAAAATGTTTTTATTCTGGAAAATCAATCTCACACTGGTCACTTAAATGAAGCCGGAAAACATAAATTGCCAGTGCTATAACCGGTACGGCCAGTATGAACCCGAAGAAAGGAAGCAGGGTGATCCCTATAATAATTAGCCCTGAGGATAAAGCCAGCAGGAAGGAACCCAACATAAATTTGGATATTTTCTGAGGAACACATTCTGTTGTTTTCATGAAGCTCTCCTTTTTCTATCATTTACAAAAGATGGCAGAGCCTCAAAGAGGCTCTGCTTTCCATTTCATCCGAACTGCCTGCTATCCAGCCACATCAACTCCAAGATCACATCCCAAGTGTGTGTCGGGATTTTCACATTCAAAATTCTGGCTTCGGGTATCCATATGGCCTTCATTTCCTTCCTTTTCGCTTTCAACGTAACTTTCAACTCTATTTTTATTCATTTTGTCACCTCTATAATCTTTATATTTATTTTTTCTCTAAAACTTTTTCTCTTCAAGACTCTGCTTTTTAATTTAAGAACTGGAACTTACCCTGCTACATCAATTCCCAGATCACATCCCAGATGTTCATCCGGATTTTCACATTCAAAATTTTTCTGCCGGGTGTCTACATGTCCCTGCTTTCTCTCATTGTCATTTTCCATATAATTTTCAACTTTATTATTTCTCATTGTGTCTCCTTTTCACGATTGTATTTAACTTTGTCTTTAATTAAAATATAAGTTAGGCATTCCTAACAAAATTTCAATAGGCTGATAATAATTTTTTTTTATGATCGGCAAAAACTATCATTGGTTTTCATTCATCCGTTTTCCAATGGAAATGGTAGACACGCAGGATTCATGGCTGATCAAAGACAAATATTTCCAGTTTTCAATGGAAATGCTATATTATTTTTATAAAGATAGGATTCAACAGGATACAAATCAAACGAATAGCGAATAGTATTTTCTAAAAATTATAAAAGATGTTAAATTAAGTCCCAAAAACAACTGAGCAGAACAGGTTATAAAATGTTTGAAACACCAGAATTCGAAAGGATTTAAAATCATCCTCAGCAACATTAACAGTGGAAGATCGCTAACATGAAAGAACTCAAACTACTTTACCAACCGACCGACCTTTTCAGTAAAAAACTTGACCAAGTCAGAGTCACTGACCCGCCTGGTTATAAGAGAGTTCAGAAAGTGATTGACCGCTTACTTTTTACTCCTGGCAATGCGGACGGCAAGATGACCGGGGTTTATAACGGCCGCTTGAAGAAATATGCCGGACGCCAAGACTACCGTATCATTTACCATTGGTGCCAATTATGCCGCAAGGAAAACAGTAGGGTTCAAAACAAGTGTAGAAATTGCCCTAAAATACCGGACAACAGTGTCATCTTTTTCGACCTGTATCATAAAAAAGACAAAAAGAAATTTAAGCGGATATGACCTGTCATTCCGATTTTTAGACCCGGAAAACGACCGGATAGTGGCCACAGATATTTCATTTAAAAGAAAGGAGCCTTTTGTCTAGGCCTTCTATTCAGGATCAATGTTCAAATAGGTGTTGCCTACTATCTGTTTGGCTTTGGTCGTAGGGTTTAAAAATGTCCCGAGACTATCTGTTAAACATGTTGTAAAATCTTTAGGATACCAAAAACATACATTACCAAAATTTTTGTTGAAAAATACTGCTAACAGATGCAAATATTATTGAGTTTATATTTTGTTAAAAGCTGAAGAGGTTTGTTAAGTGTACTAAGAAAATACATTATCAAACTTTTATTGAGGGGCCTGCGGACCCCTTGATTTCATGCGGGTGGATATATTATTGTAGCAGGATATTTTTATAGAAAGGACAGATATGGGATTATCATTGCAAGATCAGCTCCTGAAAGCAGGGATAGCGGATAAAAAACAAGCAAACAAAGCCAGGCAGGAAAAAAGAGCTAAACAAAAGAAAAATAAAGGGAAAAAAATAATATCTAAATTAAACCAGTCCCAACAGGAACAGTTAGCTAAGGCTAAGCGCAGCAAGGAACTCAACTATCAGCTCAACCAGGAAAAAGAGAAGCAGGAGAAACTGTCCCAGGTAAAACAACTTATTGACGCCAACCGCCTGAAACTCGATAAATACGAAGAACCCTACTACTTCAAAGTGGATAAAAAGATAAAAAAACTCTACGTTAATGAGGATATTACCAAGAAACTCAGTCGTGGAGTGTTGGCTATTGTTCGTTTTGATGATCTCTTTGAGATTGTCCCTAACAAAGTTGCCCAGCAGATAGCCGATCGTGATCAAGATTCTCTGATCGTACTTCAAAAAATCGAAAATAATGGGTAAGCATTTGTGACCTTGAAGAAATTTTTGAAGTTCTGGCCGATCAAACTGAGAGAAATTAAGGGGAGGACTGCCTGCAATACAGGTTCAGATTTTTATCAAAATGAGCACCCAGGATTATCCCTGTCAATCAGGTTATTTTCAATAATGATACAACACAATATTTTGATTCAACTCGGACAACAAGGATTGCAGCTTATTTATCAGGAAAGCCTGTTTTAACGTAATCCTCTCTGAACAATTGGGTTTCCAGCAATACTTGGTGTACTTGGGACTTTTAATTTGCTCATGAACTCTAATCCCTCTTCATCAACTCCGATGGCCACTTTTAAGTCTTTTAAGTGCAGTGTAAAATAGACAAGTTGAGTGTTTGTAACCACCTTTTGAGAAAGGGCTGGGTATTGTTCTATTGACCGCAGGAGATTCAGATTGAATCCGATCTGGTGTCCTTTAAGAAACCTTTCTTTGAAGCTTGGGTCTACCCAAAAAATATTCTGTTTTTCGTCGTAGGCCATCCTGCGGGTCTTGAAGTGCTTTGTAATAAAATAAAGTTCCATTTTCTTTGGTTTCACTGCCCAATAAATTAAAAAAATATCTTATCACATACCATAGGGTTGAGTTTTTTTAAATTCTTTTAGAAGAAGATCCCGAAATTTGTCTATTTTTGTTGACCCATGCCATCCTTCAAATTTGAGTTGGCTTCTTTTGCTATTGTTGATTTGAGCTATAAGGTATGGTGTTGACTACTATCAGTTTGGGCTTGATTTTCGAGTTTAAGATTCCCCCCGGACGACTCCTGTGAGTGCACTTTAAAAGTGATTTAATCAAACTATTTAAATTCCTGCCTTTCGGCTTATTTTAATCTGTGAAGTGCCGGCCGGATCTATCTGAATGCTGTTGAACCTGATTGGGGAGCACACTCTTTTTTTGCCTTCTTCCAACAGTTTTCGCAACACTCAAATTACTATGGTCACCCCGTAACCGGTTTCTTCGTCCTTATGAATAATTACCGGATATTTCATTTTACTTTCTCCATTTCAATCCTGCCATTGATCTAATAACCCACTATTCCGACTGCCATAGGTATGTTCAGTATTTGAAAATGCTCTAACAAAATACGGGTGCCGGTTTGTGAATCACTCCGACACCCGTATCAAGCACTTTACCTGTGGATCGGCATTACAACACCCATCAATCAGGCAAACCACCATCTTTCAGCATTTTTATGACCATCCAAGGGCCAATTGCCGGCTGGATTTTCAAATTTCACTTTCTTATTGGCCGCGGCCACAAAGTCCGCGTACATGGGCACGATCACGCCGCCCTCGTCCCGTACAATCTGTTGCATTTCCACATACATCTCCCGCCGTTTATTCACATCGAGTATAGCACGGGCTTCCTTGAGCAGTTTGTTGAAGCGGTCATGCTTCCAGAATGAATCATTCCAGGCGGCATCAGCTGCGTAGGCCGTGGCAAACATCCAGTCGGAGGTGGGACGGCCGGACCAGAAGCAGGTAGAAAAAGATTTCTTCATCCAGACGTTACTCCAGTAACCGTCATTCGGCTCCCGAACTACCTCGACTTTGATACCGGCTTTGGCTGCACTTTCCTGAAAAAGTACGGCCGCATCCACAGCACCGCCGAAAGCCGCATCAGCCGTATGCAGTTTGAAAGTGTAATCGGCGGCACCTGATTTTTTCAAATGGAATTTGGCCTTATCCGGATCATATTTCCGTTGCGGCAGTTCAGATGCAAAAAATCGTTGGGACGGCCCGATGGGGTGATCATTGGCGACACTGCCATATCCGCGCAAAATCTTTTTGACCATCTGTTCACGATCTACAGCATACTTTAGAGCCAGGCGGACATCATTGTTATCATACGGCTTAATGGTGGTGAGCATGGGAATGGTATAATGACGCGTGCCGGTGGTCTGAATAATTTGAAGGTTCTTGGCTTTCTTCAACAGGTGCAGGGTCTTCAGGTCACAGCGGTTAATTAAATCCAACTGGCCGGTTTGCAATGCATTGATGCGGGCACTAACATCTGCAATACTGAAGGTTTCCACCTCGTCAAAATGACCACGACCTGCTTTCCAGTAATTCGGGTTCCTTTTGGTTAAGGCTTTGACACCCGGTTCATAGGACACCAGAGAATAGGCACCGGTACCAATACCTTTGGCGAATTCCTTGCCCCGGGTGTTGGCAGGCTGGATGGTCAGATGATAAGCGGCCAAAACATACGGGAAATCAGCATTGCCGCTTTCCAGTTTTATAACAACCGTATCTTTCCCATCGGCCTTGATATCTTTCACCTGTTCGAGCAGGGATTTGGCGGCCGACTTGGATTCCTCGCCGCGGTGAAGATTGATGGAATCGATCACATCTTCGGCCTCCAAAGTCTTACCGTTGTGGAATTCGACTCCTTTGCGCAGCTTGAAATACCACGTGGCTGCATCCGGTGATGATTCAAAACTTTCGGCCAGTTCCGGTACTGGACTGCCTTTGTAGTCAACTTCAACAAGACTGTTTCTGAGTTGCCAGTTCAAATTTTGGCACATGGCGTCTGTAATCGGGAAAATTGGCGGTTTTCGGTCGGGCACTAAATACTTACGCAAACAAATATCGAATGGTGTTTCCCCCATTTTTTAATGGTTTATTTGGCACCAATCGTATCCATCCTGCTTTCATTAAAAAACACCCGGCATCTCGTACAAATCAAATCCAAACATTTCAATATCTTATCTACATATGCTTGATATGCCTTAGTTCTCACGCCTTGCCGGCCAGGCGACTCAAGTCTCAAAATTGGTGATATATTTTTTAGTAAACCCTTATTCGGGAAAATAACGAAATCGTTGCAACACATTGTCAGCCAATTGTGCAGTTCAGTAGAACTCCAGAATATTAATAATATTCATTCATCCCTGTTGGAGATTAACAACCTTTTGTCCGAAAATGCAACAATAAAGTTTTGCTCATGTCGACCGGTCCATTTTTGGACTGGCCTCATTAACCTCACTATCCCGGATATTTCATGACTTTTTAGGAATATGTTTACAATCAATTATGATTACAGGTTCTTCAGGCCTCGTTCAATCTTCACAAAAAACGGTAACGTTCGTGTTTTGTTGTGGATAAACCCAGATTAAATATTCGTTTTACCCATATATTTAAAAACGAACCGGGGAAGAAAAAATCAAACCCAATGGCTTCGGCAAACTCTCCTTCATCCATCTGGTCTGCCCCCATCGCTTCTACAATTTTCCGGCGAATCCCTTTATCTATCCAGTCAGCAAAAGGCACTTGATCGGGTTCTTCAAGGTTGAGGACTTTTATGAACCTCTCTTTAGGGGTCATTTTATTATTCCTCTAAATGTTTCACATTTTGAATATTTTTTATGATCACGTTGCCCGAAATAGCATCAGGTAGTTATATTCACCGATATCAACGGTCTTAATCCTTTTAAACCCGTACTCAGTAACCATTTTCTCTGTTTCGTCCTCAGACAAGCGTATCGTTATTGGAGGACCGGGAGGGCCATCAGTCTTTTTAAATTCAATAACGGCCAAATGGCCGCCGGGCTTAAGGATGGTCGTTAATTGTTCTAAAACGGCACCCGACTTATTCATTTCTTCAAAATCATGGAGAACTGTGGCCATCAGACAAACATCAACACTGTAATCATCAATTTCAATTTCTTTGGTTGCATCGTTCAGCATGGGCAGGATGTTGCTGATATCCTTCTCTTCAATTTCTTTTCCCAGGAACCGCAACCCTTCTTCCCAGAGATCCACGGCATAAACCAACCCGGTGTCACCGACGATCTCAGACAGGAACATGGAATAGATTCCTTTTCCGCAGGCCAGATCCAAGGCTGCAGATCCTGGTTTTAATAGCAAACTGTTCTTTAAAATGTCTGAATTGATCAGTTCAAAACTACTCTTCCCGGCTCCTTTGGGTTTATTCTTATTTTCATTCATATTGTATCTCCTCTTATCTAATTTTTCTCGCGATATATACCCCGTAGCCATAATATGCTTTATATTTTTCATACAGGGCTATTTCATTTTTTTCAGCATTCACTATCGCTTGGGCTTCTTCACTGTTATCATTCCGATTAAGAAACTCGGCAAAACTACTCTGCATTGGTCGATAATAATTGTCCAGCCAGCAATGCTCCGGTAATACAAAATATCCAATAGGAGAGTAACCATTCTTCTCCAGGACTGCGATCTTAGATGATGCTGTATCTATTTCAGGGTATTCATTCTCCCAGTATTTTTGAAGTTCTGATGGGCGTGAGTCTGTTAACCAGGTGATTTCTGAAACAATCAACAACCCGCCGGTTTTCAAAAATCTATTCCAGTCTCTTACACCTTTTTCAAAACCAATATTGTAAATAGCTCCCTCAGACCAAATTAAGTCATATTCTTCGTCATTGAATGGCAAATCGTCCATTGAACAATTAAGAGTAGACAACCTTTCAGTCAAGCCCTTGTTTTTGAAGTTTGCTTCAAGGACATCAAGAAAGTCAGGTAAAAAGTCTACTGCGGTAATTTGAGCATTCAGTAAACGGGCAAGCAGCATAGCAGAGGTGCCCGTACCAGATCCGATATCCGCAATCTTCAATGGCATTGTTGGATCTATCATTGCCAAGCCGAGAATCTTTTTCGTTTCTGTATCCCCGCCTGGTCCCTGCCTTTTTGCTCTTTTATGCAGGTCTATTAATAATTGGAAGTCTTCCATGGCATCCTATTGTATTTATGGGAGCACACTCTTTTTTTGCCTTCTTCCGACAGTTTTCGCAACACTCAAATTACGAATGAGTCGTTCAGCAGAATCCACAAAAAAAGCTGACCTGGAAATCCCCTTATCTTTTGCAGCCCTGTCAATCCTGATAAGTTTATACTCAGGCACTGTGATATTGATTCTCTGGGTTTTTGGGGCTATGAAGGCAAAATCAATATCAGCAAGATACAAAAAGCTGTCTCTGGTATATAGTTCAGAATTTAAAAGGTCTTCCATTTGAGATGCAGCCGGGGGTTCAGATATATCTTCTCTGTGATAATATAATTCTACCGCTTCCTGTATGTTGAGGATGGATTCTTCCTGGGTATCGCCATAGGCAAAACATCCCGGTATGTCAGGAATGGTCACCCCGTAACCGGTTTCTTCGTCCTTATGAATAATTACCGGATATTTCATTTTACTTTCTCCATTTCAATCCTGCCATTTTAAAAATATTCCTGGCTGTCCCAATAGGCAGATCTTTTTGGGGATGGGGAACAATTACTATCTTCCCATTTTCATGCTTGAATTTGTGATGTTCACCAGATACTTTAACCAATACAAATCCAGCTCTTTTATAATCTGCCTGCTGTTCATATTTATTTTATACACACCATACACACCAAAATCAATTATTGATTACAACTAAATGAAAAAAATGTTGCTTTTTTTTGGGTGATAAATCCCAAACGTCAAACGAGATTGGAGGTGATTTCAAAACAGGCATGGCTGTTATTTTAATTTTCCCTTGATCTAATTTTTCCAAATTGATTTTTTTTTATAGAGAGGACTACCGCCAAGACAAGCTCATTTTTTCAGGTGAATGAATACCCCGGACTTTCCGTGACTCCGGGCCTTTAAAAAACTAATTCAACCACAATATTTAAATTTAGATCTGATATTTGAATCTCTTGTTAAGGCCCATAAATTGAAAAAGTTCATGATGCTTTGTAACGTATTTAATTGAGGCCTCTTAGCAGGCAAAAAATAATATTTTCATTAAAGGAGAACATCATGAAAACATCAAATACAATCAACACTTTTCTTGATTATCAACAAATGAATTCAAAAAAAATACCATAAGAAATTATCAATGTTTTTTGACCGGTTTTTAAAAAAAATATGGCAATTTAGAAATATCAGAGATTACCTCCGAAGCTGTGATGGCTTTTTTGAGAAAAGTAACCAACTGGCAAAAGCAGTCAACGAAAAAACTCAAATTTTCTTTACTCAGATCATTTTTCAATTTTATCAAAGATTCATTTGATTCATCTTTTGCAAATCCATGTGATACCCCAATTTTGAAGAAAACATTCAAAACGGCAAAGGGAAAGTCAGTGATACAGAAGCCATTCATTGGATTGATAATCTTTACAGATGAAAATATAGAGGATTGGTAAAACCGATCCCCGGTTTATTCTGAAATACCACATATAGTGCGAGGCATTATTGATAAAAATAATAAAGTTATAAGCATCAAGGCTCGCTACCGGATTTCGAGCCCCCTAAGCACTGGAAAAAGAATTAAACGCCTTTATTAAAAGTGGTCTCGGCGACACATAATAGACACATGTGTCGCTTTGATTTTACTTCATACGTACTATTCCAATTGATTATTAAGAACATCTTTGGTTGTATTCAACAAACTCTCAATAGTAAGAGGTTTGTCAAGAAATGCCGACACTTTAAGTTCCTTTACTTTCATCCTGTCTAATTTTTCACTATACCCAGAGCAGATAATGATTGGGATGTCTGGCCTAATTTCGAGTATTCTTTTGGTCAATTCGCTTCCAACAATGTTTGGCATTGCCATGTCAGTAATAACAAGATCAAAATCGTCTGGATTAGTCTCAAATGCTTTTAATGCTTCAGCACTATCATTGAATCCACTTACACGATATCCAGAACTCTTAAGTGCTCTAACGCCTAACTTTACTATTGAGTTTTCATCATCTACAAATAGAACATGTTTATTCCCAGACTGTTCTATATTTTTAATTATGTTATCTTTCTCAAGATAGACTTCCTGATCTGTAATTGGCAGAAAGATTTCAAAAACCGTTCCTGTTTTTGGGTCACTATTGACATTTATTCCTCCATTATAATTTTGAACGATTCCATAAACAACAGATAATCCCAAGCCAGAGCCTTGTCCTATCTCTTTCGTAGTAACATATGGCTCAAAAATTTTATCTTTTATTTTTTCAGGAATGCCAACACCATCATCTTTTACACTTAAACACAGGTATTCTCCAGGAGATAGATTTAAATCATCTGGCGGGTTCTGTTTTTCCAGGTTAATCTTAATCTGACCCTTATCTCCCGCTATCGCGTGATAGGCGTTTGTACACAGATTCAGTATTATTTCGTGTATTTCTGAATCATCACATAAAACAGCATCCTGCCCGTCATATAGATTTAGCTGAAGATTTACATTTGATGGAATTGTGGATCGTAATAGTTTCTGAGTCTCTTTAATGACAGGTTTAAGGATAGTCGGTTTTAGTTCAGGCTCTTTTTGTCGTGAAAAATGAAGAATGCGCTTAACTAAATCTTTGGCACGTATTGCGCCATCTAAGATATCTTGTAAATTTTCTTGTACAGGATGATCTTTTGGTAATTCAGTCTGTGATAATTGAGCAAATCCGATAACCGGGTAGAGAATGTTATTAAAATCATGAGCAATTCCCCCTGCTAATTGCCCAATGGATTCCATTTTTTGAGCTTGCTGAAGCTTAGATTCAAGCATCTTTCTCTCAGTGATATCCTGTACAACACCAAACAACTTAATTTTCTGGCCATTCTCGTCTTCTTCACTGCGCATCCCAGCGACCTCGATGATACGCTCATTTCCATCAGGTCGGATAGTACGATATTCATATGATTCGACTGAACGGCCTGCTAAAAACTCAGCAACAGCGTATTCTTGTTTTTTAAGATCATCAGGATGGATAAGTTCTGCTACTCCCTCTATCGTATGACTAAAAGTATTCCGATCAACCCCATATATATGGTACATTTCATTAGACCACTCAACCTTGTTCACTGTTGCATCCCATGACCAATTACCCAAGTGAGCAAGAGACTGGGCAAGTGCCAGATCGGACTCACGTTTCCGCAGTGCTTCCTCCACATGCTTTTGAGTCGAAATATCCTGAGCTGTCCCGAACATACGAACAATATGGCCGTTTTCATCTCGCTTTGCAGATCCTATAGCATGCATCCATCCGATATCATTATTTGCCTTTTTGATTCGAAATTCTAGATCAAAGGATTTTCCAACTGTGCTTAATTCGTTTATGGCATTTTCAAGAACACGCCAATCATCCTCATGAATAATTTTTTTATGCGCTGCAAAAGAAGGTTCGCTTATAGTGGGGTCAAGCCCGAATATGTGGAATATTTCTTCAGACCAGATCGGCGTTCCAGAAGGTGTGTCAAGCTCCCAATGGCCAATTTTAGCAACACGCTGAGCTTCCCGAAGACGTCTTTCGCTTTTGCGAAGGGTTCCTTCAACCTTCTTACGCTCAACAATTTCATTGTTCAGCTCATCACGGGACGCTGTAATCATTCTAATACTATTCATCATATCGCTGAATGACTTTGCCAGTTGTCCGATCTCATCATCACTACTTGTATCAATCGTCACATTCAAATCACCGGTGTTTGTCAAGCAAGTTGTCGCCTAAATTAAATTTATTTTTTTGTAGTAATTTTCTTTAAAATACGCATTTAATTCGCTTCGCTCATTCTTTTTAGGTTTTTTAAGGCAGGGCAGGATCGTT
>Ga0257125_1002005_pt1 | contig 18106 bp, 19 predicted proteins | sample SI106_200metaG_FD_190183 | JGI IMG/M metagenome (GOLD analysis project Ga0257125, IMG submission 190183) | Marine microbial communities from Saanich Inlet, British Columbia, Canada - SI106_200 | ecosystem: Environmental > Aquatic > Marine > Inlet | place: Canada: British Columbia | collected...
CTGATCTTGATTATTGGGCATATTTGCATATCATTATTGCAGGAGCATTGGCATCTGCTGGTTCTAGTGCATTAAATCATTATTATGATAAAGACATTGATCCAAAAATGACTCGAACTAGTACTAGACCAATCCCATCAGGACGTATGGCAGCATCACATGTCATGATATATGGTTTGGCTGTAAGTTGTATTTCTGTAATTTATGGATTTTTTGCACTAAATGCGGTGTCTGCTTTTTTTATCGCAGTTGGAATATTTTCATACGTGATAATTTACACTGTTTGGCTAAAACGTAAAAACACATCAAATATTGTAATTGGCGGAATAGCTGGTAGTGCTGCAGCTTGGGCTGGATGGGCAGCAGCTACTGGTAGTATGGATTTGTTAGGATTTCTAGTTGGATTTTTGGTATTTGTTTGGACTCCTTCTCACTTTTGGTGTCTTGCAATGAAACTTAAAGATGAATATGCACAAGCTGAAGTTCCAATGTTACCTGTAGTTATTGGAATGCAAAAAACATCTAAATTCATTTTGGGTAATACGTTGATTTTAATTCCTTATTCTTTGATACTTTCATTTATTCCAGATGGTATGGGCGTTGTTTACACTGTTATTGCAATAGTGTCTGGCGGATTAATGCTGGTATATCATTACAAACTAACAAAGACTCCTACATCTGAATTTGCTTGGAAAGCATACAAAGTAACTGCTCCGTATCTTACAATAATTTTTGTCGCTGTCGCATTAGATGCTGTATTTCATATTCCTTTATTTTAGGAACTATTTGTCAACGCCTGGGAAACTAGCTTCATAATCACTTTCCATAGTTTCCTTTACTTGCTCTTCAACTTTGTCTACTTCTTTTTCAACTACTATGACTTCTATTCTGCGTTCTTCTTTTGTAATCCATGCAACTTTGATAAGACCGAGAATTTCTAAATCTAATAGTATTTTATTGAATTTGTCTTCTGGTAAGATGAATTCATTTTTTGTTAAAGCTTTGTAGAGTTCAACATCCGTTAGTGAACCTGCTTCTGTAATTTTATCAAATACTGTATTTCGAATTGGAATTGCCATTTTTATCCGTAGAATGATTTATCCTCTGACTTTGGTACTACGTTAGATATACTTTCCTTCACTTTATTGTACCATTGATCGACTTCTTTGGTGATTGAAGGTCTAACTTGTTTTAAGCTATTTGCAAAGTCTTGACTGGATATTTTTTCAGAATTATTTTGCATTGCATGTACTACAGCTTCTCTACAGAGTGCTGCTAAATCTGCCCCTGTGTAATTTTGAGTAGCTACTGCAATTTCTTGTAATTTAACATCAGCAGTTAATGGCATCTTTTTTGTTAGAATTTTTATAATTTCTAATCTACCTTTTTCATCTGGAGGAGATACATAGAGAACTAAATCCAATCTTCCTGTTCTTAGTAGAGAACTATCTAGTATGTCTGGTCTATTTGTGATTCCTATAACTACTACTTGTGAAGAAATACCTTCTTCTATCTCTGTTAATAATTGACTAAGGATATTTTCCCCTACTCCACTTTCTCCTGATTTGTTACGTGCTAGTGAATCTAATTCATCAAAAATTACTACACATGGTGCTGATGCTTTTGCTTTTCTAAACACTTCTCTAATTGCTTTTTCAGATTCCCCAACCCATTTTGAAAGAATCTCTGGACCTTTGACTAAAATCATATTTGCTCCTGTTTCAGTTGCAAGTGCTCGTGCTAGGAGTGTTTTTCCACACCCTGGAGGTCCATAAATTAATGCCCCTTTTGGTGGTCTAATACCCATCTTTGTAAATTTAGTTGGATCTTTCATTGCTGTAACTAGATTATCTGTTAATGCTCTCTTGATATCGTCTAGTCCTCCTACATCTTGCCACCACACTTTTGATCTTTCAACATACACTTCCCTCATTGCTGTGGGAATTACATCATGCATTGCTTCGTAAAAATCAATTAATTTGATTTCCATTGATTGTAATACTTCTGATGGAATCTTTTCAGTTTCAAGATCTATTTCTGGTAGGTATCTTCTGATTGATTTTAGTGCAGCTTCTCTACACAGAGATTTGATATCTGCACCTGTATATCCGTGTAATTCTGATGACAAATCTTTTAGTTCAATATTTTCATTCATTGGCATATCTCTTGTATGGATTTCAAGAATCTCTAATCTATCATCCTCATTAGGTACTGATATTTCGAATTCTCTATCAAATCTACCTGGTCTTCTTAGTGCAGGATCAATTGAATCTGGTCTGTTAGTAGCACCTAACACAATCACATTTCCTCTATCATTGAGACCATCCATTAATGCTAACATTTGAGCTACAACTCTTTTTTCTACATCTCCGTATGCTTCTTCTCTTTTTGGTGCAATAGCATCAATTTCATCTATGAAAATTATACTTGGAGAATTATCTTTAGCTTCTTTGAAAATATCTCTTAGTTTAGCTTCTGTCTCTCCGTAATACTTATTCATAATTTCTGGACCGTTGATTGGATACATGTTGGCTTCTGATTCACTTGCAATAACTTTTGCAAGCAATGTTTTTCCACATCCTGGTGGCCCATAAAGTAAAATTCCACTGTGTGGTTCAATTCCCAATCTTACAAATAATTCTGGATGTTTTAATGGCAGTTCCACAATTTCTCTCATTGCTTTTACTTTGTCTCGTAACCCTCCCACCTCTTCGTATGTCACACGAACCTTTCTGTCTACTGAAGTTTCAGTCGAAATACTGAGATTTGTAGAACGATCCATCTTTACTACTCCTTTTGGCGTAGTTTTTGTAATTTTGAAATCCATTGAATTTCCTAAAATCATCACAGAAATTTCATCACCATGAACAATTGGTAATCCTTTCAATCTATTTTTTACAAAATCTGTAAATTCTTTGTCTACTGTAACAACATCATTTACTGGTGTAAGTGAAACTGATTTTGCAAATTTTGATGTTACTTTTCTAATTTTTACAATGTCGTTTAATGATGCTCCTACATTTTTTCTTGTTTGACCATCAACTCTTATGATGTCTGGTAATTTTTCATCTTCATCTACTGGCCAAATTACTGCACAACTAGATCTTGAACCCATTATTTCTATAATGTCTCCTGGAGATACTTTGAGAAAATCCATAGCGTCTGGACCTATTCTAGCTCGTTTTTTACCTACGTCTCTTTGCTTTGACTCTCCAATTCTCATTTGCAAAGTTTCCTCTTTGCGGACCAAAAAATCACCTATTTCATGTCAACTGACATTCGACTCATGTTGAGGACTTCAAATTCACTTACTCCCTCTACTGCTCTTACTGCATCCTCTAATGCGTCACTTTGTCCTTCTTTATCTTCTAAAACAAATTCTACTTTTAGACATTCTAGTCCAAATGCCAATGGTTCTTTAGCATGTCTTTTCATTGTAATTCCTTCTGGTAAGGAAGTTTGCATAGTTTCTGCTAATTTATCTAAATCAACTTCCATTCCTTTTGGAAGAATTTTTGTAATGAATAATAATTGTGCCATTTCTCTAAGGTCCTTGCGAGTTACATGAAGAGCAAGTATAACCTCTTGCTGATTCTCTGCAACTTTGGCATCTCCAAATTAAGTCTCCGCCGCACTCTGGGCAATTAAATTTTACACATTTATCATTAGGCATAATATGTCTGTGACAACAACTACATGTTGGTAATGAAATACTTGATGACATACTCCGATTTTCTGTAAACATCATTTATACCTTCCTTGGAAATTACGTGTATCTTAACTTAGTAATTTTTTAATTTCTCCACCGATAAGGGTCTGAGCAGTTTTAATCGAACCCTTCAATCCTAATAATTTTATAATTGATCCCGTATGAAAATCAAAATCATCTTTTTCTGAAATCTCTTTAATTATTTCTGGTGTTATGGATTCAAACAATTTATTGATTGTATTGTTATCAATACGCTCCAAAAGTTTTCTTGCCAAGATTTGCTTTTCAAATTCTTTTCCAAATCTTTCTGTCCACTTTTTTTGATATTGTTTCAGATCTTCACTGTTGTTTGTTTTTAGAAATTCAGAAATTGCTTGTCCTGCATAAATTCCTCCCATACCACTAGTGAATATGCCTCCCGCAGTAGTTGGCTTTGCTTGTCCTGCGGCATCTCCTATGATTACTGTTTTGCCTTCTACAAAATTTTTAATTGGTCCTTTAATCCAAATCGGTGCAAAAATTTTTCTTATTGTAGAGTATTCACCTTTATCTCTGAGGATATTGTCTAATGTTTCAGATACTTTGATTCCTTTTCCTGCGACTCCTACTTTTCCTTTACCTTCTCCTGATGGAATAACCCATGCAAAAAACCCTGCATATTTTTCTTGATCAAAAATCACTTCTACTTTTCCTTTGTGAATCCAATCTGCATAGATTTCATATTGTGCAGATGATAAAATCCCTGTTCTATCTTTATGAATTAATGATGAAACTCCTCTTGCATCTACAAATATTTTACAATCAATTTTTTCTTCATTGGTTCTGATTCCTGTATCTGTCATTTCTTGAAAACTAGTTTTTACTTTGATAACTGCCCCATTTTTTTGAGCTTGAAATGCAATTTGTTTATCTAATTCTCGTCTACTAATTTCAACTACTTTTTGTTTCTTTGAATTTATTGTAAAACTTTTTCCGTTTGGTGATGACACTTTTGCAGATTCTATCATATGATCAAATGTTTTTCTAAATGGTATTACTCCAAGTTCTTCTAACCCTGATAAGCTTACTAGGCCTCCGCAATGTTCTGGAGTTCCTATCTCATAATCTTCTTCAATGACTATAACTGAAAATCCTTTTGAAGCAATCTCTCTGGCACATAGTAACCCAGCAACACTTCCTCCTCCAATTACTACATCAAAGCTCACAGATTTTGTTTCTTTGTCAATTATTTAATTCAAAAGTTTTTCATTAAGCCTATTTTTGGTAATATCATGGGAGACATCAAACAAGTGATAGTTGTTAGGACTGATCTTGATATGGGAAAAGGAAAAATTGCTGCACAAGTAGGTCATGCTTGCGTACTTGGAGCAGAACATGTCCGAAAATCTCACCCTGAATGGTATAGCGAATGGTGGGGAGGGCAAGAAAAAGTGGTCGTTAAAGTTTCTGGAATTAAGCCTTTACAAGAAGTAAAAAGACATGCAATTGATTTGAATCTCCCTTGGTCTGAAGTAACTGATGCAGGACATACTCAGATTGCCCCTGGAACCACAACTTGTATTTCCATTGGTCCTGCACCTGAAAATTTAATTGATAAAATTACTGGGGATCTCAAATTACTCTAGATATTTTTCTTGGAATGAGATATAACCCAGCTAGATATTTTTTCAAACATGAACAAGAAAGGGTTGTTAGTTGTTTTCTTTTTTGGAGGAATAATGGTAACCTCAGGATTTGGATTACAAAGTATGATGTCTCCATCTCCTAATGAACCTGAATCTGAAATAACAGTTACTGGAACTCCTGCTGATAATTTCCCTGATGAACAACGTGCACAGTTTTGTGGTTCTGGTATTGCAAAGTCTACTAAGTATGTTCAGGAATTCTCTATTCCTACATTGTGTACCAATCCTTTGGCTGTTGTAACTGATTATGATGGTAATGTCTGGTTTGCTGAAACTAATACTGGTAATTTGGGAAAATTTGATCCTATAACTGAAACTTTTACTGAATATGATAATCCTACATGGCCAAATGGAGCACGTTCTATGATGTGGGGTATTGATTATTCTCCAGATGGGTCTGTTTGGTTTACTGATGAATCTTATGATTCTGTATGGACATTTTCTACTCTTGATGAAAAATATACTAGAATAGGATATCCTACAGAAAGTGATTCCTTACCCCAAAGACTCTTGATTGATGGTTCAAAAATTATCATAAATGATTTCACTGGAAATAAACTAACACTGTTAGATCCTAATCAATCTGGTGAGGAGATTAACTATCTTAGTATTCCATCCCCTATTGATAATTCTGTAACTGCTGGTTTTGCAGTAGATGCTAAAGACAACATTTGGTTTACTAATTGGTTATTCCAACAAGGTGGAGTTTTAGTTAAATTTAATCAAAATGGATATCTTGATTCTGTTGCAAGCTCAAATGAGCAGTCTCTTCCTTTACTTGATCATGTGGAAATTTATGAATTACCAACAACATTACTGACTCCAAATGGTGCAGCTGTATCTAGTGATGGAACAATTTGGTTGGCTGATACTACCTCATCATCATTTTTTAATTTTAATCCAATAACTGAAAAATTCATTCAATATGTTACTGCAGATCCTGTATTGAACACATATGGCAATCAAACCGGTATTGTAAAAACTCCTATCTCTAGACCTTATTGGATAGAGTCTGATGATCAAGGACGTATTGTTTTCAATGCACAAACTGCAAATACCATCTCTGTGATGGATCCAAAATCCCAATCCCTTGTAGAATATCAAATTCCATCAAAGAATCCTAATTGGGGTGACTGTGATCCTGGAACTGGTATTGTGATGCCTGATTGTGGATTAGCTCAAGTTTTTGACTTTGCAATTGATGGTAAAAAAATCTGGTTTACTGAATGGGTCGAAAATAATATTGGCGTTGTTGATACAACTGTTTCTTTGCCTATTGAAATACAATTAGAATCTGATTCTGTTATTTTGAAGCCTGGTGATTCAGAACATTTCAACTTTGTAATATCTCCTAACTCTCAAAGTGATTTGTTTGATGTATCTTTAATTCTCAATACCTCTCATGACTTTTTGAGTGTAGATTTGGATTTACATATTCCTAAATCATTCCAATTAGACTTTGATGCTCCTAGACCAATTCATGGCAATATTTCAGCTAGTGATGATGCAATCCCTGGAACATACAAAATCCTTTTTGGTGCTCAATCTTCTGATGTTGCAATTAGTAAATTTGTTACAGTGACAATAGAGTGATACCTGATTTAGATTCTTTAATTGGAATTTCAGTTTACAGTACTGATTTTGATGGCATTGGTGGTAAAATTCGAGTTACTCCTGAAGACTTTCAAGTATCTGAAATGATCTCTAAAAAATCCCAAAACGCTATTGGTGATAATGATGGCCATGCTGTGTATAAACTAAAAAAGAAAAGAATTGACACTAACCATGCATTATCTGATATCTTTAGAAAAAAAGGTATTAGATTAAAATCCCTGGGATTAAAAGATGCATCAGCAATTACTGAACAGTTTGTTTGTTCTGGGCATAAGGGAAAAGCAATTGAAAATTATTCTACTGAAAAATACTCTCTTGAAAAAATTGGCCATGTAAAAAAACCATTATCAAAAAAAGATATGATTGGAAATAATTTTGAAATAAAAATCTCTGACTGCTCTGATGGGCTATCTTCATTTACTGATTTTGAGCACGTTTTGAATTTTTATGGCTATCAAAGATTTGGTTCAAAAAGACCTGTAACTCATCTTATAGGAAAAGCTATTCTTCAAAGGGATTTTACAAAAGCAGTTGATCTGATTTTATCATTTACATCAAGTTATGATTCTAAGGAGAATACTGAGATTAGAGAAAAATTGAAAGATCCAGAAAACTATGAAAAATATTTTGATCAAATTCCATTTCAGATGGATATTGAAAGAATGGTTTTACATGAAATGATAGAGCACAAAGATTCCCTTAAAGCAATGCGTTCAATTCCTATCTCTTTGAGAAGATTTTATGTTCAGGCTTATCAATCTTTTATTTTTAATCAATCCTTGAGTTCTGCATTTTCTGATGGGGAAAATTTGTTTGAAGCAAAATCTGGTGATGTTTGTTATGATTCTAAAGGAATAATTGGAAAATATGTGGATGGCTCGGATCAGAAATTAGCGTTACCTTTTGTTGGGTATACATATTATAAAAAAACAAGATTTGATTACCAAATTTCTAAAATCCTAGAACAAGAAGAAATCACTCCAAAGGATTTTTTCATAAAAGAAATGCAAGAAGTCAGTAATGAGGGTGGATTTAGACAAGCTGCCATTCATTGCTATGATCATTCTTCACATGATGATGTGGTGCAGTTTTCCTTATCTCGTGGCTCTTTTGCAACTGTTTTGTTAAGGGAGATAATGAAGCCCCAAGATCCTATGATTGCTGGTTTTTGAGATTCATTTTTTGGTGATTCTGACTATTATTGCAATTACTATAATTCCAATTCCTACCGCTCCCACCTGAATTCCATATGTTATCCACTCAGGATTAGCATACATGAAAGATGACTCTGGCCCGACAACTGATTGCCCTTGAAGATGAAATATTGTCCCTAGAATTGTAACTATCGTACCTATCGTTCCAAGTATTATGGCTGCATTCATGAGTATTTGTTATGATTTGTATTAAAAAAGGGTAAAGAGAATTGATAATTTGACCAAATGATTTTTGGATTTGAGCTTTAATGACTTTTTCAATATTTTATAAAATGTACAACTGGGAAAGCAGCGCTCTTGAATCAAATAATCATAAATATCTGGGACTAATCCTGTTTGGATCAGCTGCCTCTCTTGCTGTGATGTTGTTTTTAATTTTCCATCCTCAAATTGAAGCAATAAACAAAGAATCCCCACTTTTAATTAATTTGATGTTCTTTCCTGCTATGGCCATTGGATTTCTTTATGGTGTTAGGATAACTGAGAGGGCAGTGAAACCTTCAGAAATTCGTAGTTCTATGAAACGCTCACTTACCAAGATATTCTTGTTCTTTTTTGTAATGGGTGGAATGTTCAGTTCTGTGAATTTTGCAATTAATGGTGGTAGTATAATGCCTGATGTAAATATTTTAGAAGATGGGTTATTGCCGTGGCTGACTTCTTTTGTAACTGCAAATGGCGGTGCAACATTTCTTATCCTTACTAGTATTACCTTGATGGCAGCAGCAACTAAACGAATAGTTGGAATGAATTCTGGTTTTCTTAATAGGATGGTAACTTTTGTTGGAACTTTCGTATTTTTTACTATGCTTGTATTGAGTTTCACAAAATCTGATCCTACATCCTCTGGTGTTTTTTTGTATACCTTTTATCAAGCAGGTATTGTCGGCGGTGCATTTTTTGCCATGAACAGATTAACAAAAAATCAAAACATGCTAGAAGATTTCAGCAATGGGTATTAGATTACTCTGGTAAATCTACATAAATTCCTGCGATTTTATTATTGATTCTGTCCCAGTATTTCTCACAACCTTCAGTTAGAAAATCATTTTCTTTACATTCGTTGAAGTGTGCCGTGTTGTCTCTTGCCATGTTGTCTGCAAAAAGTACATCTGATCCAATTGCTAATGCAATTAGCGCAATTGCTGTAAGGCTAGCTGCTACTACAATCATTGAATATCCAACTTTTGCATAATTATGTGGCTCTTTCATTTACGGAAAATTCAAGGCTCTAGAATTTAATCTTTTCAAGTTTGTATTTTGCGATCAAATTGTCATAATATTGATAATTTTAGGAAGAAAGAAAAGAAAGTTCTTCTGAATTCCTTCGTTGAGCATTCAAATTTTGCAATATGAGTTCCTTGGACCTATCTCTCTTGATGATTGGGGTCCACCTATGGAAAAATTAGTGTATTTGATAATGTCCAGAGATCATGACAAATTTGACATACTCTATGTTGGTGATTGTGAAAAAACGGACGATGCTTCTTTTTTTACTGCCCATCCTAATTTCAAATGTTGGGTAAAAGAGTCCATTTCAGAAAAATCTCTACACCTTGCTATACTCCCATTGTTTGAGTCTAGTTCTGAAATGCGAAAAAATATTCTCAATAAAATAATCTCTCGCTATAATCCGATATGCAATTCTGATGATATTGTAAAAACAACTCCTGATTATGTCGTACGAAAAACTGATTCTACTGAAAAATTTGCTTGTCCTTGTTGTGGTAATGAGATGAAATCTGAAAAGATACTTGAAAAATCTACGCTCTATCGCTGTACTGGCTGTGGAATTAGTGATACGAAACTTAACTCTTAGATTTGTTTTGAACCTCAAAAATTTGTAACATTAACAAATCCATTGCTTTTTTCAAATGTCCAAATTCATTGATTGAGTGAATCTGTCCCTCAACTAGGGCTCTCATAACTTTGATTGAATTTTTTTGATAATCATCTGATGCTACAATTTCCATTGCATTGATTTTTGATAATATGTTATCCAAGTCTTTTATCATTTCATCTGATGGTTTGTGTTTATCCATAACTATCTGAAAAGATTTTGATATATGAATCGTTACAGCAAGTCTTCATCAATTACTTGGATGGGGTCTACATATTGCTGACATGTGCAATTTGGAATTTGGCATTTTCCAGCCTTGATAATTGAACTACTTTCTTCATTTAAGATGTGTATTTCATCTGTGTGATGACATCTCTTACAATTCATAGCATTGCTCTATACATCAAGGAATTAACACTCCCCTTGCTTCAATTTCTGAATCTTTTAATTTTTTGAGTGCTTCATTTGCATTTTCTAATGGGAATGTTTGAGTAATAACTTCTAAATTATTTTCATCACAAATTTTTATTACTTGTTCCATGTCTGCAGTTGATCCAATTAATGTACCTCTGATTGTCTTTTCTTCAAATGCCATAAATGCTGGATTCTCCCCAACTGTTGCAATCACAATTAACCCTCCTTTTTTCACTGATTTTATTGCAGCATCAGTTACAATATCTGCTGGTGCAAAAACAATTGCAGCATCTAATGTACCGTGCTTTTCTTTTAGTTCGGATAGAAATTCCTCTTGGTTTTCTGAAAATACCATTGCATCTATTGCTCCTAATCTTTTTGCAACATCTAGATGATTTTGTGTTCTTGAAAATGCAATGACATCACAATTTTCAACTTTGGCAAATTGCACTGCCATATGCCCTACTCCTCCAATTCCAAAAATTCCAATCTTCTTGTTTGTCTTAGGTTCTGCAGCTTTTACTGCCTTGTATGCTGTAATTCCTGCACAAAATAATGGGGCTGCATATTCTGATTTCATGCTATCTGGAACCTTTGTTGCAAAATTTTCTGTAACTGTAACGTATTCTGTATATCCTCCTTTGAGTGATTCTCCTAAAATTATTGATGATTCGCAAAGGTATTCTTTTCCTTCTTTACAATATTGACAATTCTGACATGCTTCTAACAGTGGAGTTATTCCTGCTCTATCTCCAACATTGAATTTTGTAACATTCTCACCAATTTCTACTACTTTTCCAACTACTTCGTGTCCTGGAACTGTTGGCAATGATGGTGGAATTCCGATATCTTGCCAATCCCCTTCAATTCCATGAAGTTGTGAATGACACACTCCGCAGGCTTCAATTTTTAGTAAAATCTCATTTGGACGCTTTATTTCATGCCTGTCAATTTCAGTTAATTTCAATGGATTTGTTTCAATTTTGGCACATTGTGATAGTACCATGGCACGCATTTTTTCCATACTTGGAATCATTAATCACTGAATTTTAAGATTCTCTCATTAGAAAAATAAAGGACTAATTCTGAACCATATCATGACTGAAATCACTGATGAGGATAAAGAAAGAGTAAATCTATTACGATTAATCACAAGTTCTAAAAATGAATTCAAAAATCTTTCACTAGATCAACTTAGTCGACTAGATACTTTACTTCAAAAAAAAGACTATTCTCATGATAAAAAAGCTCACAAATCAAAAGAAAAATTATTAAAAAAAATCAATGTTAGAATTTATGAATTGACTGAAGGTAGAGGAATTTGGGGTTAATCTAGGTACAAATATTATAAGAAATCCCACTAACTATGGTCAAAAATCATCTTGCTTCTGAAACGAGTCCTTACTTACTTCAACATGTAAACAATCCAGTTGATTGGTATGGGTGGACTGACGTTGCATTAAAAAAAGCTAAAGATGAAAACAAACCAATTTTTCTAAGTATTGGATATAGTGCATGTCATTGGTGTCATGTAATGGCTCACGAATCTTTTGAAAATAATGATGTTGCAGAATTTATGAATGAGAATTTTGTAAATATCAAAGTTGACAGAGAGGAAAGACCTGACATTGATGATATTTACCAAAAAGTTTGCCAGATAGCAACAGGTCAGGGAGGTTGGCCTTTGAGTATTTTTCTTACACCTGATCAAAAACCGTTCTATGTTGGAACATATTTTCCAGTATTGGATACCTATGGACGCCCTGGATTTGGAAGTATTTGTAGACAATTATCACAAGCTTGGATAGAAAAACCAAAAGACATTGAAAAATCTGCAGAAAAATTTTTGAGCACTTTACAAAAAACTGAAACAGTTACGGTTCCATCAAAATTAGAACGTGTAATTCTTGATGAGGCAGCTTTGAATTTATTTCAATTGGGAGATTCAGCATATGGTGGATTTGGTTCTGCACCAAAATTTCCAAATGCTGCAAATGTTTCATTTCTATTTCATTATGCCAAACTTTCAGGACATTCAAAATTCACTGAATTTGGGCTCAAAACCCTCAAAAAAATGGCCAATGGAGGAATTTTTGATCAAATAGGAGGTGGATTTCATCGATACTCTACTGATACAAAATGGCTGGTACCTCATTTTGAAAAGATGCTTTATGATAATGCCTTGATACCTGTGAATTACGCAGAAGCATACCAAATCACAAAAGATCCTTTCTATCTTGATGTGATGGAAAAAACACTTGATTTTGTTTTACGTGAAATGACCTCTCCTGAAGGTGGATTTTATTCTGCTTATGATGCAGACTCTGAAGGTGTAGAGGGAAAATTTTATGTTTGGAAAAAAAATGAAATCAAAGAAATTCTTGGTGATGATGCTGATGTCTTTTGTTTATTTTATGATGTAACTGATGGTGGAAATTGGGAAGGCAATACTATTTTGTGTAATAATTTGAATCTCTCGAATGTTGCATTTAATTTTGGAATTACTGAAGATAAAGTTAGAGATATTCTAAAATCTGGTTCTGAAAAATTATTAAAAGTTCGTTCAACTAGAATTGCTCCCGGACTTGATGACAAGGTCCTTGTTTCATGGAATGCCCTAATGATTACAGCATTTGCAAAAGGATATCGTGTAACAAACAATCCAAAATATCTTGATGCTGCAAAAAACTGTGTCTCTTTTATTGAAAATAATCTTTTTAAAAATGGAAAATTATTACGAACTTATAAAAACAAAACTGCAAAAATTGATGGATATCTTGAAGACTATTCATATTTTGTAAATGCATTGTTAGATGTATTTGAAATCGAACCTGATGCAAAATATCTTAAATTGGCTTTGGAACTAGGTAGTCATCTAATTGATCATTTCTGGGATTCAAAAAATGATGGTTTCTTTATGACTTCAGATGATCATGAAAAATTAATCATTCGACCAAAGAGTAATTATGATTTATCATTACCATCTGGAAATTCTGTTTCCTGCTTTGTGATGCTGAGATTATACCATTTATCCCAAGAACAAAAATTCCTTGAAATCACTACTAAAATTTTAGAATCTCAGGCACAAATGGCCGCTGAAAACCCATTTGGCTTTGGCTATTTACTAAACACTCTTGCAATCTATTTAGAAAAACCAATTGAGATTACTATACTTAACCCTGAAAATTCTAATCTTTGTCAACATTTACTTTTAGATTATTTGCCCAACTCATTTAGAATTACAATTAGTGATTCCTCTCAATTAGAAAAATTATCTGAATATTCTTTTTTTACTGGAAAAGAATTTGAATCTAAAACTACGGTTTTTGTATGTAAAGATTTTTCATGTTCATTACCCTTGCATGCTATTGATGAAATAGATGCTATCCTTTAGATTTTTTTCAAATCTATTGCAATAATATTTCCTACTTGGGGCCTTCCCATATTATCATATCTTGATTTTGGCATTGCCATTGTAATTTGTGTTTGTTGATATGATTTGATATTCACTTTTGGTTGTGCTTGTAAAATTGCATCTAATAATGGCATTATCTGTTCTTTAGTTTCTGCATCTAGTGTTTTTGAAACATTTTCTATTATCATCTGTTGTTGTGAAATTGGCTCAGTTGAAACATTTTCAATTAATGTCAATTGAATCATTTGACCATTATCTACTATTTGCGTGATTTTAAATTCGTTAGCTGCTGACACTGATTTGATGAGTTTCTTTGATGATTTATCTTTAACGAATTGAAAAATATAACACTACTGTTGCAGTTACTACTGCTGATGCTACTCCTAAATAGAAAATTATCTTACTTCCATCTATTTTCATAATTTGTTTAATTTTTGATTAAAATTAACTGTATTGTTTTAAAATGATTTTATTTGTGTTGAACTTTTGTTTAAAAATTTGGTTTTATTTATTGTAAATTTTTTCTGGTATTCATGTCTGATATTGTCATGTTGAGGCTAGTTTTGGTGTGTTTTTAGGTATTTTAGAATTATTTGTTCTCTAACCTTCCACATCTTTCTTAATCTCTTCTTTTGTGACCTCTTCGATTTCTAAAACTTTGGGTTCTAAAATTGATTTTTTAATAAGAGGGGCACGTTCTTTTATTATTTGATTAAACTCTCTCATATCATCTAATCCCGGTGTTTGTTGTTGATTTTGATATGCTTGTAAAAATCCTGAATACACACATCCCGTGATTATTCCAAATGCTGTATCTGGAACTGATTCTACTTCTGGTACAAAATTCTCTGCAATCTGTCTGTATGATTCTGATTCGCTAATGTAATAATCAATTAAACTGTCTATGAAATCTTTATTTTCTTTAGAAATTCCCATGATTTTTCTTTGTTTCCTAGTTTATTTAATTGTCTTTGATGATTAATCGTTTATTTATTCATGAATTATTTTCTAAATGTTGTGGAAATTAGAATCTGATGAGGATTTTTTTCGAATATATGATTCTAAAAAATTGATTGCTGGATATTTTGATCCTGATTATGGTGATGTTTTTTCCAAAAAAAATTCAGAAGAACTTGTTTTGTCTATGCAAAAAAATCATGATCCTGTTTTAGGGGGAATGATGATGATTCCTCTGGTAAAATTTCGTTTATTTGACACTGATTTGAATACCAGTCTTTTAAATGTGGAACAAAATGTAACTAGGGTTTCTGAACATTTAAAAAAATGGAAAAGTCTTTTATCTGAAATTAATTACCCTGCTCACTCCATTAGGATTTCCCATACTGATCAAGATATGCTTACCATAACATTCCCAATAATATTTTCTAAACCCACTCCTCTTAAAAAAGAAGAATTACTAAAAGAAATTTCTACAACTATGGATTTATTACAAAAATCTGATTTATTGTAATTCTGATTCCTTTATTTTGGCTCCCTTTTTAGATTATTGTGCGTAAAAACATGTCAAAAATAAATTCAAATATTGTACCAATATGGAAAATTGATTAGGTGAAAATAGATTTGGTATTAACTACAAACAACAAAAAATACTTGTGGTATGTAATCACATTTGTAATAATTATCTCTGTAGTGGGTGTCACAATTAAAATTTACAGTATTGGAGAAGAAAACATCAAGACTTCAATTCTTGAAAATCAAGTTGAAATTCAAGAAATTATCACGACATCTATTTCTAAAAATATTAGTTCAGAATTAGAATTAATTATATTTGAATTAGATATTTTATCCCAATCTGCTGAATTTCAAAATGATCTTGGAACTGTGGAATCAAGTCAACTAATGGCACAAACATTCAATCGCATAAATTCAATTTCTCCTACATCCCAGATTCTTGCCATTGATGAGAATTTCAAAGTTTTATCTCAAGTAAGTCAAAGTCATAATTCCCTTGTTGGATCTACTGTTAAGGGCTTGTCTGAATTGATGGGTTCTGAAGAAAACATTGCTGTATTAGGGCCTCAAATCTTGTCAATTAACACACTTCTCTATGATGAGCCAGAAATTGCAGTTACTTTTCCAATTATTGATGAACAAACAAAATCCTCCGTTGGATTACTGTTGATAACATTTGCATCAAGTGAATTTTTTGAGAGACACGGCAACATCTATGATGTTGAATCTCGGTTTTTGATGGTAATGGATGAAAATCATATTTTACTTATTCATCCTAATATGGAAAATGTTGGAAAAGATTTTTTTGGAAATGAAATTCAAACTGACATTTCACAAAACTCTCTTCTAAATTCTCATATCTCTGATATCCTTCAAGGTGATTTATCGACTATAATTTTCACAATGGATGATGATATTGGTGAGAGGATTAATTCTGGAATTTCAGTCACGGTTAATGGTAAAAATGAATTTGTATTTGCAGTAGTTACTCCTACACATTCAATAAACAAAGAAGTTGATGAAACAATCTTTTTTACAAAAATTCAAACCATATTTTTATTATTACTTGTAACATCTGTTTTGTTAATATTTTTAGTAAAACGTTCACAGAGTTTCAAAAAAGAAAAGTTATCTGTAATTGGACAATTATCATCTAATATTGCACACGATATACGAAATCCTTTAGGTGCAATAAAAAATTCTGGTGTTATTATTGATAAAGAAAATAAAAATAGTAATGAAATTATATCAAGAGAATTAAAACGCATAAACATTTCTGTACGTCGAATATCTCATCAAGTTGAAGAAGTTTTAAACTATGTACGAACAACCCCTATGATTTTAAAATCACATTCTATTAATCAAACTCTTCAAGAGGCTATAGACACATTGGATATTCCACAGAATATTTCAATTAATATTCCAAAAAATGACATCACTATCAAATTTGATCACGAAAAAATACTCATCGTTTTTATTAATATTATCTTAAATGCAATTCAATCTATTGGAGATAAAAATGGAATTATCACCATTACTACAAGTGAGACATCTTCTGATATAACACTTGAATTTGAAAATTCTGGCCCTAACATATCTTCTAATGATTTGAAGCATATTTTTGATACATTATTTACAACTAAACTTGAAGGTACTGGTTTGGGACTTTCTAGCTGTAAAAATATTATTGAACAACATAATGGGGAAATCTATGCTACATCTGATCCTGTAACATTTTCAATTAAATTACCTCGTGGAGATTCAAGTGATGACTAGTTCTACAATTCTCTTGGTAGATGATGATGTTCAATTTTTAGAGGCAACTGAGTACATGCTAAAATATGAAAATTATGCTGTAATTACTGCTAAAAATGGGGAAGAAGCCATTCAAAAATACCGTGAATCACGCCCAGATATTGTTTTAATGGATTTGAAGATGCCTGTGATGAATGGATATGATGCATTTTTTAAAATTAAAGAGCACGATTCTGATGCTAAAGTTGTGTTTACATCAGCTTATGCAATAAATGATAAGGAATTCAAACATGCTAAAAGTTCCGGTCTGTTTGGATTGCTAACTAAACCTTTTGATTTAAATGAATTAAATGATATCGTTGCTTCAAAAAATTAATCAATTCGTTTTGGATCTTTTTAATACATTGTATCTTGCATGAAAATATTCTATAGCTTCTTTGAAAAAAACCAAAAACCATTTTTTTAATTCTTCATCTGTTTCAAATATTGGATTAAGGCTTTCTATCCCGTTTATCAAAGTTTTATTTTTTTGTCTTGGCAAATATAATAAATTCACATAAAACCAATATGATATTTGTTCTGCTAATTTTTCTTCTGAAATATATTCAAAATCCCTTTGATATTTTATGTGCACATATGACATTAATTCATAAAATGGAATTCCTGTGGCCACTTGAATCTGAGGATTATCTGCAAGTAAACCGTTTGCTAATAATTTAATCCCATACACTTTATTTTCTACTTTAGATTTAATGTATTCCCATTTTCCAAAAACTTTTGGTAATACCTTGGAATATTTTATTGCAATTTTATCTATTTCTTTATCACTTAGATTTAGAATATCGATACAATACAAAATCCCATACAATGATAATCTATACTTGTCTGATATCCCTGTTTTGAGACTTTTCCCATCTTTGACAACTAACCCTAAATCTAAAATTCCTCCTGAATGTTTTCCTTTATCTTTTCTTCCAATTAGTAAAC
>Ga0257125_1002006_pt1 | contig 18090 bp, 14 predicted proteins | sample SI106_200metaG_FD_190183 | JGI IMG/M metagenome (GOLD analysis project Ga0257125, IMG submission 190183) | Marine microbial communities from Saanich Inlet, British Columbia, Canada - SI106_200 | ecosystem: Environmental > Aquatic > Marine > Inlet | place: Canada: British Columbia | collected...
TGGCTCAAAAGAATTTTTTGGTCTCAAATTTTTGGTAAATAAAAATGTCCTAGTCCCCCGCCCTGATAGTGAAGTTTTGGTAGAGCAAGCTTTGGAATATTTAGACAAAAAAAATAACCTAAATATACTAGACATTGGCACTGGTTCTGGTTGCTTAATAATCTCTATAGCAAATAATAATAAAAAGCATAATTTTTATGCCAGCGACATTTCTAGCCAAGCTCTAAAAATAGCCAAAACTAATGCTCGCAAAAACCTGCCTCGCGGCAAGGCGGGTAATGTTAATATTAATTTTATTAAATCTAATTTATTAAATAATATTAATAATAAAAAATTCGATGTAATAATAGCAAATCTACCTTACCTGACTCCAGAACAACTCAAAGAACCAAGTATTAGCCAAGAGCCAAAATTAGCTTTGCTGGCAGGTAAAAATGGTCTAGATTATTATGAAAAATTATTATCTCAAATTTCAAATTATTTAAATAAACAATATTTAGTATTATTAGAAATAGACCCTGATCAAGAAACTAAAATAGCTGATTTAATAAAAAAATATCTGCCAGGGGGCAGACTAGAATTTATAAAAGACTTAGCAAATAATATTCGCGTAGCCAAAATTACTGACTAGCGTCCAAAACTTCTAATCTTTCTTCATTATTAATTATCTCAATCCAGGTCTGACCTGGATTTAATTTTAAAGAATTGCCATCTTTGTCAAAAAACAAAGTACGTCCATTTTCAACCAACCAAACACCGTCTTGCTGGCCATATTTATTAAAAACAAAAGCCAAGCCACCATCTTCGGTATTTATATTACGACGTTCTGCATCTATTAGCCAATCATCAACCACCATTACTACTACATTGGCAGCAGCGATTTGCTCCCCAGTAGCATAATTGTGTTTGACATCACCTTGCCAGCGTTGATATTGCTGCTTACTAGTATTATATTTCCAATCCACCTGGAAAGAATCACTTGACAAATCAAGGGAAATATCTTTTATACCATCTATTTCATCTTCTTCTACAAAATTCCAAGTTACAAACTTGTCTCTATCCAAAGTAGAGACTTCTTTGATTTCCCCTACTCTGAGCCAATTGGCATTGGAAGTAAAGACATTGGATGGCGGACTTATATCATTGTCTCGCCAAAAATATATTTCACCAGATCCAATCTGGTCAATATTTACAAAATCATAATCATCAATAGCATTCAAAGCTTGAGGACTACCACCCACATGCATATAAACTCCCTGATACTCCTCTACCCAATCCAGAAAATATGGACGAGCTGATCTGACTGGACCAATTTTGTCTAGGTGTTGATTGCTATCAAAAATAGCCAATAATCTAGTGATCGGACCCTCTACCAAAGCTTCATAAACTATATCGGCCCGTTCTAGACCGGGCTGTTCACTAATATTATTAGCATTATCTATGCTAACACCAATTGTAAAAAATTCACGATAACTATTTGTCCAAACCTGACCATTCAAAGGATGACGGATTATTACTAGATCTTCGACAATGACATCGTCCTCTACAACTTGCTGGGCATTTGGCTTTGATAAATTAACCAAACCTACAAATACCAAAATAACTGCCACGACAATGACAGTTACAGCACTATATATTTTGATTTTGGAGCTTGGCATTATTATTTTTTGTCTTCGCTTTTTTCTCCACCTCGGCCTTTCTCGGGACCTGCGGCAGTTTTAGTAGCGCCTTCTTCGCCTTCAGCAGGAGCTTCACCTTCGGCTGGAGCAACACCTTCAGCACCTTCTTCGCCTTCAGCAGGAGCTTCACCTTCGGCTGGAGTTTCTTCAATAACAGCCATTTTCTTTGGCACAGCCACAGACACTACAGGATCATTTGGATTATTCAAAATATTTACTTTATCACTAACAGTCAAATCTCTGATATACAAAATCTGGCCCATTTCTTTTAAGACACTAACATCAATCTCGATAATAGCTGGCAAATCAGCTGGTAGACATTGGACATTGACTTGTTGATTTTTAATTTCCAGTTTACCACCTTGTTCACGAACTACTTTTGAAGTACCGACAAATCCAAGTGGTACTACGGTTGTCAATTGACGTTTATCATCAACAGCCAAAAAATCAATATGAGTCAATTTGTCAGTAACTGGATCTTGCTGATATTCACGAACAATAGCAGGGATACTTTTGCCATCAACTTGGATATCAATAATATTACTTTTACCAGCTTCTTTCAAAACTTTGAGTAAAGTATTGTAATCCATGTCTATATTAACAGGATCTTTCTTAAAACCATAAACCACACCCGGGACACGAGATGATGTTCTGATTTCGGTCAACATACTTTGTTTACCAGTTTTTCTGATCTTTGTTTCTAGTTTAAAATTCATATAATTATTCTTAAATAAAATTAAGATACAGTGCCTATTTAATCATAATATCAAATAAAAGTCAACCCGTTCGATAAACTCAGGGTTGACCCTGAGCGAAGTATGAGCCGAATGGGTCAAGAATATAGCTATCTATTCCTCATATACACACTCTGAGCAAGACCTATAGCTATCATTACAGCCCAAACAGAACTACCACCAGCCGAGACTAGGGGCAGCGGAATGCCTGTTACTGGCGAAATACCCATATTCATACCTATGTTGATAAACATCTGCACCAGCAGCATCGAAGACACTCCTAAGACTAAATAGGCTCCAAAGTCATCTTTGCTGCGCCGCGTAATAATAAATAGCCTATAAAATATATAAGCAAATATAAACAATAGTACTGTCACGCCGACTAATCCCAAATCTTCAGCAATAACTGCAAAGATAAAGTCAGTACCAGGTTCTGGCAAAAAGTGCAAAGCACTCTGAGAACCAAGCGACAGTCCCCTACCAAACCATTGTCCAGAACCCACAGAAACCATAGATTGAATAACATTGTATCCTTGACCCTGCGGATCAGAGCTAGGATTTATAAAAGTCGATATCCTAGCTTTTTGATAATCTGGCATAGCAAAAAACCAACTAGCAACGACTACCAGTATAAAAGTACCAAAAAGCCATAGCAAGTGTTTTTTTCTAACTCCAGTAAACAACAAAATCACTACCCAAGTACCAAAAAGCACCATAGCCGATCCAAGGTCAGGTTGCATAGCTACCAAAACCACAAAGATAAGAGTGCCAAGTCCTGACAATAAAATATGGCGAAAAAATTTGAAATCATGAGCATGATCAGAAAAATATCTTGCCAACCAAATAACCAAAGCAACTTTGGCAAACTCAACAGGCTGTATAGATGCTGGACCTATTTTTAGCCAACCAGTTGTACCTTTTACTTGAGTACCAAACAACAAAACTACCAACAAAACAATACCAAACAAAACATAAATCATTTTGCTATAAGTAGACCAAGCCGTATAGTTTATATTGGCAACGATAAACATCAATACAATACCAGACAAAGCAAAAAAAATCTGTTTTTTAAATATTAAAAAATCAGAACCTTCAATATTAAGGTTCAAACTATACAATATAATGGCACTAAAAACCAATAATATTAGGACAGCCAAAAACAATAACCAGTCTATTTTACGCCACCTAATTAAAAAATTCTTCATAATTCTGTCCTATTTTCACCCTCCCTGTCTGCTATTATTTCTTTAAAATTATCTGAATCTAGCCAATTTAGCAAGGGCTGGACTTCAGTCTTGGTCACGCGTGGTAAATCATTGAGCCAAATAGTTTCTATTTGCCTACTTTCCAAGGAGTTAAATTCTTTGGATTTGACCTCAGCTAATCCCACTATTCTATCAGCATTGTACAAAACTACCTGCCAATCAACATCCCAAAAAGCATACAATGACATATTTTTTGCCTCCCAATTAACTTGAGGTTGTAAAATAATAGTATCATCATCTATTACCTCACGAGTCAATGGTTTGAAAGTAATGTCTTTGAGTTGCCACTCTATTACTGGAGTATCATTTTCCCAGCGTCGCCATTTGATATCTTCTACAACAATCTTGAGATTAGAGATTGGTTGAGTTGATTTATGGCCAATTTCTAATAACAAATGTTCTCCGCTTGGATTCAAAAATGATGTTTTAGATTCTATAGCTTTACCGTTGATTACAAAAGTATATTCAAACTCTGACACTGACCAATCATCATTAGGATTAGAAATTTTGGCTAACAAATTATAGCGCCCACCACCAATAGACAAAAACTGTGTAGCTGAGACATCTATATCGCGTGGCTGACGGCTTTGATGATAAGCAGCCCAATCATTTGATTCAGCCATCTGTAAAGCTAAATAGTCAAAACTAGTACCAGTGACATATTTTATAACATTACTAATAACCAATATATAAGACAAAGCTAAAATAGCAATGGCTATACCATACAATGCTTTTTTGAACATAGGGCGATGTGTCAAAAAATAATAGCCCCGATCTATCTCTTTTTGTGTTAGTGGTCGGTAATCATCCATATTTTATACTTTATATAAACAATTATACAATAATTTGAGATGATTGGCTACTTATGTTATAATTATGGCAGTTTAGAGATAACTAAATAAACAAAAATAAAATGTTTGATACTTCAAAAGACATTCTAAATTTAGTAATTGCTTTTTCAGTTTTTTGGTTAGCTATTTGGCTTTCTTGGATTTTCTATCAAATAGGCAAGGGTTTAAAAAACATGAACCGTACTCTAGACAGTGTTCAAAAAGTTTTGGAAGGTATTCGCAAAGGTGTTGATCAATTTCGAGATAGAGCTGGCACTACAATGGCTAGCCTAGCAGTCTTACTCAAGGGTGGTAAAGAAATATATGACAGAGTTCAAGAAAAAAAAAGCACCAAAAAACCTCGTAAAAAAACCAGCAAATAAAACAAAAATAAAAAATACCCCGATACATTTAAATATTCAATAATTTATCGGGTTTTATTATCCAAAAAAAATTAAACAAACATGTTTGTCCATCTTCATACTCACTCCCATTTTAGCTTGTTGGACGGCTTAGGAACTATCGATGATTTGATTGCCAAAGCCAAACAAGATGGAGCCACTGCTCTAGCTCTGACCGACCATGGTGTCATGTACGGTGTTATTGAATTTTATCAAAAATGTCTAGCTGCTGATCTCAAACCAATTATTGGAGTAGAAGCTTATGTGACTACTAGCTCTCTACATGAAAAAACTGCTAAAACAAAACCATATCATCTTATTTTGTTAGCCAAAAACAACACTGGTTACAAAAACCTTCTAAAATTGGTCAGTATTTCCCATTTGGAAGGTTTTTATTATAAGCCACGAATGGATTGGGCCACTATCAAAAAACATAGTGAGGGTTTGATCGCTACTACCGCTTGTCTCAATGGACCTTTGGCTCGCCACCTAAAAGCCAAACAAGAAAAAACTGCTATCAAAAATCTCAAAAAAATGATAGAAATTTTTGGCCAAGATAATCTTTATCTAGAATTACAGCACCAAAACATGGCTGAACAAGCAATAGTCAACGAGGGCTTAAAAAGATTAGCCACAGAATACAATCTACCCCTTATAGCAACCAACGATGTTCATTATATAAATACAGAAGATGATCAAGCACAAGATGTCTTGCTTTGTATCCAAACCAAGCACAAACAATCTGACAAAGATCGTATGTCTTACTTGGGTGAAAATTATTCTATGTATTCAGAAACTAAAATGCAAGAATTTTTCAAAGACACTCCCGAGGCTATTTCAAATACACAGAAACTAGCCGAACGCTGTAATGTAGAAATCGAACTAGGCAAAATCCAATTACCAGACTATGCTCTGCCAGATAATATCACACCAAACGAAGAATTGCGTCGCTTGACTATTGAGGGTGTCGACAAACGTTTTGGTTTTAAAGCCGATACTATTCCTGATCACATAAAAGAACGAGTCGAATATGAACTAGATATTATTACCAAAACTGGATTTGCTGCTTATTTTTTGATTGTCCAGGATTTTGTAAATTGGGCCAAAGAACAACAAATCATAGTTGGTCCTGGTCGTGGCTCAGCTGCTGGTAGCTTAGTCTCTTATTTGATTGGTATTACCAATATTGACCCTCTCAAATATGAGTTATTGTTTGAAAGATTTTTGAATCCTGAGCGTGTTTCTATGCCTGATATTGATCTTGATTTTGCAGATACTAGGCGCGACGAAGTTATTCGTTATGTAGAAAATAAATACGGCAAAGATCATGTTGCTCAAATTATTACTTTTGGAACCATGGCTGCTCGAGCGGCCATCCGTGATGTTGGTCGAGTAATGGGCTTCAGTTATTCTTATTGTGATCAAATCTCCAAGATGATTCCAATGTTTAGTTCTCTTGATGATGCTCTGCAAAATGTAGATGAACTCAAAAAAATATACGAAGAAGATCCTGAAGCAGAAAATCTAATCAACATGGCCAAAAAAGTAGAAGGCCTAGCTCGTCATAGCTCAACTCATGCTTGTGGTGTTTTGATTACCAAAGATCCACTAGTCAACTATGTACCGTTGCAATATGCTAGTTCTGATGATCAGGCAATTGTTTCTCAATATTCACTCTATCCAATTGAAGATCTAGGCTTATTGAAAATGGACTTTTTGGGTCTCAAAAACTTAACTATTTTGGAACAAGCTATCAAAATAATCGAAGCTACCAAAGATGTCCAAATAGATATAGACAATATACCACTAGATGACCCAAAAACTTTCAAAACTTTTCAGGATGGTAATACTACTGGTGTTTTTCAATTTGAATCTGGTGGCATGAAACGCTACCTCAAACAACTAAAACCAAATGAACTAGAGGATATTATTGCTATGGTTTCACTCTATCGCCCTGGTCCGATCGAATTTATTCCTGATTTTATTGCTGGCAAACATGGACACAAAAAAATCAATTATTTACACCCAAAATTAGAACCAATCTTGAAAAATACTTACGGTATTGCTATCTACCAAGAACAAATTATGAGGATTGCTCGCGATCTAGCTGGCTTTACTTATGGTCAAGCTGATGTGCTTCGTAAAGCAATGGGTAAAAAAATTGCAAAGCTCCTGGCTCAGCAAGAATCAGCTTTGATGGATGGCATGGTCAAAAACGGTATAGACAAAAAAACTGCTGGCAAAATCTGGGAATTTATCGTGCCTTTTGCAAAATATGGCTTCAATCGTTCTCATGCAGCCTGCTATGCCATGATTGCTTATCAGACAGCTTATCTCAAAAGTAATTACCCCGAAGCTTTTATGGCAGCTTTATTGACTGCTGACCAAAACAACATTGATCGTGTCACTATCGAAATCAACGAGTGTCGAAAAATGGGCATTGAAGTATTACAACCAGATATCAACGAAAGTTTTGCTACTTTTACAGTCGTAGAATCTGATACCGAAGATACTAAGATACGCTTTGGACTCAATGCTATCAAAAATGTTGGTCATCATATTGCTGGAGTAATTATCAAAGAAAGAAAAAAAGATGGACCTTACAAAAATATAGAAGATTTATTAAATAGAATCAAAGACAAAGATCTCAATAAAAAATCTCTAGATAGTCTTATCAAGGGTGGTGCTTTTGATTCACTCATTACTCGCGGTCAAGCTTTGGGAAATTTTGATGCTATCATGGATTTTCATAAAAAAGTCCAATCTGAACACAAGAGTGGACAAAACAATCTTTTTGCTGATTTACCACTGGCCGCCTCTACTCTATCTCTAAAACTAGATGAATATGATGATATTTCTGCTGATAAAAAACTATCCTGGGAAAAAGAATTACTTGGTTTGTATTTGAGCAATCATCCTTTCAAAGACTATCTCAAACAAATTGGTAAACATGTCACAACCCTAGATCAACTCAAAGACAAAGAAAATCAAACTGTCCGCGTAGCTGGTATTGTTTCTAATGTCCACAAAATTGTGACTCACAAAGGTCAGGCCATGCTTTTTGTCACTATTGAAGATTCACTAAGCAACGTTGAATTATTAATTTTTCCAAAATTATTACAAACTACCTATGGCCTTTGGCACGATGAACAAAAAATATTAGCAACAGGCAAAGTATCCGACAAAGACGGTCATCCAAAAATATTGGTTGAAAAAGCTGAAATAATAAAAGACGAGTGGCTCAACAAAATTAATGCTCGCAAAATGTCACAAAAAAGACTCTGGATCAAAATACCAGCTGATTTTACAAAAGAAAAAATGATGAAACTCAAAAATATTTTGGAAAAAAATCAAGGCACTACACCTGTGTATTTGGAAATAAACAATGGGAAAATGCGCAAAGTAAAAACTAATCTCAAAATACTACTAAACGACAACTTAAAAACTACTATCGACGAATTTTTGGGTGAACAATCTTGGCTATTAGAAGACAATTAATTTTTCTGCTATAATATATACATAAAATAAGATAAATATATGACAAAAGGAAAACGTAATACAAACAGAGTATATGTCAAAATTGTCAGTGTTTTTTTGGTACTGACTGTTCTAGCTATTTTTATTGTTATACATTTTGCCGTATCCAAAGTAACTATCAAGATTTATGCCAATTTAGCCAACAAAACTGATGCTGTCTTGGTAGAAATGATGCCAGAAACTAGTCCAGATATCACAGCTGAATCATTTTTGGGAAAAATAATAACAGTCGAATTTGAAACTGAACTATCTTCTCCTAGTACTATCAAAACTGTCGAAAGTGATAAAGCTGGTGGTTATGTAACAATTCATAATAATTATTCAAAAAGTCAGCCTTTAGTAGCTACTACTAGACTACTCACTCCAGACAACAAGCTTTATCGCATTCAAAATGGTGTGACTGTACCAGCTGGTGGTAATGTTGAGGTCTGGGCTGAAGCTGATGAAGCTGGCGATCAATTTATAATAGATGCTACCAATATGATCATTCCTGGTTTGTGGGAAGGCTTACACGAATTGATTTATGCTGAAGCCAAAGATGGTATGTCGCTAACTAGTTTGCCTAAATATGTAGCCACTCAACAAGATTTGGACACCACTCAACAAAAATTGACTATTCAAGCTGAAACAGAAGCCCTTAATCTTATCAATGCCTCTTTGCCTGAAAAACTAGTTATCAACAAAGACAGATTATTTTTAAAATTCACTGAATTAGATAGCACTAATATAGGTAGTACTAGTGAAGAAATATATCTCAAGCAAGCTGTGACTGCTTATGGCTTGGTCTTTTCTGAAGAAGACCTCCAAAATAGAGCTCAAGAAAAATTTATCAATGAATTGACCAGCCAAGAAAAAATTGTAAAATTTTTGCCTAGTGATTTTTCTTATGAAATTTTGGAAATCAATACTGAAACAGAAAAAGCTGTCCTAGATGTGACTATGACAGCTGTCATCAGTACTAATGAAAAAATGGCCCAAATAGATAAAGAAAAACTAATTGGCCTGGATAAAGCTAATATTGAAACTTATTTACAAAGTATTGGTGTAGAACAAACCGAAATAAAATTTTTCCCTGTTTGGCTCCGCAAAGTACCAAAAATTCAAGATCATATTATTATTGAATAAACTAATGACAAAAAAGAAAAAAATTATACTGTTAGTAATTATTATATTATTAGTAATTTTTGCTACGTTTATTTTTGTATCATATAAAATGATGGCCAAAAAATATGTATATAAAAATACTCAATTTGGATATCAAATTACTCACTCTTATCCTTGGCAAATATCTCCTAATATAAGCCTAAGAGTAGATGCTAAAGTATATATAGCCTCACTAGCCATAGAACTAGGGTGTATTATGGATGATATTGAAATGACAGTTATTGATGAATGTATTAATGACAATGAAGAAATAATAAATAAAAAATACGAAGAATATACTGCTAACTGGAATATATATAACAGTAAAACTTTATATCTAATAGATATAAGTAAGACCAATGAACAAGATATGTTAAATAAAATGCAAGATGAAAAAATATTTTTTGGTGTTGATGAAAATATGATTTCTATAAACCTTATTCAAACTAATCTTAATTATTATAATTTTGCAGACAAAAAATCAACCACTACTTCAGATGGACGTTATTTTGCTACAAATTCCTTTGATTTACCTAGTGGTATAAAAGCATATCAAATAGATATCAGAGATCTATACGAAGGATATGAACCAGGGTTAGAGGTTTATACTCCATACCAAAACGATATCGATGATATAAATACACTTGTTATAAATACAAATATTGTTAGAGGTAGTGAATCTGAAAATGACTTTTACGACATAGTTAACTCTCTGAGTTTTACAAAATAATTTTAAAACAGCTCTATTTAATGGGGCCGTTTTTTTATTGACAAAATTTAAGATATATAATAGTCTAACTTGTCTGAAATTGAACCTTAAACCCAGGAGGAAACAAATGTCCGAAGCAACCCGTCAATGCCCCATCGATGGAAAAGACATGAGAAAAGAAACTGTCGAGGGTGTTACTATCGATCACTGTCCGCAGTGCCACGGTATCTGGCTCGACAGAGGTGAGCTTGATACTATCAAGAGTCGAATCGAAGAAAACGCCGAAGGCGATGACAACTTTGCCAGCGGTTTTCTGCTCGGCAGCTTATTCTGACAATTTCAAGCCTTGCTATATGCAGGGCTTTTTTATTTTGACTTTTTATATAAATAAGCTATAATTATACGTGCTTTAGATGATTGGAATAACTACCAATTGTTCTCCTAGTAATAGCTAGGGTCTAGATAAATCTAGGCTAAGTCTAAAGTCAATTGAATAAATGAAGTAGATAAATTTTTGTAGTATTTATCAACTTGGGTGGAACCGTCCGGAAAGCCTGGGCCCCAAGACTTATATTTTTAGTCTTGGTTTTTTTATTAAATTTTAATGCAATAAACATGAAAGAAGACAAAATGCACAATATTAGACATTCATTAGCCCACATCATGGCTATGGCTGTGCTTAAAAAGTTTCCAGATGCCAAACTTGGCATTGGTCCTGTGATAGACAATGGTTTTTATTATGACTTTTTGTTACCAGAAAAATTGTCTGACACTGATCTACCAAAAATACAAAAAGACATGAAAAAGATTATTCAACAAAAAGTTGAATTTACTAAAGAAATTTCTTCAAAAAAAGATGCTTTAGCTAAAAATAAAAATAATAAATACAAACAAGAGCTAATAGAAGATTTACCCGCAAACGAAGAAATCAGTTTTTATGCTTGTGGTGATTTTGAAGATCTTTGTGCTGGATCTCATGTCAAAGATAGTTCTGAAATCAAACCCAATGCTTTTGCTCTGACCACTACTGCTGGAGCATACTGGCGTGGAGACGAAAAAAACGACATGATGACTCGTATCTATGGTGTAGCTTTTGCTAGCAAAGAAGAGCTAGATGAATACCTAACTATGCTTGAAGAAGCCAAAAAACGTGACCATCGCAAACTTGGTAAAGAGCTTGATCTATTTTCTTTTTCAGAATTAGTCGGAGCTGGTTTACCACTATGGTCCCCCAAAGGCACTGTCCTGCGCCAAGAATTGGACAATTATGTCTGGGAATTACGCAAACAATATGAATACCAAGCAGTTACTATTCCTCATATCACCAAAAAGGATTTATACGAAACTAGTGGACATTGGGACAAATTTTCTGATGAATTATTCAAAATAACTACTCGTGAAGGTCATGAATTTGCTATGAAACCAATGAATTGCCCTCATCACACTCAAATCTATGCCCATCTACCACGTAGCTATCGTGATCTACCTCAACGCTATGGCGAAACTACTATGGTCTACAGAGATGAACAATCTGGTGAATTGGTTGGCTTATCTCGTGTGCGTTGTATTAGTCAAGACGATGCTCATGTATTTTGTCGTGAAAATCAAGCCGAAGAAGAAATTTTGAAAATTATAGACATTATTCAAAATTTTTATAAACCATTTGGTTTTGATCTAAAAATCAGATTGTCTTTGCATGATCCAAAAAAACCAGAAAAATATATTGGTAGCAAGGCCAACTGGACAAAAATGGAAAAACAATTACGTGATTTATTAAAAAAACAAAAAATCGAACACTACGAATCTATCGGCGAAGCTGCTATGTACGGACCAAAAATAGATTTTATTGCCCATGACTCACTCAAACGTGAATGGCAAGTAGCTACAGCTCAAATCGATCGTAATATGCCTGAAAGGTTCAAACTGACTTGTACCAATGAAAATAATAAGGAAGAAAATATAGTAATGTTGCATTGTGCTATTATGGGTTCTATCGAAAGATTTGTTGCTATTTTAATAGAACACTTGGGTGGCAATTTTCCACTCTGGTGCAGTCCAGTCCAGATAAAAATAATGAGTGTCGGAGCTGGTCACATAGAATTTTGCCAAAATCTGAAAAAAGAATTCATAGAACAAAACTTGAGAATAGAATTAGACGATAGTTCTGAAACTATTGGCAACAAAATCCGCAAAAATGCCAGCCAACGTATCCCCTACACTCTAGTAATTGGTGACAAAGAAATGGGGTCCAAAAAATTGTCAGTCAGAGTACGTGGCAAACAAGATTTATTAGAAATAGACAAATCTGAATTTATTGCTAAGATAAAAGAAGATATTAAAAATCGTACATTAGAGCTTTTATAATTATAATAATACAAGCATGACTATAAAAACCGCCCTAACATATGACGACGTTTTGTTGGTGCCACAAAAATCTAGCATAAAATCTAGACAAAACGTGGATACTACTGCAAAACTATCAAAAAACATCAGCTTAAAAATTCCAATAGTTAGTTCAAACATGGATACAGTTACCGAAAGCCGTATGGCTATTGCTATGGCTTTGGCTGGTGGCATTGGTTTTATTCATCGTTTTTGCAATATTGACTATCAAGTAAAAGAAGTCACCAAGGTAAAACGCAAACAAAACATTGTCATTGAAAAACCTTTTACTGTCAGACCAAACAACACTTTGGCTGAACTCAAAGAGAAAGTACAAGAACATAACTGTCATAGTTTTTTAGTTTCAGAAAATGACAAACAACTACAAGGTATTATTACTAGTCGTGATATTGTTTTGGAAAAAGATGATACAAAATTGGTATCTGATGTAATGACACCAAAAAGTCGTTTGATTACTGCTGATAAAAATATCTCCACTGAAAAAGCTAAAGAACTACTCAATAATAATAAAATAGAAAAACTGCCCCTCGTTGATCAAGATTTTAATATTCAAGGATTAATCACTTCTACTGACATAATCAAAAATAACGACAACGAAAAAGCTGCTAAAGATGCTAAAGGGCGTTTGCTGGTAGCAGCCGCTGTCGGAGTACGGGGTGATTTTATGGAGCGAGTCGATGCTCTAGCCAAAGCTGAAGTAGATGCGATTGTTCTAGATATTGCCCATGGACATTCTACTAACGAATTGGAAGCTATTGCTCAAATCAAAGCTAAATACCCAAACATAGAATTAATCGGCGGTAATATAGCTACTGCCAAGGCAGCTCTTGATCTGATAAAAGCTGGGGTAGATGGAATCAAAGTTGGAGTTGGTCCAGGTTCAACCTGTACCACTAGGACAACCACTGGCTTTGGTGTACCACAGCTGACTGCTATCATGAATATTGCTCCTGTTTGTCGCCAACACGGCATACCTTTTAATGCTGATGGTGGAATTCGTAAACCAGCTGACTTTGTCAAAGCTATGGCTGCTGGTGCTGATACTATCATGATTGGTGGACAATTTTCCGGTACCGAAGAGACACCAGGACCATTGATAAGTTATCGAGGACGACAATACAAAATCTCTCGCGGCATGGCTTCTTTGACTGCTGCTTTGTCTCGACCAGATGCCAAAGAAAATATAAACCAAATAACCCCAGAAGGAGTAGAAGCTCGCGTACCTTATCGTGGCCCAGTGATAAATATTATCAATCAATTTATGGGCGGCTTACGGTCTGGTATGAGCTATGGTAATGCTCATAATCTAGATGAGCTAATCCAAAATACAGAGTTTATACGCATCACCAATGCTGGTTTTAGGGAATCAGACTCACACGACAACGAAGTTTTATAAAATCTTTTATGGACAAAAAATTCCACCTTATTATATTTGGATGTCAGATGAACCATTCTGACGCAGAAAGACTGTCCTCTGTTTTGAAAAATTTGGGTTACCAAGAAACAAAATCAGAAGATGAAGCTGACTTGATTTGTATTTTGGCTTGCTCTGTCAGACAAGCAGCTGTAGATCGTATCCATGGTAAATTACACAATTGGCAACTTGCCAAAGAAAAAAAACCTCTAATTACCATATTAGCTGGCTGTGTCTTGCCAGAAGATCAAAAAAAGCTAGAACACAAGTTTGATATTTTTATAGACATCAAAAATCTAGACAATCTAGCTGAAGCTATCCAAAAAATAAAACCAGAAGAAAAGTTGGCTTTACCTGAATTTTTTGATATTGCACCAAGTTATTATTCCAAATACAGAGCTCACGTACCAATCATGACTGGCTGTAACAAATTTTGTACTTATTGTGCTGTACCACATACTCGTGGTCGTGAGGTTTCTCGTCCCTCTCAAGATATAATCAAAGAAGTACAAGAATTATTAAATAAAAATTATAAAGAAATAATTTTACTTGGCCAAAATGTAAATAGCTATGGCTTGGACAAAGAAAACGAAATTAAATTCCCTGAATTACTAGACAAAATAGCCAAACTAGATAATAATTTTTGGCTAAAGTTTTTGACCAGCCATCCCTACGACATGTCAGACGATTTGATAAAAACTATGGCTGATAATAAAAATATAAATAATTATTTGCATCTGCCTGTCCAATCTGGTTCTGATAGTATGCTTAAAAAGATGAATAGGCATTATAAAATTGCAGATTATAAAAAATTAATTAAAAAAATAAAAAATAAAATACCAGATATTACAATTTCTACTGACTTGATAGTTGGATTTTCTGGGGAAACAGAGCAAGAATTCAAAGATACAGTCAAATTATTTAACGAACTCAAATATAACATGGCTTATATATCTCAATATTCTGAACGCTCTGGTACCACAGCTGCTAAATTATACCCTGACGATATAGACAAAAAAACAAAAAAACAACGTTGGCAAATTATAAACAAATTATTAATCAAATACTCACTAGAATTTAAAAAAAAATTAATTAATCAAGAACGTGAAGTATTAATAGACGTTGTAAAACCAAATAAAGCAATCGGCAAATTGTCCAATTATATAACCACTCATGTTATTGGTGATCAACCGCTAGAAATAGGAAAAATTTATAAAATAAAAATAACAAAAGCTCTTGATTGGGGTTTGGAGGGAGAACTAACAAATGACTAAACAAGGAAAAATCATAGTAATCTTGGGACCAACTGCTTCTGGCAAATCAGATCTAGCAATCCAAATAGCCAAGCAAGTCGATGGCGAAATAATTTCTGCTGATTCTAGACAAATCTATAAACATCTAGATATTGGCTCTGGCAAAATTACTAAAGCAGAAATGCAAGACGTGCCACATTACTTACTAGATATCGTTGAGCCAGATCAACATTATTCTTTGCATGATTGGCAACAAAATACTTTTGAAATTATAAACAAAATTATCAAAAAAAATAAACTACCAATTATTGCTGGCGGCACGGGCCTTTATTTATCTTCTATATTACAAAATTATAGAATACCAGCTACTGATAAAAATATAAGAGAAAAATTAAAAGCTTGTAGCTTGCCAGAATTAGTAAAACAACTAAAAAATAATGATCCGGTCTCAGCCAGTGTTATAGATATAAAAAACAAAATTCATGTGCTCAGAGCTCTAGAACATTCTTTAGCTTTTAAACAAAGCTTGAGTACTAGCCAAGGAACGGATGAATGTCCTTATGATTTTTTGGTCTTTGGTATTGATCATGATAGAAAAATCTTATACAAAAAAATTGACTATCGAGTCGTTAGTATGATAGACAACGGTCTGATAGACGAAGTAAAAAATATTTATAAGCAATACCCGGACAAATCTCTAGTAGCTTTGAGTGGTATTGGTTATAAAGAAATTTTAGAATATCTAGACAACAAAACTTCCAAACAAGAAGCTATAACCAAAATCCAACAAAATACTCGTCGCTACGCCAAGCGACAAATGACTTGGTTTCGTCGTATGGAAAAACAAGGTATCAAAATACACTGGAACAAATCTTTGTCCAGTGCAGTTGAAATAATAAAAAAATTTATAAATTAAATTAATTTATCTTGTAATATTTTTTCTATTTTCTGAGGATTGGCTTTGCCCTTGCTGGCAGCCATGACTTTACCTACAAAAAACTTAAGCAAAGCTGTCTTGCCGGCTTTATAATCCTCTACTTGCTGAGGATTATTTTTTATTACTTCTTCTACAAATATCTGCAAAGCCTTATCATCATCTACTTGACCCAGATCAAGATCATCCATGATATGAGATGGATCATCTCCAGTATCAAACATAGTTTTCAAAACTGTCTGACCAGCTGAGCTGTTCAACTTGTTTCTATAAATCAATTTTAATAATTCAGCCATATTTTCTGCAGTTATTTTCAAGTCTTTGATATCAAAATTTGTATCTATCAAACCAAATAATTCACTAGACAGCCAATTGTAAGATAATTTAGATAAAGCTTGTTTATTGTCTTGCCATAAAGATTCAGCTTCTTTACTATCAGATTTAATATTTTCGTCTTTAAACAACCAGGCTCTAAGATCAGACATAACTTCTTCAAAATAATCAGCCCAGTGTTTTAAATTAATCAAAACCAAAGCATCACTAGCTTTAAGACTGTATTCTTCCACAAAACGATTTTGCCTATTGTTAGGCAATTCTGGCATTAAAGACTTAACCTCTTGCAAGAGGTTTGCTTCGATTATTAAAGGCGGCAAATCTGGCTCAGGAAAATAGCGATAATCAGATGAACCTTCTTTAGTCCTCTGTTCAATTGTCTCTTGTTTGTCTTCGTCCCAACCTCGAGTCGAAGTAATACTAGGTGGTTTATTAGTATCCCACAGGGCTGTTTGTCGCTCTTCTTCAAATTGCAAAGCTTTTTCTACAGCCTTGAATGAATTGAGATTTTTGACTTCTGTTTTATGATATAATTCTTTGTCACCTACAGGTCTGAGAGAAATATTAGCATCACAGCGCATATGACCTTTTTCCATATCAGCATCAGACACTCCTAGATAACGAGCTATAAGGCGCACGTCTTGCAAAAACACTCGGGCTTGAGCCGGTGTCCGAAAATCTGGCTTGGAGACAATTTCAGCTAGCGGTGTACCGCCACGATTAAAATCTACTAAGGTCTTACCGTCTTTATGAATATTTTTGGCAGCGTCTTCCTCCATATGCAAACGCTCAATACCTATTTTGTGATGTTGACCATCAAGATCAATCACCAAATGACCATTAACAGCTAATGGCTCATCAAATTGAGAAATCTGATAACCCTTTGGTAAATCAGGATAAAAATAATTTTTACGATCAAATTTTGAACGACGTTTGATTTCACAATTCAAAGCCAAAGCCATCATAATACCTTGTTTAATAGCTTCCTTATTGACAGTCGGCAAAGTACCAGGGTGTCCTAGACACACTGGACATACTACTGTATTGACCGGCTGGTTGGATCCGTCATTGGAACAACTACAAAACATCTTACTTTTTGTTTTGAGTTGCAAATGAATTTCTAAACCAATAATAGTCTCGTATTTTGTCATATATTAACTATATATATTTTTCTACTTTTTTACAAACCTCTTGGTGAATATCTTCAATGCTACGTAATTGATTATTTTTGTCTATACATTCAATAGTTTCCCAATTATATTTTTTGGACACATAGATACCTGCATTTTCAGCATCTTTGAGATGCTCTAGATCATTTTCATGTATATCGTTTTTTGATTTAAGGTTACTGTGGCGTTGTTCTTTGTCTAAAGAAAGTTTTTGGGAAATCTCGGCTGGCACATGCAAAAAAAATACAACATCGGGCCTAGGAATAGCAAAAATATTATATTCCAA
>Ga0257125_1002011_pt1 | contig 18020 bp, 24 predicted proteins | sample SI106_200metaG_FD_190183 | JGI IMG/M metagenome (GOLD analysis project Ga0257125, IMG submission 190183) | Marine microbial communities from Saanich Inlet, British Columbia, Canada - SI106_200 | ecosystem: Environmental > Aquatic > Marine > Inlet | place: Canada: British Columbia | collected...
ACCAAACTCTGTATTATTACAACCATAAGCGAATCCACACATCGTTAAAAATGTCGCCGATTCGCTACAAGCAATTATTAACAACTACGAGTGATAGACTGCGTGTCTAAAAAAGGGGTACCCCTCACCAACTTAAAGATGGAACATATCAGAGAGGAGATTTCATTTTTCCAACAGCTGATGACTTCCTACAAGAAATGGTAGCACGCGACAATGACCCTATTCAACAATCTTTAGAAATAGAACTTCTCGCAGCGATGGCTTACCCCTACATACATTCGCCACATCCTGGCACTAGCAAAGAAAATCATGTGGCATCCTCAAGAATTGCAAGAAATATTGCAAGAAACATTATCTATAAGAAAAAATCAACATGAACGAACTAACCCCAGAACATCTTGCACAACTAGGTATCACTCTCCATAGTGATGGCACATTCTCCCGCGGAGAGATACATGGTTCCCTAGAAGATATTACTCTAGCTATGAGTATATTTAGTGGCCAAGAAAACAAAATAGCTATAATCGACGCAGCCGCAAAATTTTTCCTGAATGTGTCTCAAGACACAGGTAACGACGGACCCATCATCGCTACTAAAATGCTCGCTACAGCCATTGAGCATATCGAAATCAATTAATTTCCCAGTGATATGACTACCTATAAAAAATGTGATAGTAGAAATACCCTCGCGATACAATGATTTAAATCATTGTATCACTCAACATCTCCCACATCTTTCTCACCCCTATTGACTTTCCCATTTTTGTATATTATAGTAATATACAGATGTCGCAACTGACGATGCCAAAACCACTAGCATTCAATTGGGATCTGCACAACATTAACAAAAGCTGGAACAAACACGGAGTCCACTATAAAGAATGTGAACAAGCTTTCGCCAATGAACCTCAATTGATCTTCGAGGACATCAAACATTCACAAGACGAGAACCGATACACACTCTTTGGCAAAACTAGCTCAAACAGATTACTATATATTACCTACACTATTAGAGATAACCAAGTCAGAATCATCTCTGCTAGAGATCAAAATAAAAAAGAAAGGAAATCATATGACCAACAAAAAACATAAACTCATTCCCAAATTCAAAACCATTCAGGACGAACAAGATTTTTGGGACACTCACAGCGTTCTGGATTACCCAGATCAATTCCAGAAAATCAAAATGGACTTCTCCGCTCTCAAGCCCAGCACCAAGACCATCTCCCTCCGGCTCCCAGAGTCCATGCTTGATGCAATCAAAATCACCGCCAATAAAATGGATGTCCCCTACCAGTCATACATCAAGACTATCCTCGCCGATCGTATGAAGCAAGAATTTGCTCGTTAACCTACATCTCCTTCGGCGCCTCTATCCCCAGTATCCCGAGCCCACTCTCGATCACACTAGCCACCGCTCGTGTCAGCTCCACTCGCTCACCCTCCTCATCACTCCCCACTATCTGATGTTTGTTATAAAAGGTGTTAAACCTAGTCGCAAGCTCATACACATATCCCGCCACCATATGGGGCGCATATCGCTCTCCAGCCTCGTGCACTAACTCGGGATATCGATCAAGCCACCTGGCAATACTCAGCTCTTCCTCACTCAACTGACTCACTGACTCACTGATCTTCTGACTAGCCGACACGCCGACACGCCGAACCACCGACATTGCTCTTGCGAAGGTATACTGCACATACGGACCCGAGTCGCCCTTCATATTCAGGATCTCATCCCAGTCAAAAACCATCTCACGCTTGCTCTCCCCTTTGAGATCATTCCACTTAAGAGCGCCGATCCCAACCATTTTTGCCAGCTCACTTGCCCCTAGCGAAGCTGTAGGCGAAGTGGGGTCTTTCTGCATCTCCCCCGCCCTCTTAATAGCCTCCGTAAGCACCTCATTAAGCCAGATCACATTCCCGCGTCTAGTACTCATCTTCCCGTCAGCAAACCTGATCATTCCATGCGCAATATGCACTCTCTGAGCATCGTCGTACCACCCGAGCATCTGCTCGATCTCATAAAGCTGTCGAAAATACATCGTCTGCTCCGCCCCGACCTCATTAATAATCAGGTCTGGCTTATACTCATCTAGTCTGTACTTATCAGTCGCTAGATCCCGCGTGTGATAGAGCGTTGCCCCGTCACCCTTGAGGATCATCGCCGGCGGATACTTATCGTCCGGGAAAAACACCAGCTTCGCCCCTCGCTCACCTTCCTTAAGAATTTTCTTTTTTTCCAGAGCTTCCACCACAACCCCCATCTTATCCTCAAAAAAAGCCTCCCCGAGTCCTCTCCCATTCTGGAACTCGTCAGAGTGTTTGACTCCTAGTAGTTCGTAGATACGGGAAAACTCCTTCCAGCTCCACTCCACACACTTACTCCAGAGCTCCCTGGCTTCCTTGTCTCCATCTTCTAACTTACGAAACCAAGCCCTTGCCTCGTCCACCAGACTCTCGTCCTCTTCAGCCTCCTTGTGGAACCTGACATACAGCTCTACGAGCTCCTTAACTGGATTCTCTGCCTTCTCGATCAGGTCCAAGTCGCCCCACCTCTTAATCGCCACAATCTGTTTGCCAAACTGCGTCCCCCAATCACCAAGATGATTATCTCTTAGTACTCTCCATCCATTCATCTCCAAGAGGTTTGCCACAGCATCTCCAATCACAGTTGAGCGAAGGTGTCCCACAGTAAAAGGCTTGGCAATATTTGGACTCGAGTACTCCACGATCACTGTCTTTCCCGCACCACTCGTGTTCTCCCCGTATCCTGGCTCCAATACCTCACCAATCCTGTCCATAAAATATTCTGGTTTAAGAGTAAAATTGATGAATCCCGCTCCCGCCACCTCGATCTTCTCCACAATCTCAACAAGGTTCGTAACTTTGTTTATTTCTCCCACGATACTTTCCGCGATCTCTCGTGGGTTCTTCCCCTGACTCTTTGCCAGCACCATCGCCACATTACTCGACCAATCACCATTAGATTCATCTTTAGGATGCTCCACCACAAATTTTAATCCTGAGCCTGCCGAAGGGCTTACAGCTGGCAATCCCAACTCTCCCACTACTTGCTCGATCACTTCCTTGATTATCTGCATTCCCCTATTCTACAACAAATCAACCCAATTCTTAGCGTGAAACCTCAATCGTCTCACCATTCTCCGCATTACTTGCACTTACCGTCACAATATTATTAGCGTCCACCGCGATCGTATAACCTGTGTTCACTGCGTCCCCCGTTGGATCAACTGGCAGAGTTTTTAGATACTTCGCAAGAGGTGTGGTCAGGTTGTCACACGTCCCACAACTTCCGATCTCAGTCGCCGCCTGGCCTGCAGTGAGGCCTGTGGGGAGTGCACCGTCATTATCCACGATATACTCATGCACTGCCGTCATCGTATTATTCACGTCCGACCAACGCCTAGAATTACGTGCGTCAGCAAATCTCTTCACTGGATCCAGCGCCACAAACACAACAGTTGCCAGGATCGCAATAATCGCAATCACAATCAAGAGCTCAATCAGGGTAAACCCTGCCGGCATATGCAGGCCCTTACGAACATTTTTCATCATTCCTCCTCTATTTTTATGCCAACTATTATCAGCACATCATACTCTGAGTCTGAGGTCAAATTTTCCCCCTCCACCACTTCATAATCTGAGTTAAGCGCCCTCTCGAGGGTCTTATAAGCTATCCTTGATTGCCCCTCCTTTATCTGCACCTCAGTCTTGGTATAGTCATAGTTATCTGCATTTGTTTTTGTCATCAATGATCCCTCAAATCCCTCTGCCACCAGGATCTCTCCCACCACACTAGCCTCCCCTGCTACTCCAGATCCGTTCATAATCCCCACCTCCAAGCTCGCTAGATCCACTGGCTCCGGTGTTGGGCTTGGTGCCATGCTCACGGCCGGTGAAATCACTACCTCAGGTTTGACACTCGTCACCGAGCGTGCACGTAGGACTCCTCCCACTACCACTCCCCCCACCAAGATTACTCCCCCCAAGATCATTATTAATTTTTTTGTCGACTTTGACAAAGTCAATGTTTTTTTCTTCTGATCTACTGATTCACTGACACTCTGATCTGCTGACACGCCGGCACGCTGATCATCCACTACCTCTACCTTAAGACTCAAAACATCCTCATCTTTCCCCTTTAGACTCTTTTTCGCAATCGAGACCACGCCGTCCTCTTCGCGCCTCACAGCAAAGCTCACTGGCTCCACATCCTCAATCTTCATCCCAGCTGCAATTGCTGCGGTCGAGAGCATGTCCATCACCGATTTCACTGGTGCAAAAATAAGCACGACTTTCTTACCGTCACTCTCCTCTATTTTATAATCCCACATACTCCCTACTGCATCCGGGAACTCCTGCTCAGCCTCTTTCTCAAAGGCCTGCCTATCGATCCCCTCCTCATTCTCTCCCAATTCATGGATCAAAGTGTATGCCAGCTCATCATCCAGTAACACACGTACCACCTTGGTCTTAAATTTATCTCTAATCATTCTCAATTTATCTGCCAAATCTTCCGGAACCCATGCAGTTTCTGCAGTCGTGACCTTCTCTCCTCTCACTACAGAGAAAACCTCCATCGAGTCACGTTTGAGGTGGATTACTATTACTTTGCTCATTACTGTTCAGTATAGCTTATTACCTGTATGGTCTGTCCAGTCCGAGTCACGACTCCACTCACTCGTCGCACGTAACTAGGCGGACCCACAATCGTACTCACAACACTGATATCTCGGTCATTTCCATTTGAGACTACCCCAATCACACAGCTAGCATTCCCTACTCCCAGAGTCTCTCCCGCATAACTTGGCGAGTTTAGTATCTGCAAGAGTGCCTGCTCCCAACATCCCGTGGCCGCCACTCGTGACTCTACCCCTTTCTTAATCGCCAGCGCTCCCTTAGCTCCCCCCACTCCAGAGACTCCACTTGCTACCACCACCCCCACCATCACGGCCGAGACCACCAAGATCGTAATAAGAGCTACGTAGCCTTTCGGTTTACTGACAACAGCACGTATCTGCATTTCTACCTCCTGTACATAAATAGTTTCCTCCCGATTCATTTGTCTCCCCCTCTTTCCCACAGGTTCGAGCATTCTTACGACACGTCCCACTTGAATACAAAAGGTTTGCGCAATACTCACTACACGTTGTTGGGGCTGGCGTTGGAGTCGGTGTAGGCGTACCTGCCACCGGATCTGGGATCGAGAGTGGCAACTGCCAGCTAGCTTGATCATTCCCTATCTGTACTGTTACCACCTGACTCCCATTCGAGGTATTCATGCTTACATCAAAACTACTCACTGTTCCCAGTGTCTGTCCCGCTCCCCCATCCCAACCTGCTGACTCTGCCACCCGCACCTCCTGCCCCACGACACTTATCACATGCTGTGACTGACTAGTTGCCTCCTGCTGATCCTGACTTCGCTCCCCTAGACCAATCACATTCCATAGAAACGTAATCATCCCAGTTAGCACAATCGAGACCAGTCCCACATACAGGATTGTCTCAACTAGCGTAAACCCTTTAGGGTTGGCAGCAGCACGTATCCGCATTTTTGCCTCCTGTACAAAATATATCTCCCGTCGTCTCCCGAGTCTCTCCCGCACTGTTACACGCCCCACTATTCTTCCTACATGTCCCCGCAGTATAACTCAGACTCACGCAGATCTCCGCACAACTTGTCGGCGTGACACCTCCTCCACTTGTCCCCTGCCAATTAGTTAAACGTGTAGTTAGCTCAACCTTGTTGTTTCGAGTAGGAGCAAAATCCCAGCTTACTCTCGAGACCACGTCTCTGGTCTCTGCATCCACCTCCGAGATCACGATCTCTCTCGTATATTTGCCAGTTATATCACTCGTACCACTCAGACTCCATACCCCTGCAGTATTAACCAGTCCATACGTTCCGCTCGCCATCGTTCCCCATCCCTGATCACGCACCGAAGCCACTGCCTCTATCCCTTGTTCAGCTAGTTGAGTAGCCACCCCTTCTTCCTTTGCTAACCTAGACAGAGACAGTGATCCAACAAGCACCCCAATTGAGCCCACCGCCACCACAATAAATATCGCCACCGCCACAATCAGCTCAATAATGCTAAAGCCATTTTTATTCATTGCACCTCCACTAGTCCTAGAGCCGAGACCGTCACCGTTCTACTTGCTCCCCCTGGACCACTTAGTGGGATGCTCGCAGGTGTCGCCTCGCCCACAATCTTTGTGAACACTACCTCCTGGCTACTCACATCTACTGTTCCAGCGAGAGAGTACTCCTCATCCCAAGCTACGTCACGAGCGGCATAGCTCGCCCCCTTGTACGTCGTGATTGCTCCTGGGATCACCCTCACTCCCCAGCTAGAATCCTCTCTCCCACTCATCGCATAACTCCTAGCTGTCGTAAGGGCCACTACCAGCTTATCACTCGCGACTCGCACATTATTACGCCCTAACATCCCTCCTCCCACTCCTGCTCCCATCACTCCCAGGATCGAGACCAATCCAATAATCAAAAGTAACTCAATTAGGGTAAACCCTGCTCTCCTCACCTGATGTTTCCGGTCAACTCGTAGATAGGTGAGATCACCGCCATCGCCACTCCCGCGACCACTAACCCAATAGTAACTAGCATAATCGGCTCCAACACAGTCGAGAGATTCTTAGCTTTTTCCTCGACCTCCTCCTCAAAAAACTCTGCCAAATAAATCAGTGACTCATCCAGCTTCCCTGTCTTCTCCCCGACCTGCACCATCCTTGCCATCAGAGTCGGATAGCTCGGGGCATATTTAAGAAGATTGCCTCCCATCTCGCCTCCTCCTTTTACTTTCTCACCAACCTTGATTAACTCATCCTTGAGTGGCAAACTTGTCAGCGTGTTTGCCGTCGCCGTCAGTGCCTGCATTAGAGGGACTCCATTTTTGACCATCACCCCAAGATTTCGTGCCACGGTAGCAACATTTGCTTCTTGTACGATCACTCCAACTATTGGGAACTTGAGGATCATCTTTTGTACTCGCTTACGGAATTTTCTTCCTCTCATTAGAGCAAGAAACCCCATTACAATTCCGACCAGCACTATTCCAATCAACCAACCCCAGTCTCTCATAATCTCCCCTGCCCCGATCAAGATCCGGGTCGAGAGTGGCAGCTCCACGTCTAGGAGGGAAAAGAACTCAACTAGTTGAGGGAGGACAAAGAACGCAATCGCCCCGCCAATCAATCCCGTCACCGAAAGTACTAATGCGGGATACATCATCGCCGACTGGACTTTTTTCTTGAGCTGGTAGCTCTTAGTGCGCTGAGTCACTAGATATGCTAGTGACTCCTCTAGAGTCCCAGACTCCTCCGCAATCTGGACAACTGAGACATAGAGATTATCAAACACCTTAGGATACTGAGCCAAACCTTCCGAAAGCTTCGCTCCCCCTCTCACCCACTCCGCCACACCTGCGAGGACCATCCTCGCAGCCTTAGTTTTAGCCTGCTCCTGCAATGTCGAAAGTGACTCGAGAATCGGGATCCCAGCCTTGATCATAATCGATAGATGCTTCGTCAGCATCAAGATCTCGACTTCTTTGACTCTTAGGGCAGGTTTCTTCATAACCTCAGCTATATACTAAACTGATCCCACTTGCTTCACTTTTTCAACAATCCACATTCTGGCCAGTGTCGAGGTGTTCACTCCCATCTCTCGAGCAATCTTAGCAAGTTCTTTTTTTAATTTACCCTGCAAACGCACAGTCAGCAACTCTTCCTTAGGCTGACTAAGCATCACTTCTAACTTCATAGGCTTCAACTCATCCGCAAATTCCGTAAAGTCATGTGCATCCCAAAACTTTGCCTCCTCAGCAATAGTCTTAAATTTTGGTATCTTACTCATTTTTCTCATTAGCTTTTTTCCTTTCTCCTCGACTACTATCTCTGGCAGTCACTGGATAATATGTATTTCTTCCTGCAATTGCCAACACCACTGACACCAACCTCTTCTTACTCGTCCTCCCCACGAGTAGCAGTCTCCTTGCGTACGTTTTGTCAACATATATCTGATTCTCACATGCCTCCTCAACTTCAGTTTTTGTCACTCTATGCTTCTTAACGTGCTTCGTATTAAACTCATCCCAGACAAGTTCATCCAATCTCATGTCTTACATTGTAAGACAATGTTGTACGCATGTCAACCACCCCCATCTTCTTATCAAACAATTTGACTTTCATTACATTTACAGTACAATTACCTCACTATGACCAATACCGCAGTAATTCAGATTCGCACAGATCCGAAACTCAAAGAGCAAGCACAGGCAGTCGCTGACGAGCTCGGCTTCTCCCTCAGTTCTCTGATCAAAGCCTTCCTCAAAAACGTCACCAAGACCAAGTCCGTCACCTTCACAACAGATGAGCGTCCCTCCCCCTGGCTCGTCAAGCAGATCAAACAAGCTGAAAAGGATATCAAATCTGACGACTATCACTCCTTTGACAACAACGAAAAGGCTCTCAAGTTTCTCAACAACTCACTTAAATGATCCTCAACTACAAAAAATCATTCATCAAACAACTCAAAAAAGCTCCCTCTCCTATCAAGAACAAACTCTCCTCTCGCATTACCCTCTTTGCTGACAATCCCTTTCACCCTCTCCTCAACAACCACATTCTAACTGGCAAATACAAAAACTGTCACAGTATCAACATCACTGGAGACTGGCGCGCAATCTATACTCACATCGACAAGAACAATATTCTTTTCATCGCTTTTGGCACCCACTCACAACTCTACAAATAAACAAAGTTACGAACCTTGTTGGTTACCCCTCTTTCTCCTACACTACCCTCACTCCTTGCTCAATATACTGTTTGATTAGGGATTGATAAGGTACCGAGAGCATATTCGCCCGTTCTTTTACTCTATTCAAGAGCATATCAGGCAGCCTGATTGAGATTGGTCTGGTTGTTGGTTTCAGATTAGGAAATAACACTTTCTGAAAATCAGCAGGCTCAAAATGCTCAGTTAAATCGAGTTTGAGAAAGTACGCCCTCTCCTCCTCCTCATTCTTAAATTTTGGTGTTTTCAAAAGCTTCTTCATAGAGCTTTACCTCCTTTTTATGCATATATCTTGCCGAGATTACTCGTATTTTGTTATCTCTAATTGTAATTACCACATATAGCCAACGCTTAGTTTTAGTGCGACCGATTACTATCTGTCGCTGTTCCCGCGTGCTATGTTTTAGATCTGGACCAATTCGTTTTTCTTGGTCAAAAAATATTTCCTCTACCTCCTCATTACTTACTCCATGCACCAGATTCTTGTCTATATTTCCTTTATCCCACAAGAACTCAATTGGCTCAGGTAACGTAATCATCTGTATATACCATACGCTACAAAAACTTACTTGTCAACAACTCACTCAAATAATGTTAGCGTTAAGCCAAAATGTCCCCTCCAAGTTAAGTAGAAATGTCCCCTTTCGAGAGAAGCCCTCATATAATCTGGTTAGTTAATAACTAGAGTAAGGGAGGTTTCATGAAAGGATGCTATATGAGTAATCAGGAGATCGGAAAGATTGATATCTTGGCGAAGTTAGTCAGGAGAGAAATCAAACAAAAAAAGGGAGCTGAGATCTTGGGAGTCTCAGTCAGGCAAGTCAAGAGAATAGTAAAGAGATACAAGCAGGAAGGAGCAGTTGGGCTAGTACACAAAGCTCAAGGGAAGACTAGCAACAACAAGATCTCTCAAGTCGAGCTTGATCAGGCGCTCTTGATCATTCACGAGAAGTACTCTGACTTTGGCCCCACTCTAGCTCATGAGAAGTTGGTTGAGGAACATGATATCAACTTGAGTCTGACAACCATCCGGGTTGCAATGATCTCAACTGGATTATGGAGTCCAAGAACAAGAAGGAAAGCTCAAGTACACCAGCTTAGAGAAAGGAGAAGTTGTTATGGAGAGCTAGTCCAGCTAGATGGCTCTCCCCATCCTTGGTTTGATGATCGAGGTGAACGGTGCAACCTCAACGTGATGATAGATGATGCCACTGGGAGAATGATGTGCAAGTTTAGCGTGGTGGAGACCACCCAGGACTATCTAGAGCTTCTAGAAGAGTACATCTTAGAGCATGGGATCCCACTAGCTCTTTATGTTGACCAGCACTCAATCTTTCGGATCAACAACAAGGCCAAGTATGACCGCAAGAAACCAGATAACTCACCCAACAATAGGTTCGAGGGACTCACTCAGTTTGGAAGAGCTTGTTATGAACTGGGGATTAAGTTGATCTTTGCCCACTCTCCCCAAGCCAAGGGAAGAGTCGAGAGGGTGAACAAAACCCTGCAGGACAGACTGGTGAAAGAGATGAGACTTAAGGGAATCTCCACGATTAAAGAGGCTAATCAGTTTCTCCCCGAGTACATAAAGAAGTTGAACACAAAGTTATCAAAACCTCCCAAGTCTAGCGTGGATATGCACAGACAACTAGATCAGGGAGTTGACCTCACTAAGATCTTAGCTACTAAGTATGCTCGGACTCTCTCCAAGAATCTCACTTGTCAACATAAGAACACTATCTATCAGATCAAGACTACACGCTCCCCATATACTCTCAGAAAAACAACAGTCACGATCTTAGAGAGATATGACGACTCAATCATGATCTTAGATAGCAGAGGGAACAATCTTGACTACACCACAATCAAGACGCTCCCAAGCACCCAGACCACCACAGCTAAGCAGGTGAACCGCCAAGTCGATGATATACTGGCCAAGAAAGCCAAGGTCAGCTACAAGAAGAAGAACCACTTCGACTTAAGCTTTGAAGAACTAGGTCAACATACTAACAGCTACCGGCCACACGGAGCCGTTTAACAATACTAAGTACTAATACCCGAAAGGGGACATTTCTACTTAACGGAAAAAGGGACATTTCTACTTGTCGTTAACACCCCCTCACACCAGACTCCCCGTCATCAGTCCCTCTCCCTCTCTCCACTGCCCACTGACTACCACTCGTTTCTGGATCGCCAAACCATCTGCCAGCTTACCAAGCTTCACATAATAAAGAAGGTCTCTCAACTCTCTCATCTGTATTAATATTACAGACAAATATGCGCATATTTGTAAAATTCTCAATACACCACCACACTTGTTACCATGTTTCGAAACATGGTAACATTAACTGATTAATCGATTACTCACCGTTGCTTTGTGTAGCAACCCAAGGAGGTCATATGACTCAAGTTTCCAAAAATTATCTCGCCCCAAAAGTCAAAGAGCAAATCTATGACACCTTCCTCTCAGCGATCTCTGATCTCACCACCCCCTCTTCTACCCGCACCTTCCTCCATGATCTACTATCTAACACCGAGATCACCATGCTTGGCAAACGCCTCTCCATCGCCTACATGCTTCGAAAAAACTATACTCAACGAGAAATCTGTTCCATTCTCAAAGTAAGTCTCGGCACTGTTAACAAAATCAACTCTACTCTCCAAACTCAAGGTAACGGCTACAAACAGATTGTTGATCGCATGCTCAAGGAGGACAAGATCACCGCTTTCTTTGACAAACTCAGCACCAAACTAGACAAGGCTCTCCCCCCACGAGGTGCCAACTGGAGCGAGCACTACAAAAATTCACAAAAGAAACAAGCAAAATCCCGCAAAAGTTACTAACCTTACTCAATCTCCACCACCACATCTCCCTCCAGGTCAGTTCTCAAGACTCGTATCCCTTCATCCTCCAGCCTGGTCAGCACCTCTTCCGTTGGATGTCCGTATCGATTCTTTCCCACACTAATCACCGCCAGTTCAGGACTAGTAGCTTCCAACATCTCCAGGCCTGTACTATTTTTTGATCCATGATGACCTAGTTTGAGATAGTCTATCTTACCCAACAACCCATCCTCCACCAACTCTTTCTCTGTCTGGATACCAGAGTCACCAACTAGTAGCGCCCTATAACCAGACTCCTCTAACATCATCACCACACTCCTCTCGTTCATATCACCCCGCTTGGCACTCGCACCCAGTATCCGCTTACTTTCTTCCTCATTAATTTCGCTAGTATACATAGCCACATATTGCTCCTCCACATCAGGTGGCCATAACACATCCAGCACTATACCACTCCCATTCTCAATATCCCCCACTCGTACTATATCTCCTTGCTCAACTGAATCTACTGAGATACTGAATTCACGGAGCCCACTTATCAAACGCGCCAACGCTCGGGTACTATGCACCCCGTCAGCAGTAACAAACTGGATCAACTCATATCTATCTATTACACTAGCTAGACCATTCATGTGGTCATAGTCAGCATGTGTCAGGACTATAAGCTCGATAGTCCTATCCCAATATGGAATATGCCGCTCTAGGCAAGATAATATCTTCTCCCCACTCGGTCCTCCATCCACCAACACCTGATTATTCCCCTTGATTATCAAGATCGCATCCCCCTGGCCCACATCACACGCAATAATCCGCATCTTCCCATCCGGCATCTGCAAGATCGCTAGTAACACCATTCCCAATATTAATCCGAAAACATACCAGCTCTTTTTCATACTCACATTGTGACACATGTCTTTAACTCTGACTCAGAAATATTACGCATCTGGTGCATCTACTTTTTTTGAGTTGCAAAAACTACGCAGGCATGACGATGCCGAGTGATAGGTCGCTACGCTAGCAAGCGTAGATAGACCGATTTTGCGTTTAAAAAATGTAGTGTGCCAGATGAGAGGAAATATTTTGCGATTTACCCAAACATAGCAATCACCTCCACCATCATCCACAAAGGAACATACAAAGCCCAGCTCACTACTTGCCCTAACACCGGGTTCAAACCTCCCACCCCCACTGCCACAGCGCTTAGCAACATAATCAGTGGAGTCAAGGGAAGCACTATCATATTCACCACTGGCGAGATCCAGCTTACCCTCCCAAATGTGTAGTAGATCACAGGCATCGTGGCCAGTGTCGCCGCCACCGTCGGCCACCAATACTCTCCCAAATACATTTGTATCCCGTTTTCAATTTGCATATTTTCATTTTTTGAATTTGTTTGTAATTTGTTTTTTGTAATTTTGAATTTACGTTGAAGCCATGGTTCAACGTACAGTAATCCAGCTGTTGCCACCACAGAAAGCTGGAACCCCACATCAAGTAACATCAAAGGTTGGACCACAACCATCAACCCCACCGTCACCCACAAGAGTCGCTTTGCCTCCGCCTCCCTGCCCCAGTAATAAGCCGTTAGAGCAATAGATCCCATGATTGCAGAGCGCACTACCGCTGCCGAGCCTCCCGCAATCACTACATACGCAATTATCGCCCCGATCCCACCCAAGATCGCTACTCCTCGCGAGAACACGAGTAGGAGCATTCCCATCACCACCCGCGCCACAATCGTCGTGTTGTACCCACTCGCCGCAATAATATGGAGCGTCCCAGTCGAGACTAGTTGCTGGTAAAACTCACCAGGCATCTCTCGTCTCACTCCCAGGAGGATTCCCGCAGACAGGCTCGCATGAGGCTCAGGCAGCCAACTTGAGAGCATATCAACCATCCGCTCCCGCATGTAAGATAACCCAATTATCATCCTCTCTCGTAGCGAAGCGGAGACCCCGCCTCTCGCGAGAGGCGTGGGTACAATCTCAAAACTCGGATCCATCATCACTATTTGCACTTGCTTGTTCGCTGTCACTCTTGGCTCAACTCTGCCAGAGAACACGTACTCCTCACCCACAACTAGTGGCTCATATCCCCATAGAATAATTTTCCACCTCGAGTCACGAATGATCGTTTGTGAGTCAGTGTGACTGGGTTTCTCAAGGATCCGTGCGGTATATCTGACCTCTGATTCTGGTGTCCAACTATCAGGCAACAATCCCTCCATGCTCGTCCACCGCCAACTAAAAAGCATGCTAAGTAGTACAAAAGCTATCACTTTTCCCCGCAATATCATACTCTTCTCCCGCAGCCCATCTCCGCACGCCGTGCCACACAACTCTCCAGAGTTAATTCTTCAGAAATGCAGATACGTGCATCTGGTAGTGGGGAACCCAAATACCAGAACACACCTATCTGCAATATATTAACTTGCCAGAGAGTCTGTGCACAGTCCGGAGCGTCTTTCTTTTTGATTCTGTTTTCTTGGACGAACAAGAAAATAGAATGCGGGTGTGCGTCGCCACGCACTACAAATAAAAATTCCATTTAATATACCGACACTTCATCCTTGATCTCCTCATAAACATTACTCGGGATCCCAGCCTTACTCATAAGCTCCTCCACACTCCCATATGGCCGGTTGGTAATGATACTGTCAGCTCTCGCTCCCCCTACTCCCCACAGACTATCTAACTCCGACGCACTCGCAGTATTGATGTTGATCATACCCACACTTACTCCCGCCACATCTCCCCCACTGCCCACTGCACCCTGATCACTGCCCTCTATTCCCTCGTTCTGCGAGGGAATATACACCTTCCCCCCATCCTCCACCTCACTCGCCAGGTTCAGATACTTTGTCACCCACTCCCGGTCAGCACCCTCAGACAATCCTCCTGCCAACGATATTGCCTCCCCGATCCTTGATTTTTTCTCGAGTTCATACACCCCCGGATTCTCCACTGCCCCCGCTACATCCACGACTATTTGCCCAACCTCCTCATCTAATGACTTGTCCTGAGCTTGCCGAAGGATTTCCACTTTGTTCTCACTCGGCTTCACTACTCCCCACAATCCAACACAAACTAATGCTATACCCACCACTCCAACCAATATAAATAACCAATACTCTCGTAGAATTTCAATCAGCCTGTCTTGCCAATCGTCCATAGCTTAACTATATACTAAACCACCAAACTCACCAACCGACCCTTCACATAAATCGTCTTCTTGACCCCGGATTCAGGTACCCATTTCTGCACCTTCTCATTCTCCATCACCACCTTCACCACCTCCTCCTCACTCTCAGCCACCTCACTACTCACCTCCACCGTTGCCCGCAACTTGCCCATAACCTGCACTGCAATCGTGACTCGAAGATCCTGAGCGAGCGTCAGCGAGTCGAAGGACATCACTGGCCACGCACTCTCCTCCACTTTTCCTTCTCCCCCACTCTTTTCCCACACAATCTGAGCAATCTTGGGTGCAAACGGGGACAAAATTTGTGCGAATTTTTGCGCATCTTCCTCACTCATTACCAGATCACCGTTACGCCACAGGTTCACTAGCTCCATCATTCCAGCAATCGATGTGTTAAATTTTTGTTCAACTATCCCCTTCCCTACTTTTTCTATCAATTTTGCGAGCGCCCGCGCCAATTCCGGGCTCGTCTCCCCCTCGCCTGCGAGGACCATCCTCGCAGGATCCGTCCCCTCTACTGTTTTTTCCACTCGTGACAAAAACCTCTTCATCCCAATTAACGCTCGCTCATCCCACGCAATCGCCTGATCCCAAGGACCCATAAACATCTCATAGAGTCTCACTGCGTCAGACCCATGCTTCTTGACCATGTCATCAGGATTAATCACGTTACCCCATGATTTGCTCATCTTGCGCCCGTCCTCTGCTAGCACCATCCCCACACTTCGAAGTCGCAGGTACGGCTCCGAGAATCCGACATGACCCAGGTCATGCAAGACCTTATTCCAAAATCGTGCATAGAGTAGATGGAGCACTGCATGCTCCGCCCCCCCCAGATACCAATCAACGGGTAGCCACTTGTCTATTGCCGGCCGCGCCACTTCCTGCCAAAAATCCGAGAACGGCGTCTCACTCTTAGCTTTGTATTCCTTCAAAATCGTTTTTGTATCTTTCTGACTCACTGACACGCTGACACGCTGACACGCCGAACTCTTCCAGAATGAGAATGCCAAGTGATACCAACATGATCCGGCCCAGTTTGGCATCGTATCTGTCTCGCGCCTCGCCTCGCCTCCACATGATGGACACGTAGTACTCACCCACTCATCTACTCGCGCGAGGGGACTCTCTCCAGTCTCTGTCGGCTCATAAGACTCTAGGTCAGGTAAAGTCAAAGGTAGGTCACTCTCCTTCAGTGGCACCACTGCATATTTTTTACCATTCTGTTTTACTATTTGTAATTTAGAATTTGCTCCTGTCTTTGCGCACTCTGCGCAATAGACAAGAGGTATTGGTTCTCCCCAGTATCGTTGGCGTGAGAACACCCAATCACGCAGATGCCAAGACGTCTCCTTCTCCACCACTCCGGCTTTACTTAGTTTGTCAAAGATAGCCTCCGTATTCTCCAGCTCAATCTCACGGATCTCGATTCCATATTTTTCCGCAAACTCACGGTCGCGAGCATCCAAGCTAGGCACTCCCATCACTGCTCCCGTTCCTACGGATGAGAGTACATAATCCGCTACCCAGACATTCACTTCTTCTCCATTTGCTGGATTCACCACCATCAGATCAGTCTTGACTCCTGTTTTTTCTTTTGCCTCAGCTAGTCTAGTTTGCTCAGATTTTTGCAAAGAGCTCTCTACATACTCCCTCACATCAACGCTCGCCTCCCAGCATTTACTAATCCAATCCCTAGCCATCTCAGGCGAGATCACCACATATGTCACTCCCATGATCGTATCGATCCTGGTCGTAAAAGTCTCCAGTATTTCTATTCCTGGCAACTGCTCACTGTTCACTGCAAACTGGACTCTCACCCCCTCCTTCTTCCCAATCCAGTTACGCTGCATCTCCAGGATCCCTCTAGGCCAATCCATACTCCGCATGGACGTATCTCCGTTTTCCAGTTTTGCAATCTTGCAGTTTTTATTTCCCACTGAGCTACTGCTACACTGAGCTAACTGAGCCACTGGCTTATCCAAATCTTGGAGAAGCCTATCCGCATAATCAGTAATTCGCATTACCCACTGCGGGAGCTCTTTTTTACCTGTCATCTCTCCACATCTCTCATGTGTCCCGTCTCCCAGAACCTCTTCGTTAGCTAACCCAGTCTTACACTTGGGGCACCAATTGATCGGCACCTGTTCACGATATACGAGTCCCTTCTTATATAACTCTAGGAATATCCACTGCGTAATCCCGTAATATGCAGGGTCAGTCGTCGCAAGTTCTCGATCCCAATCAAAGTTCAGGTCCAAATTCTTCATCTGAGCACGAAAATTAGCATAATTCTTGGGTACGATCATGGCAGGATTAACCCGAGCCTTGATCGCCGCATTCTCCGCAGGTAGCCCAAACGCATCCCAGCCAGTAGGCGACATTACCTCATCACCTGTCATCCGAAAATATCTCGCCATCACATCCACCGCGGTATAGATCCTCACATGCCCCACATGGAGTCCCTCTCCTGACGGATACGGGAACATGCCTAGTACATATGTCTTAGCGGAGTCATTCATCCGTTTATTCTACCACCCCGCCCCGCCAGTAACAGATCTCGCTCAAAAAACCTACCCACTTCTTGCCTCAAACTCTTTTATTTCTTTTGCACTCATATCACTATAAGTACGAATACCTATCTCATTCACTACAGTAATCCCAACTTGCCCAATACAAAATTTATGATCACGACCATCTTTCAAATCAGGGTTACCAAAAGGAACAAACTCATTATTCTCATCAAAATATCCTGCTCCACATTTACACTCAACTACTACCATTTCACCCTCCTTTCCCACACTATATCAACTCCCCAACACCACCTCAATACCCAACAATACATCAATGCATATCATCCCTCACCACACTAGCCGACACGCTGATATGCTGATACACTAATCTCATGCCCAAACACATCACCCACTCCCTCCTCCTATTATTTGCCTCCGCAGGGACCTATCTCTGGCTCATCACCCCCTCCCTCACCCCATACACCCTCCAGCTAGTCGCCGTCCTCCTCCTCATCTACGCAGCCACTCACTGGTTTCGCAAGCCTAAGAGATCTCAAGCCTCCACCCCCACCTCCCACATCCCCCTAGACCTCACTCTCCTCACGATCATCATTCTCCTTCTC
>Ga0257125_1002019_pt1 | contig 17939 bp, 21 predicted proteins | sample SI106_200metaG_FD_190183 | JGI IMG/M metagenome (GOLD analysis project Ga0257125, IMG submission 190183) | Marine microbial communities from Saanich Inlet, British Columbia, Canada - SI106_200 | ecosystem: Environmental > Aquatic > Marine > Inlet | place: Canada: British Columbia | collected...
GACCTCTGTTGGGCCAAGAAAACTTGGAACGTCATTTTAAGACAGCTACAGAAAAAAATCTTGGCTTGATATCTGAAGGTGGGATTTTGTCCAAGGCATTTCCACCAGAATGTGAAAGACCTCTTTCTATCCTTCTTTTTGATGAGATCGAAAAAGCACACCCCAAACTTTGGAATATTCTCCTCGGCATCATCGAAGACGGTGAAGTAGTCCTGGGCAACAACGAAGTGGTTAATTTTCAAAACACAATCATCATTTGCACCAGCAACGTTGGTAGTCAGGCAATCTCCGACCAAATCAGTAATGGGTCTATGGGATTCGAGACTAATCAGGGTCTACCTGATTTAGGTAGAGACGTAAACAAGAGAGCCCTACAAGCGGCTAAAAAGGTTTTTCCTGCAGAATGGCTCAATAGGATGGATGATATTGTTCCATTCAATGTCTTGAATGATCAGGATCTCTTGGATATCCTGGATATCTTGAGTCGACGAGCCAGTGGTAGAGCTCGTTCTTGCAACTCTCCTTTTATACTGGAATTCAGTACACCAGCCAAAGAGCTTTTGGTTGCCAAACTGGAAAACAGAGAATGGGGAGCTCGTCCTCTAAAGAGGATGATGGAAAAAGAAATCATCACTCCAATCTCCAACTACATCTGTGGTGGAGAAATAGTTCCCGGTAGTCTGGTTTGTGTTGATGTCCAAGAGGGCAGTGGTGAATTTACGTTCGACATTGTCTATGGTTCTGGTTCCGAAAAAGAAGGGAATATCATAATACCTTCGTCGGCTGACGAATCTACCGGACACATTGCTATTCCTGACGATGGTGGTGCTCAAGAAGATCTGCCTAAACAAAAAGAAATGATAGGCGATACGCCTTAGATAAAAATAAACACACAAGGACCTCTTTCAATAAAGGGGTCCTTTTTATTTTGTAGCGTAGTTGTTTTTTAGGATATTTTTTGATATTATAAGGGTAAATTAACTAATATATTTATATGGAATTTATTGAACAATTACAGGCAATGAAAATCGGTCAAAATACAGGTTATGACTATTTTTTGACTATAGTGATATTTGTAGGTTTGGCAGTCATTCTAAAGATTTTTCAAGCTATTATTTTGGCCCGTCTTCATAAATTGGCCCTCAAGACAAAAACAGAGCTTGATGATATTTTGATTGAGATTTTTAAAAAGATAAAACCACCATTTTATTTTTTTATATCAATTTATTTTAGTATCAAGATTTTGGTACTGCCTAGTTTTTTTATGAAAACTTTGTTTGTGTTGTTTGTTATTATAGTAGTGTATGAGGTGATCAAGGCAGTTGAGAGATTGGTTGATTATTTTTTGAGAAAATATTTGGAAAAAAATCAAAAAGATCCAGAAGCAAACCCTCATTCTGATGCAATGATAAAAGTCATGCAGATGATCATCAGGACTATTTTGTGGTTGATAGGTATTACTCTTGTATTATCAAATTTAGGAGTAAATGTCAGCTCATTGATTGCTGGACTAGGAATTGGTGGTATTGCCATTGCCCTAGCATTGCAAAATGTATTGAGTGACTTATTTAGCGCTTTTACTATCTATGTAGACAAGCCTTTCAAGATTGGTGATCATATCAAAATCGGCACCGATAGAGGAGAAGTAGAAAACGTAGGACTCAAGAGTACTCGTATCCGAACAGTCCAAGGTGAACAGCTTATAGTTTCAAATCAAGAGTTAACCAATACTCGTATACACAACTTTCGTCGTATGGAAGTGCGGAGAGCCAATTTTAGTATAGGGGTCACTTATGATACTCCAGCAGAAAAATTGGAAGCTATCCCTATTATGATAAAAAATATTGTTGATCGAACAGAAAACGTAGATTTTGCTCGTTGTCATTTTGTAGAATATGCAGACTCTAGTCTAAACTTTCAGATAGTGATGGATATAAAGTCAAAAGAATTTGGTGCTTATCTTGATGTCCGCCAGGCCGTCAATATGGCTATTTTCAAAAAGTTTGCTGAGCAAAAAATTGAATTTGCTTATCCTACACAGACAATTTTTGTGAACAAATAAAAATTATGCTAAAAATTTTAAATAATATGGAGGAGTGGAAAGAATTAAAAAATTCCAAGACTCCTTTTATAATCTTAAAACAAAGTAACACTTGTCTTTTTAGTAGCAAGGCCAAAGAAAGAGTGATGACTATCATAGATCAGATACCTTATGATGTTTATGAAGTGATGGTCCAAGAAAATCCAGAGGCAGCAAAAGACATTAAAGAAACATTTGAAATTAGGAGTTTACTCAGCCAGCTCATCGTGGTTGAAAATGGTGAGCCAGTCATGCATCTTAATCATCGCTATATTCAGCCTGATGCAATTTTAGAATTTTTTGATAAAAAATAATGAAAGAATTAAATATAGTTTCTTGGAATGTAAATGGTATCAGAGCGGCTATCCGTAAGGGTTTTTTGGATTTTTTAAAAAATAAAAAACCAGATATTTTGTGTCTCCAAGAGATAAAGATATCAGACGAAGCTATATTGGGTGAGCAATTTGATTTTCCTGAATATCAGGAGTTTTGGAATTCAGCAGTGAGACCTGGCTACAGTGGAACAGCCATGTTGGTCCGAGATGGCATCAAAGCCACCAAAGAAAAATCTCTGTCTTGGGATGACGAGGGTAGAGTTTTGGTTTTGGATCTGGGTAAATATTATGTGATTAATATTTATTTTCCAAACTCCAAGGATGATTTGAGTCGTTTGGATTGGAAAATAAAATGGAATGACAAACTACTTGCCTATTTCAAAAAACTAGACAAGAAAAAACCATTGATAGTGACTGGTGATTACAACGTAGCTCACGAAGAGATAGACCTGGCCAGACCAAAGCCAAATATAGGCAACGCTGGATTTACCAATGAAGAAAGAAATTGGATGATCAAGTTTTTGGATGCTGGTTTCAAAGATACCTTCCGTGAAATGCACCCCAAAAAGATCCAGTACTCTTGGTGGAGTTACAGGGCTAATGCCCGGGTCAACAATGTTGGTTGGCGGATAGATTATTTTTGTGTGTCAAATAGAGTTTTGAAAAATATATCAAAAAGTTTTATTTTGGATAAAGTGTTAGGATCAGATCATTGTCCAGTAGGTATAATTATAAAATAATATGAAAAATCCTCAGTGTGAAAAATTGGAAAATGATATTGCCGTCTTGAGGGCAGTCAAACAACAGTTTGATAATAATCTGGAGGGGCATACCATAGTCGGTGATTTGGATTTGTTGAGAAAAAATATATCCAATCAAATATTTTGGCTAGGAAAGGGTTTGCGTATAGCAAGGGTGGACACTGATAAATTTGAATCAAAAATAGCCAAGGAAAGAGCAATGAGAGCAGCTAAATATGTAGCGGGAAAATAATATGTCAGTATCACCAAAAAAATGTCCGGAATTAAAAAAGGAATTAGCCTTGTCAAAAGAGCACAATCTTTTGCTTGGTTCTTTTATCAAAGATGAAAATTTTGAATTAGCAAGACTTCGTAAAAAGGCAATCTCATCTCTTATAACTACTATTCGTATGGTGGTTTCCCCGGATGATGTATCAGAGAAAGATATGTTGGCATTATTGAATGATTATGAAGAAAAGTTATTAGGCAAAGATAAAGATTAAAATAATATGGCAGATTTTTTAAAAGAGTGTGAAAAGAATAGAAAATATTTGGCAAGTACTAAAAAGATATTAGCAGATTTTAAGCTTGCTTTAAAAGACAAAGACTATTCTTTGGCTAAAAAACAGAGAGGTGAGATGATAATTTTTTTGGGAGAAGTAAGGCAATTTTGTTTTATGGAAGATTTGAATAGAAAAATAACAAAAGACACCGGTTTTCGTAGTATAGATAATTTTGGATAATATGGAAGAAATAAATTGTCAAAAATTAAAAAATGATTTTGCCATCTTGAAAGCAGTCAAACAACAGCTTGATGATAATCTGGAAGGACATACCGTAGTAGGTAGTTTGGATTTATTGAGAAAAAATATAGACAAACAAATTTCTATACTACAAGAGATATTTAGGATTATAATTTTTAATCCAGCCAGAGAACTAAAAAAGAAAGGTCAAATAAAATGAAAAGCAGAGGAGAATAAATAATATGAGCAAACGAACAAAAATTTGTCAGGATGCTAGAGAGAATCTAGCCGAAATAAAAAAAGACACCGTTATGTTTGATGCTTTGGCTCGTCAGCTTGATGCCGAGGGATTTATAGAGCTTCACAAAAAAGTCAGCGGTGATCTTGGTAACCTAAAGATGATGGTTTTGGTGATGATAATGGGCAGCCGGAGAAAAATACCTAAAAAATAAAATCAGGATAATAATTGCGAGCGTTCCATAGTAGCCAGCCTTCAGTAGCGCTGGCTTTTTCGACGGCAGTTTCTTGGGCCTCTATCTTTGTTTGGTCGTATACGGCTCGCATATGAAAAGCTTGGAGCCAGGGGCGTATCTTTGCTCGCTTGCCATCTAGGGCAGAGGCACTTATTTTGAGACCATAGGCTATCACCTCACCGGGATGTTCGGCGGAGTTGGTATAGCCAAGATATTGGAGTGGATAATGAGATGGATACATCATCGGGCAGACATAATCAAAATAATCAGCTGCATCAGTCAGCCTTTGTCCGATATTGAGATCATATTCGTCATCTGTATGATCCATCACTAGCCCAAAAGTATCGATAGATATTTTTGCTTTACCAGTCAGGTTGTCTGACAAAAATTTGAAAAAACCTTTCATGACATCGGTTCTAGTTTTGCCTTCGGGCATATTATAGTTGAGGTTTCCCATATTGCCATCACTAGGATAGCGCATGTAGTCAAAATTTATTTCATCAAAGCCAAGCTCAATTGCTTCTAGAGCAATATCAAGATTGTATTGCCAGACTTCTTGTTTGTTTGGATCGAGCCAAGCTAGGCCTTTGTAGTCAAGCCAGTTATTTCCATTCCAAGTTTTGAAAGCAAGGTCAGGTCTACTAGAGGCTAGGGCCGGATCCTGAAAGACCGTTTGTCTAGCGATAACATATATATCGGCCTCATGAAAATCAGAGATGACCTGCTCGATATCCATCCGCGAAGTGACGGCATCTACCTCTATGACTGCTGGCACTTGGCTGTCGTAGAGTATATTGCCAGTATAATCTTTGATATCTATTACTACGCTGTTTATTTTTCCGGCACTTGCTTTTTCTATGATAGATTTTCGGAAGTCATCACGTCCAGCCGAATAAGCAGTCAGATATATTGCACGGACAAAGTTGGGCTTGTATGATTTCGTAAAATTGATATCATAATGAATACTGCTTGGTTCATTTTGGGGACTATAATTTAGAATCAGAAAAAATACCAAAAAAATTAGATATAGTACTCCATAAAACAATAGATTTTGGGTATTTTTGGACATAACTCTATTATAGCCCAAATTTTTGGGAGCTACAAATGGGTTGATTTATTAGCTTATTTTAATTAGAATATATATTATGAAACATATAATAATTGCCATTGTTTTGATAGCCGGGCTGCTTGTAGCGGGGCGTTTTATCTTTTTCAATGAAAACAAAGATAATATTGAGGCTATTGTTGAAATAAAGGAAGAAATATTGGATAGAGAGGTTATTATTGAGATAGAATCTGGTAATACTTTTTCAGATATTACAGAAAATGTAGGCATTGGCGGTACTTTGATGACCGAAATATTAGAGGCTACTACTGATATATATGATCTTACCAAAATACGCGTTGGTCGAGAAATGAAGTTTTATTTTGATAAAGATACAGACGAATTCAAAGAAATGGTTTATCCGATAGATACAGAAGAAGAATTGTTTATCAATCAAACAATAGAGGGCTTGGTCGCTGAAAGAAAAGAAATTGACTATGAAGTGAGAGTAAAAACAGCTCAAGGTACAATCGAGTCTTCTCTTTATGAAACTGCTGTTGAGCAGGGGACAGACATCCGGGCTATTATAGACCTGGCTGATATCTTTGCTTGGACAGTAGACTTTGGCATGGGTATCAGAGTAGGAGATACTTACAAATTTATTTATGAAGAAAGATACCGCAATGGCGAGTACGTCATGCCAGGCAGGATCATGGCCGCAAGGTTTGTAAATGATGGTAGAAATATAGAGGGCTACTATTTCTTTGAAGGAATAGACGAAAATGAAATTGAGCAAGATGGCTATTATCACCCAGACGGACAATCAGTCCAAAAACTATTTTTGAAAAATCCAGTTTCTTTCAAATATATTAGTTCTGGCTTTACTACGGGCAGTAGATATATTTCAGCTTTTAATATTTCTACAGGACATAGGGCGATTGATTATGCTGCTGCAGCCGGTACGCCTATCCGGGCTGTCGGTGATGGTCAGGTCACTTCTGCTGGCTGGAACAGCAAAGGATATGGTAATCTTACAAAGATCAGGCACAATGGCACTTATAGTACGAACTATGCTCATCAGAGCAAGATCTATGTAAGGTATGGCCAATACGTCAAGCAGGGAGATATCATAGGAACAGTCGGCTCAACAGGGCTTTCTACTGGACCGCATCTTCATTATGAAATGGTAAAATTTGGTACCAAGGTAAATCCTCTTACTGTCGAGTTGCCGTCAAACGAAGCAGTGGATGATGACAAGCTAGAAGAATTTAAAAATAGTATTATATCTTATCAACAACAATTAAACGATTAGTATGGATAGGAGGAAAAAATTAGCCTACGACAGAATAAAAGAAAGCAGGGCCAATCAATTGGCTAGTAAAGGTCCGAGGCCCGTTACTGGGTTTTCTTGGTCATTGCCTTTTAGGCTAAAGGGACTAGCTCTGGGGATGGCCTTGAGCGGTGCTTATTCATATCTCATAATGCATGGCTGGTATCTGAGCTTGATAATACCTGCAACTATCCTTGGATATTTTATAGGTTGGGCAATAGGTTATTGGCTTTTCAACAAAAGAATGAAGTAGAGGTTTGTTAAATTGCTGTTATTTTTGTATAATTAGTATAGTTTTTATATTTCTATGGCCAGAATAATCTCAATAGTAAATCAAAAAGGAGGAGTTGGAAAAACTACCACCGCCGTTAATTTGGCTGCGTGGTTGGCTGAGTTTGGAAAAAAAGTTTTGATTATAGATATTGACCCTCAGGGCAATGCCTCTGCTGGCTTGGGTATAGATTATAAAAATTTAAATAAAGGCATGTACGAAGTATTGGTCGACCCCAATACTCGTATTACAGAAGCAATCAAATCTTTTAAACCAAATTTGCATATATTACCTGCCACACCTGATTTGGCTGGAGCAGCCGTAGACTTGGTAGAAGTAGAGGGTCGGGAGTTCAAACTCGAAGAAAACATAAAAGAAATTTTTGATTTGTATGATTATATTTTGGTAGACAACCCACCTTCACTAGGACTTTTGACTATAAACGGACTAGTGGCTTCTCGGGAAATCATCATCCCAGTTCAGTGTGAGTATTATGCTTTGGAAGGATTGTCTCAGTTGGTCAATACTATTGGGCTGATTCGTGAACACTTACAACCAGAGCTCAAAATACTAGGAGCAGTGATGACTATGTATGATAGTAGAAACAAATTATCAGAAGCAGTCTTCAACGAATTGTATCAGCATTTTCCAGCGAGGATTTTTCGTTCGGTTGTACCGAGGACAGTTCGTCTAGCAGAAGCACCGTCGCATGGTCTACCAGTCAGAGAATATGATCCAAAATCAAGAGGATCCAAAGCATATCAACGCTTGGCCAGAGAAGTAATTTTAACAGAAACAAATTAAATAAAAATAAAAATTATGCCAGCTTTAGGTAAAGGCCTAGGTTCATTGATACCTAGCAAAACAAAAAAAGATTATTCAGCATCTGCTTTTGATAATGATACAGAGATAGATTCCAAAAGGATACAGTATGTACCTATTGATAATGTCACTTCCAATCCTTGGCAGCCGAGGAAACATTTTGATCGGGAAAAGCTAGAGGAGTTGGCTGAGTCAATAAAACAACATGGTATTTTACAACCCTTGGTTGTCAGCAAAGAAAAAGATGGATTCCAATTGATTGCTGGTGAGAGAAGACTAAAAGCTGCAGGGCTACTAAATTTGGAAACAGTACCAGTGATAGTAAAAGATGTCAGTGATCGAGATAAATTAGAACTTTCAATTATTGAAAATATTCAACGTCGCGACCTCAATCCTATAGAAACAGCCAAGAGCTACAAAAGATTGATGGACGAATTTGGACTTACTTATGAGCAGATCAGTGAGCAGCTAGGTAAGAGTGTATCATCGGTAGCCAATTTTATCCGTTTATTAAAATTGCCTATAATAATCCAAGAGGCTTTGGAAAAAAATGAAATAAAGTTTTCTCATGCCAAATTGATACTGAGTTTTCCTAGCAAGCCAGAGCAAATAAAATTTTATAAAAAGATACTCAAAAATGATTTGAGTCTACAACAGCTTCACGAGTTGACCCAAAAATCAGCTGCCAAACAAAAAAATAAAGAAGCTCGTGATCCAGTACTTGCTTCTTGGGAAGATAAGATTACAAAAAATCTTGGTGCCAAAACAACTATTAAAAAAAGAGGAGAAAAAGGTTTTGTAAAAATAAATTTTTTCTCTCACGGAGAACTCAAAAATTTACTTGATAAATTAGAACAATAATAAAAAATAGCCCTTGATCTAGGGGCTATTTTTTTAGTTGACTACGAATTTTATTTTTAGCTGCACTGGTGATTACAAATCCTAGCCAGTCAGGGTTTGGGCCCTTGCGGTTTTTGTCAGTCATGATTTCTACCACATCACCAGATTTGAGCTGTTTGTCTAGTGGGGCTATCTGATTGTTTATCTTGGCACCAACACAATGACTACCGACGTCAGTATGGATATAGTAGGCAAAGTCGAGGCAGGTGGCATATTCTGGTAGTTCTATTACATCTCCGTCAGGAGTAAAGACAAATATCTGATTGAGAAACAAGTCATTTTTTACATGCTTGATAAATTCTGTATTGTCCGTGATGCTTTTTTGGATATCGATAAGATGTCGGAGCCATTTGGGAGGATTTTTTCTTTTTCCCAAAGTAGCGATTTCTTTGTATCTACTATGAGCAGCAATCCCAAACTCAGCTTCTTCATCCATGCCTTCGGTACGGATTTGGACTTCGGCTATTTTACCAAATTCAGTAAACAAAGAAGTATGTAGTGATTGATATCCGTTTGGTTTTGGTTGGGCAATAAAATCTTTTACCCTACCTTTGAGTGGTGCCCATTTTTTGTGCAGTACACCTAGGACACTATAGCATTCGGCAATATCTCGGACAATGATTCTCAAAGCGATTAGATCATAAATTTTGTTTATGTCTTTTCCTTTGCGTAAAAGTTTTTTGTATATACTATAAATACTTTTTACTCTACCTTTTATGTGTACGTATTCGATTGTATTTTTTGCCAAAAGTTTTTGGGTAGTTCTTTGTATTTTTTCAATGTATTTTGTTTCTACTTTCAAACGGTCTTTTACTATATCATGGACCCATTTGTACTCTTCTGGGTAGACATAGGGGAAAGCTAGGTCTTCTAGCGTAGTTTTCATCCTAAACATTCCTAGGCGGTTGGCTAGAGGGGCGTATATTTCTAGAGTCTCTTGGGCAATACGCAATCTTTTTTCTGGACGGACACCTTCTAGGGTGGTCATATTATGCTGACGGTCAGCTAGTTTGATTATGATAACACGCAAATCTTGACTCATAGCCAAAAACATTTTTCTCAAATTTTCAGCATACCTTTCTAGGCCACGGTATTTCAAAGTACCTAGCTTGGTGACACCTTTGACGAGATAATATATTTCACTACCAAAGTTTGTTCGCAAGTCATCAAAAGTAAAATCTGTATCTTCTGGTACATCATGGAGTAGGCCAGCGGCAATTGTTTTGAGGTCCATCTTCATCTTGGCTAGGGTATAGGCAGTTGCTATAGAGTGATAGATGTAGTCTTCACCAGTTCTTCGCTTTTGTCCTTTGTGAGCTTCTGAGGCAAACTGAAAAGCCTTGACGACTAGCTTGATGTCTTCGTCTCCATAAGTAAGTACTAGTATTTTTTTTAAATCTTCAAATGTTTTCATATGCCTATCTTGTTTACTAATAGTAGTATTTAATCAATAAAAATTCAAGTATCAAAAAAACCGCCCAAATGGGCGGTTATATTTTTTTAATCTTCAGTTGATTCCGTTGGATCTACTTCCTTACTATAGTCGCAGGCTTCACATTTTATAAAGTCTTTCTTGGCATGGAGTAAAAGTTGTTTACATTCAGGACATTTGTCACCGGTAGGTTTTGACCAGACAGCATGTTCACAATCAGGATATTTATTACAGCCATAGAATATACGACCACGCTTACTGCGTTTTTCTTCCATCTCACCTTCATTACATTTAGTACAGGTGACGCCAGTTCCTTTGGCAAGAGTTTTGGTAGTTTTACATTTTGGATAATCACTACAAGCAATAAATTTTCCAAAACGTCCATTTTTGACAATCATACCCTTGTCACAGGTTGGACATTTTTCATCAGTAGTTTCTTTTTCTCCTATTTTGCCATCTTCATCGATAGGTTTGGTATTTTTACATTCAGGATAGTTTGTACAAGCTAGAAATTTTCCAAAACGACCTAGTTTGATGACCATTGGGCTTTTACATTTTTCACAAACTTCATCAGTTTTTTGTTCGGTCAATTTCTTTTTATCAAGTTCTTTGTCTTTTTTTTCTAGATTTTTTTCAAATGGTCCATAAAATTCTGCGATTACTGGACGCCATTTCTTTTTACCATGAGCAACTTCATCTAGATCATCTTCCATTTTGGCAGTAAAATTGTATCCAACAATTTCTTTAAAATGTTCTACCAATAGTTTATTTACTATTTCACCCATCTCAGTTGGAGCTAGACGTTTTTCTTCTTTGACTACATATTGTCTATCTACGATAGTAGCGATAGTTGGGGCATAAGTAGACGGTCTGCCAATCCCTAGTTCTTCCATGACTTTGATCAAGCCAGCCTCAGAGTATCGTGCAGGTGGTTTGGTAAAGTGTTGGAGTGATTCTAGTTTTTTCAAATCCAATTTGTCGCCGACGGCCATTTTTGGTAGTTCATTTGTATCAGCATTACTTTTGTATACTTTGTGCCAACCATCAAATTTTACAACACTACCAACAGATTTTAGTTTCCATATTGTGTCTTTGGCTTCTATTCCTACAGAAGTAGTTTCGGTGATATAGTCAGTCATTTGACTGGCAACGGCTCTTTGCCAGATTAAGCTGTATAGTTTGTATTGCTTGGCATCCAAAAATTCTTTGACGCTATCAGGATCATTGGTGATATCTGTAGGACGGATAGCTTCATGAGCTTCTTGGGTTAGTTTTGATTTTGATTTAAATACGCGTCCACCTTTTTGTATATATTCAGCACCAAATTTTTCAGTCACATAGTCTACAGAACTAGCTACAAAACTTTCAGAAAGATTATGAGAGTCAGTTCTCATATAAGTAATCAAACCATGGCTACCTTTTTTACCCAATTTGATACCCTCATATAGTTGTTGGGCTAGCATCATAATTTGTTTGGCACTATAGCCAAAACGTCTATGAGCATCCTGTTGCAATGTTGAGGTAGTAAATGGGCCTAGGGGGGCTTTTTTATTTTCCTTGGCTTTGATATCAGAAACTATCAGTTCAGCAGGTGTGATATCTTTGACAGCTGCTTTGGCTTTTTTTTCATCAAGGTCAAATTTGCTTATTGGTTTATCATTTTCTTTGTGTAGAGATATTTCAAATTCTGGAGAATCAGCTTTTTTTGCTTCACCTTTTACTGTCCAATATTCTTCTGGTTTGAATTTTCGGATTTCATCTTCTCTTTCTGCTATCAGTCTCACGGCTACAGATTGTACACGACCAGCAGACAGTCCACGGGCAACTTTTTTCCATAACAATGGAGACAATTTATATCCTACTAGTCTATCAAGTACACGACGAGCTTGTTGGGCGTCTACTAGATTATTATCTAGTTCTCTGGGATTTTCTAGAGCAGCCAAAATAGCTGGTTTAGTAATTTCGTGAAAAGCAATTCTTTTTTCTTTTTTAGCTGGTAATTTTAATAGATTGTATAGGTGCCAGCTGATAGCTTCTCCTTCGCGATCTTCATCAGTTGCAAAGTATACCACCTCAGCGTCTTTGGCCAACTTCTTTAATTTGGTAACAGTTTTCTTGGCTCTAGCAGGAACTTCATAAGTAGGTTCAAAATTGTTTTCAACATCAACGCCGAGTTTGCTCTTTGGCAAATCTCTGACGTGTCCAAATGAAGACTCTACTTTGTACTCTTTACCCAAAAAACCGGCAATAGTTTTGGCTTTTGTAGGAGACTCGACGATGACTAGTTTTGACATATAGTGAAAATTAATTTAAGTAATAGTTCGGACTATAAAATATTTATGATCTTTTGTCAAGTTTAAGGGTTTTCAAGATGTACTCTTCGCTGACCCATTTTTTACGCAATTCTCCAGTCAAGAAAAAAGAACCAGTTATTAGTATTAGGTCATTTTTGTTAGCCTTTTGCATAGCTTTGTCTAGTGCCTGATGAGGGTCATTAAATACATTTATTGGCATCCGAGGAGCGATCTTTTTACTTTTTTTATAAAGCTCACGCAAGCTAGCGGTTTTTCTTTCACCAATCAAAAATCTAGACAGGTATACATGATTAGATATTGCCAACAATTTTTTCAAAGGAGGGGCTATATCCTTGTTCTCAGCAAAGCCAATTATCAAGTGTAATTTTTTATATTTTTGTTGTTCAACAAAGTTTATTAGATTGTTTATTTTGTCTGCGTTGTGAGCACCGTCTAGGATGACAGTGGGATTTTTTTGGATTATTTCTTGTCGACAACTTAGTTGGAAATTGCTGATTATTTTTTGAGTATTTTTTGGAGATACTTTTATCAAATCCAAAATGTTCAAAGCCAAGTTTAGATTTTCTTTTTGCTTGCTAGTAGAAAAATAATTATCAGCAATGTATTCTCCGGCTAGATTTTTATTTTCTATAAACCAAGCTTGTTTTTTACGACAAACATTTTTGAATATTTGCAAGAGCTTTTTATTTTTTTCAGTTGTCAAAAAAATGCTATTCTTTTTTATGATACCAGCTTTATCTTTGGCAATTTTTGTTTTGGTCTTACCCAAGATGTGCGTATGGTCTAGGCCTATATTGGTGATAGCAGTTATTTTTGGATTTTTTATGACATTGGTAGCATCGTGTAGACCGCCTAGTCCAGTTTCTAGGATTACCCAGTTACATTTTTGTTTTTTAAAATAAAGTAGCGCTATCACCAACCAAGCTTCAAAGTATGATATTGGATCAAAATATTTCAAAACATATTTATCCAAAGCTGGTTTGATTTCATTTTCCAAAATATCATGAAAATCTTTTGGCGATATCAGTTTATTGTTGATACTTATTTTTTCGATACTGGTTGTAGCAAATGGAGAAGTAAAACTGCCCACCTTGGATCCAGCATCAGCTATCAAGCTTTCCAAGAGTTTTACAGTACTTCCTTTGCCGCTGGTTCCGGCAATATGGATGAATTTTAGATCATTTTGTGGACTAGCCACCAAACTCAAAAATTTTTCTATACGTTTTATAAAAACACTCTTGTCACTAGGACCCAAAAGATAGGTGGTCTTGGGAATATTTGCTAGCCCTTCCAAAAAAGCTATGTCTTTTTGATAAGTTTTATTTGTCATTATTTTTTGGTCTTAGCCATTTGACTCCAAGATATACAAAAGGAGTATCGATTAGGGCGATGATTACCTTTAGTATATAATAAGGCACGATCAATTGCCACATAAAAGCAAAATCAAATTTTGGGTTCGTTTGGTAAAAAGCAATAAAGATAAAAATCACAGTATCAATGAATTGACTAACGATGGTTGATAAATTGTTTCTTAACCAGAGATATTTGCCTTTGGTTTTTTGTTTCCAAAATTCAAAAGCCCAGATGTCATGAAATTGTGAGATAACAAAAGCAATCAAAGAAGCTATTATAATACGAGCACTACTTTTGAATACAGTCACAAAGGCAGGGTTGGTTTCGGCAAAACGACCAGCCGGCTCTACCCAGATACTGATCTGGATAAATATAAAGCTAAATATCAGAGCGATAGCTGTTGACCAAATCAAGTTGGCAACAAACTTTTTGCCCTTGACCTCTGCCAAAACATCGGTGATCAAAAAAGTAAGAGGAAATAGCCAAATGCCAAAACTAGCATTGACTGGACCTATCTGGATTATTTTTATGCCAACGGTATTGGCGAGTAATAAAGAAGTAACAAACAATATTTGCAAAAGCAATATTTTTTTATCTAAATTCATAAAATTTCTATTTGGTTAAACCTATTAACTTTGATTAAGTCTCTGATTTCTAATTCAGAGATTGATACATTTAGAGTGACTGGGGATTTGCCCAGCTTTTTGGCTAGTTGTTCCAAAGTCAAAGGTTCTGTCTGTAGTGTAGTGAAAATTTTAGCATGTAATTTGTTTTTAAAAGATATTTTATTAGTTTCTAATTTTTTATCTATGTTGTATTTTTTCAAGATTTCATCAGCAGAGATCAATACATTGGCGCCACCGGCTATCAATGAGTTTGGTCCTTGATTGAGTCTCTGGTTTATATTGCCGGGTAAGGCATAAATTTCCCTACCTTCATCAAGGGCTACTTGAGCAGTGATAAGTGTACCAGACTTGAGAGCTCCAGAAATGACAATAGTTATTTTTGATAGTCCTGCTAGTATTCTGTTGCGTCTAGGGAAATAATGGATTTGTGGTCGAGAGTCTTTTGTATATTCAGAAATCAGTAGTCCACCTTGCTTTATTATATCATCTGCTAGTCTCAAGTTTGTTTGTGGGTAGAGGACGCGGCTTCCGAGTCCTGATCCTAGGACAGCTATAGTGGCTAAGTTGTTTTCTAGTGCCAAGCTATGACCAAGTGAGTCGATGCCAATCGCTAGACCACTTGCTATGGTTAGCGAGGTGTTTGATAGCTGGGCTACAAACTTTTTGCTAATCGATTGATGATAATTGGTCAGAGTGCGAGAGCCGACAATAGTAAGAATATTTTTGCTGGTCAGCAAATTTTTGTTTCCTCGATAAAAAAGGAAGAGCGGTGGGTCGTATATTTTTTTTAAAAGAGGAGGGTAGTCAGGATCGAGGATAGTCAAAAAATCCTCATCTATTTTCTCAAACTCTGCTCGGATTGTATCTACGAACTTTTTGTCTTTGAGTTTTGATTGTATTAGCTGTTCTATTTTTTCCTCTTGGATTGCTCCAGAGATAAATTGATAGACAATACGATTACTCAAACCTTTTATTTTGTGCAAAAAGAACAAGAAAAATTTTTCTTCAAAATCGCTTTTCATATGGCTGCGTTAATACTTAACTGTCCGTAAGCATAATATAGGATAAATATTTTGTAAAATCAGACTTTACTTTCAGAAGATAAATTGATATCATGTAAACACTAAATTAACTTATCAAAAATATGCCAAGATTAAAAACTACAGCACCAAAAACTGCAGCAAAAAGGGTAGTCAAAAAGAATGAGGATGCCCTAGATGATTTCGAGCAATTTCTTGCTCAGAGTCCCAAAAAATCAAACAATAGAGGAAACAAAGGATGGTTGTTTGTAACCTTATTGATAGTTATCGTCGTATTAGGAGGCGCTTTGCTTTATATGTCAAAGAATACAGAGATAGAAAAAGAACAACCTTTTAAAACAGTTTTTATCGATAATGGAGAAAGTGATCAGATTTATTTTGCCAAAGTGGTAAGAGAAGATGCCTATTATATTTATCTAGAAGATATTTATGTGTATGTCCAAGAGCCAAGATTTGGACCACCAGTAGAAGAAGGCGGAGAGCCAGAGCTACTTGGTTATGAAGAAGTCTTGAGATCAAGAAATTCTAACAACTATATGCAAGTAAACAGAGATAAAGTAATAGCCATAGAAGAGCTTGAAGAAACCGCAGGAATCATGCAGGAAATCGGTAAGCTCAAGAGTGCTGTTCAATAACAATAAATTTTCAAACTTATATAAAAACCCTCGTATACACGGGGGTTTTTTGTTTGACACCAAAATTGTTTGATGGTATAAATAGTTGTTATTTGTAAGTACTTTTCAAACCCCAAAAAAGGAGAAAATCATGTTTTGTCTCAATCTTAGGCCCCACGAAGTGATCATCCATCTTTTGGACAAAGAAGGATCTCAAGAGTGTAGAGATGAGTTAAATGAGTTGGGAATTAGTCCTGACAGTGTCACTTTTATTTTGTTGAGAATATTGGGATTCATCAATATACCAGTAGAGTCTGATGCCAAGTGTATTGCTGCTATGTGTGATATTTGCCTACAAAGACCTAAAGAGGCTTATCTGGCGACAGAGGCTTTGCAGGCTATTCGTCGGCAAATTACAAAAGAGGAAAAGCTCTATGAGGAGTTTTCTTTATTAGCGAATTATATAAAAGATGATTTGCTTGATGAAGAGCAAATTCCTCATGAAAGATTGGCTCGCCAAAATTATTCTCGTTTGGTACCTCTATTTATCATTTCGCAGAGCAGCATCTCTGATGATAGGCGTGGGGAGATTTTGGGTCTTTTGTTAGAGCAGGCCAATGAATGGCACTCTTCGTTTTCTGCCAAAGTTTTGGCTCTTGCCCTGCTTCGTTTCAATAAGCGTGAAGAAGTAGGTCTTATTGACGAAGCTCTCAAAACCCAATCCAATCATGATTCGGCTAGGTTAGCTAGAGAAGCTATGGCAGACTTGATTGTCTTGCCCGAAGATTAAACTTCAAAAGGCTGGTTTGTATAAACCAGCCTTTTTTATTTAAACACAACTATAAAGTACCTAGGATTACTTTACACTTTCTACTTTATGGTTTATAATAAATAGCGTATTTATGCCGATAGTATTAAAGGGGAGACAACTAGTAAAGATCGGAGAACTAGCCAAAATGTTCTCTGTTTTGCCGTCTACAATCAATTTTTATACAAGAGAAGGGCTTTTGCCGGAAGATGGGCGCTCACAGGGCGGTTATCGTCTTTATGATGCCAAAAAAGCTCTAAACAAACTGAGAAAGATTGAAGGTCTGCAACGCAAGAAAAGATTTACTATCGATGAAATACGAAAATTGTTATAAACCTCTCGGTCTCCATCCATGCTTGGAGACCAGAGGGTTTATATATATAGTAAAACAAAAAAATATGAGAAAAAGATTAGACAAAGTATTTTGTTTGCCTACGGCCAAAAATAAAGTTTATGTAGCCAAGGGCAAGAAAAAGAAGAAAAAAAGCTTTTGGCAAGAGATTTATCAGCTACTTTTTTAGCTAGCCCTATATATATTGGGTAAGATTGTCAAAACAGGCTTTTTGGGTTAGAATAAGCAAACTGTTTAAATACAAGAAAATGGCCAATTTTAAAGATCAAGAAAAGGAAATATTGGATTTTTGGGACAAGAACAAGATTTTCCAAAAATCAGTAGACAAGGATGCTCCACAAGGAGATTATCTTTTTTATGATGGACCGCCTTTTGCTACAGGCACTCCTCATTATGGTCATTTGGTTGGCTCTGTCATGAAAGACGTAGTACCTCGTTATTTTACTATGAAGGGCTACAAGGTAGAGAGAAAATGGGGTTGGGATGTACACGGTCTTCCAATAGAAAATATTGTTGAAAAAGATCTTGGTTTTGAAACCAAGAAAGATATAGAAAAATACGGTATTGATAAATTTAATGAAAGTTGCCGAAGTCGAGTGATGGAATATGCTGATATTTGGAAAGGTACTATCCGTCGTCTTGGTCGTTGGGTAGATATGG
>Ga0257125_1002029_pt1 | contig 17886 bp, 8 predicted proteins | sample SI106_200metaG_FD_190183 | JGI IMG/M metagenome (GOLD analysis project Ga0257125, IMG submission 190183) | Marine microbial communities from Saanich Inlet, British Columbia, Canada - SI106_200 | ecosystem: Environmental > Aquatic > Marine > Inlet | place: Canada: British Columbia | collected...
GCTACAAGACGTTAAGGGCAGCCGATCCGGAAGCGGCAAAGGAGCTAATGGAACAATCAAAAGCTGACATCAAGAGAAGATGGAATCTACTCAAACATATGGCTTCCTGGGATCCTTCGGCATGAGGTTGATTAAATATGTCATAGGTAGATAGATTTACTTCACGCCTGTCCAACGGCAGGCGTGAATCTACCCACTGTGAAAATTTGTATTCTGCACAGCAATAATTGCTCTACAAGCTTTTTAATGATTTCTAAACTCTGCTCTACCTGTTAATATATCTTGTGGTTTGAATTTTTCTTTTTTAGGCCCAAGAAGTTTTTTTATCTGGAACTCTCCTACATTACTCATCATAAGAAACCCTAATTTATATTAGGACATTTCCAGGTCTTCTACTTTAGGAAGGTCTTTTGTTGATTTCAGGCCGAAATGATCCAGGAACTTTGTGGTGGTCCCATAGAGGAGTGGACGTCCCAGTACTTCATCGCGCCCGGTAATCCTTACAAGGCCTCTTTCAACCAGTGTTCTGATCATTTGACCGGATTGAACACCACGTATTGCTTCAATATCTGCACGTATGATCGGTTGTTTGTAGGCAATGATTGCCAGAGTTTCCAGGGCTTGTTGTGAAAGTTTTCCATCACCGCTCTTTTTACGTATCTTGGAGATCCATTCATGGTATTCTGGACGGGAGAGTAATTGGAACCCATTTGCGATTTCTTCAATCTGAAACACTCTGTCATGAGTGTCATATTCCTCCCGCAATTGCCGAATAACTTCCTGGATTTCCTTAGCATCGGTATCACCAACGATATCACTCAATTTGCGTGCAGAAACAGGCTCTTGAACAGCAAACAAAACGGCCTCTACGATCCTCTTAACCTCATCAGGAGATTTCTTTTCTAATGGTTCCATTAGTTATGATTGTAAATGTATTGTGTAAATGATGTACTATTCTTACTACTGTAGATTTTATTATTGAATAATGTTTTTGGTGGGTGGTGCCCACCCTACGCTAATATCAAAGAAGTATGGCGAAGGACGAACTTAATCAAACATCTTTCTTCTGTTTTAGAACAACAAATTTAGATGTTTTGTCCGGACGTTTAATGAACACCAATATATCATCTTCATTTTGTATCTTCAAAATTGCCTGATAAAGATCATCACTACTCGTAACCGGTTTATTTTGAACTTCTATAATAAGATCACCTTTCCGCAAACCAGCTTTAAATGCGGGACTACCATTTTGTATATTTGTTATAATTGCGCCTTTTTCACCTTTATATCCTAAGCTTATAGAAAGTTTCTTGGTAAGGTTCTGTACATTCATTCCAAGATTATTAAATAAACCCTCTTTACTTTTCGTATCAGTTTTTGGTGTCTTCAAAATAACAGTATTCAGTGTCAATTCCTGGCCGTCTCTTATTACGGTCATTTCCACCTCTCTGTTAATTTCGGTCCCTTTAACGAGACTTCTAAGATGAAGAAGATCTTTAATTTTTTTGCCATCATATCTGATTATCACATCACCACTCTTAATACCGGCATTTGCAGCTGATGATCCCGGTTCTATATCACTTACAAGAGCACCCAGATTATTTTTAAGTCCGAGCGCTTTTTGTAATTCGCTGGTAACGGGTTGGGCAGTAACACCCAACCAGCCTCTGGTAATCTTTCCATATTTAATCAGATCTTCAGTCGCTTTTTTAACTACATTTATTGGGACTGCGAGGCCCATTCCGGAATAACCGGCCGCTTGTTCTGGTGGAATAGCGCTTATGCCTACCACTTCTCCTTTCAGGTTTACAAGTGGGCCACCGTAGCTATCAGGATTGATGATGGCATCTGTTTGTACAAAATCTTCAAATCCCGTAATCTGTAGGTTAGATGTCCCCTTCGCACTAATTATGCCGCTTGTAACCATCTGTCCTCGTCCAAGAGAATTACCAATTGCCAAAACAATCTCCCCTAATTCCAGGGAATCTGAATTGCCAAAGCTTGCTGGTGTCAAGTTCTCAGCATCAATTTTTAGCACTGCGATGCCTGACCTTTCATCGGTACCAACAACTTCTGCCTTATACTCACTCCCATCATACAATCTGATGATAATTTCATCAGCATTCGTTACCACGTGTTTGTTTGTAACGATGCAGCCCTTCTTGTTATATACAACGCCAGAACCATGGCCTTTAATTCTGAACCCTCTATTTTGTGTATTATTCTTTAATATTGTGGTTGTATGGATATTAACAACAGGGGCTTTTGTGTTTTTTACTATAGAAATGAACGTATCGGAAAGGGCCTTGTTTGCAAGACTTTCACGGGAAAATGAATTTGAAAGCAGAAATATACTTATTATCAGGAAAGAAAACAGGCTGCGTCTCAGCAATAACCGAAAATCAGTTAACGTTTGTTTCATCAATTTTTCCCTCTTTTTCATTATCGAGAAACGCCCTTAACTCATCCTCTTCTATAACCTCATTTTCCATCAGTATTTTTGCCAGCTTAATAAGCATTGGCTTCTTGTTCTCTAGTAGCTCTTTAGCTTTTGTATAAGTATCATCAATAATCTTCTTAACCTCTACGTCTATTTCCCTTGCAGTCTCTTCACTATATTCTTTACCGGTACTCATGCCATAACCCAGGAAAGATTTATTTTCCGGCTCGAAAGCCACCATACCCAGTTTATCACTCATACCGTAATATTTTACCATTCTCCTTGCCATATCTGATGCTTTTTCAAGATCATTCTGCGCCCCTGTCGATACATCCTTAAAGATCAATTCCTCTGCAATTCTACCACCGAGAAAGACACAGATACGGTCTACCAGTTCGACTTTGGTCATCAAATATCTATCTTCAGTGGGTAGCTGAAGGGTATAACCTAATGCCGCAATACCTCTTGGTACTATCGATATCTTCTTTACCTTGTCTGTAGTGGTCAAGAATGACGCTACCAGCGCATGTCCGCATTCATGATAGGCCACAATCTCTTTTTCCTTCTTATTTATTATTCTTTTTTTCTTTTCAAGCCCAGCCATGACCCTCTCTATTGCTTCTTCAATTTCACTCATACCAACTGTTTCCTTGCTGCGTCTGGCGGCCAGCAATGCGGCCTCATTTATTATGTTTGCCAAATCAGCACCGACAAAGCCCGGAGTCATGGCAGCAATAGATTTAAGATTTACACTCTTGTCAAGTTTTACACCTTTTGAGTGAATTACTAAAATTGCCTCTCTACCATGCAAATCCGGTCTATCAACAACAACCTGCCTATCAAATCGTCCTGGCCTGAGCAAGGCAGGATCAAGTGTTTCCGGTCGATTGGTAGCGCTCATAATTATTACACCTGCATTAGCGCCAAAACCATCCATCTCTACAAGCAGTTGGTTCAGAGTTTGCTCTCTTTCGTCATGTCCACCAACAGGGCTTGAACCTCTTGTCTTCCCTATCGCATCAAGCTCATCAATAAAGATTATACACGGCGCCTTTTGAACTGCCTGCCCAAACATGTCTCTTACTCTTGAGGCCCCAACACCTACAAACATTTCTACAAATTCAGAACCACTGATACTGAAAAATGGCACTCCCGCCTCTCCGGCAACGGCCTTTGCCAGAAGTGTTTTTCCAGTCCCCGGAGCACCAACCAGAAGCACACCTTTAGGGATCCGTCCCCCTAAATTCGTAAATTTATGAGGTGTTTTAAGGAATTCCACTACTTCCTGCAATTCCTCCTTTGCTTCGTCAATACCTGCAACATCGTCAAAGGAAAATTTTAAATCCTCCTGGGCATAAATTTTCCCCTTACTCTTTCCGAATGACATTATACTGCCTGTGGCCCCCCCCATTTTTTTGAAAACAAAACGCCATATGAGAAAGAAAATACCTATAGGCAAAATCCATGTGAATAAGAACTGCTGCAACCATGTATTTTCATAGTTTCCGGCATATTGAACACCCTGAGCTTCAAGCTCCTTAACGAGATCTGGGTCATCGACTCTTGCGGTAACAAAGGTTTGCTGCTTGTCCGACCTCAAATCGTCAGCCCGAAGAGATCCCTTTACAAGGCTGGATGTAATCTGACATGATTCAACCCTGCCGTCTTTAAGAAGACTCTTAAATTCGCTATAAGATATGTTTCCACCTACAGGATTAAACAGGTATGAAGAGAGGCTCATAAAGAGAAAGGCCGCTATGAGAATATACCATATCGGAAAGTTAAGCTGTTTCTTTGTAGGTTCTTTTTTTTGTTGTTCCATAGTTACGTTTTAAACTCTTATCTCCAAAAGTCATTAATTTTTGATGGGTCTCTGAAAAGTGGTTATTATACACTATTTAATAGATTAGAACATATCAAATTTTTGATTGCATTCTGATAATGTCAACAGGAAAAGAATCATTGCTACCAATCAACACATTTAGTCATAATCATATCATTTTTATTCAGTAAATCCTTACCCAATGCTAACGCGCCTGACTCTTTGCTTTTTCACCGGCCTTAGTCTCAACATTACTCTTTTCCCCATCTTCTTCTTTGTTTTCTTTAGGATGCACCAGTACATCAACAATTCTTTTGACAGAATCAGTAAATGGTTTAAACCCAATCATTTTAGTCACTGGATTTGAGAGTGTTCCCGTTATTTGTACCTTAGTCAATTTTTTTCTGACACCACCAACCACAAAGTCCATTAATCCACCAATAAAGGGTATCTGTGAGAAAGTCTCTCTATTTAAACCTGCTACTACGATTAAATCAATTGTGCCATCAAAACCTACCGTTCCAATACAACCCAACTCTATAGAGTCACTAAATACCTCTAACTCGTCAATATTTACAATTTTGTCTTTAACCGAATATTTTAAATTTACCGTATGAAATGACTCTTTTTTGGGTACGGATAGATTCAAGATCTTTAAAATGCTCAATAATACCGGTATTTCAGCAAGATGACCTTCTCGTAATTTAGCACTACCATGGGCAGTAAAATCTTTCAAGTCTTTGCCTTTACCTTGAAACTCAATATTTCCTTCACAACCCCCTGTCCATTTTTGCTCTTCTTTTATAAAACTTTCCATCAATTTCGATAAAGATATTTTTTCAAAATTGAATTTCCCGGAGTATTCTCCACCTGGTGATGTCCTGTCTGCTTCGATCGAACCATTAATCCTGCCTCCACAGTATGTTCCATTAACGTTTCTACAAGCCAGTTGCCCTCCTACAATGTTTATCCTGCCATCTACATCAGAGATAGTAAGAGGAAAGTTGTTGAGCCCGACTTTGCATCCTTTGGCGTCAATGATGGTTGAATGCCTCTCCTTACCTTCCGCATTATTAACTTCATCGTCAAGAACAACGCTTACCCATCCCACAGGTTCTATCTTAAGCCAATCCTTTTTGATCAGTCCTGAAAATTTATCTAATAGCTCTTGAGTCACCCTTAAGTCTAAAACATTGAATAATGTTTTCTTGTCTTTGCTTCTGAGAACATATACACCGTTACAGACAGTACGGGCGAGTTGATCACCATTAATAGTATAGCCTCGTAGATTTTTTAACTGAACATCATTTTTGCTGACTACAACTCTGCCAATAACATCTGTCAGTTCAATTGATAAATCAGTATATTCAATCTCATTACCCTTACCATCTACGGTAATATTATATTCGTCCTTACTGCTATCTTCATATCCCTTATAATCCAGCATAAAATCAACCTGTCCTGTAGGCTTATATTTAGACCATATCGCTTCACCCTTTTTCGGGATACCCTTAACAATATCTTCTGTCAAATCCAGATTAGGGATTGAAACCGTAAATCTCTTTTCTTTGCTTTTAAGATTTATCACTCCGTCAATCGTGGAATGGTTGATCTTGGGCCCGTTTAAAAGATATCCACTCATATTTTTTAGATAGATATTTTTACCGTCCATTTCCAGTAGACCAATAATATTGGATATATCGTAAGGAAGGAATGGATTTTTGACTTCAATCCCTTTGCACGATGCTTTAGCCGAATAATCAACAACGGATTCGTCTTTATTGCTTATATAATTTATTGTTAAGTCTATATTGCCCTTTGGATGATAATCATTCCAGACCTTTTCTCCCACATCAGGTATCATTTCCAGGAGTGTTTCCGAAATATTAAAGTCTGGTATACTCAGATTTATATTTTTTCTCGCATTACCAACACCAAAGAATGCATCAACTTCTCCATGAGTCTGCTGCCCCTCATTCTGAACATCCCCCTTAACGCTCCTTAAAAAGACACCTTCTCTGGAAAATTCTAATTTACCATTAACGTGCTTTATCAGAAACGGCCATTTTGCGTATGTTGTCTCACCATCAACAACATCAAGTACCAATAAATAGTCCAGTTTTCTCTTGTCTTCCTTATTGTTAAAATTGAGAGTACAATCTAAATTAAACTTCCCTACAGGTGAATATTCTTTCCAGAATTTTTCTCCTATTACGGGTAACTCCTTCATAAGCTCCTCAGTCATTGTCTTGTCTTTAAACCGGGCCACTAACTTAAGTTCCGGTGTGGCAAGATTTGTATCAACATTAAGTTCCATACCCTTCCAGAATCCATCATGTATAGTTCCTTTAATATTGATATTCCTTAACGAACCCCCAAATTGCTGCCCAAACAGATCCAGGTTTTCTATATTTAAAACACCTTCCCTGAAGATTCCCTTGTCAGACACGTGAACCTTACCAGACTTTACAATAACCCCACCACTCAGATGTTCTGTTGGATATTTTATATTTGCATGGTCTAGATATGCTTTAACACCGTGGAGAAATCTCCATATTGCACCCTTTTGCCTGAGTAAAAACAGTTCGGGAGAAATAATCATAATACTATGGATTAAAATCTCTCCTCTTAATAAAGCTGAAGGTTCATATCTGATAAAAATCTTTTCGGCATTAATGCGTAATTTTTCCGGTTCCACCCCTTCAAACTTGACCTTATGTAAAGTAATTCCTTTAAAAAGATCAAAATGCGCATTCTCAATATAGCACTTACCGCCAGTATAATCTTCTAATGTACTCGTGATCTTTGTCTTAATTGCCCTATCTGACGTAAATTTTTTAAGGGTTACATATCCACCTATAAGGACACACCCTAAAACAGAAAAAACTATAATTAATATCAGCGCAACTCTGGATTTTGCCAAAAACTACTCCTATGTTTAAATTCGTTAAATTCCGACAACATAAAAAGATACATCCATTTTATACCTATTTCAAGTATAAATTAATTGTTGATTAGTCCTTATAGATTTACCACTCTTATGAAACCTGTCTAGCTGGATATAATAAAAAGAGTTGCTGTTACTGAAAAACTTGCGGAAGTAAAATGAACAGTCACATTACAAATCGTACTTTTGCCCGACTATACCAGACCGGACAGCCAGGAAATCCGATCCTGAAACCCTCCCTTCTCCACCAGAATGTAACGTGTTTCAGCTACCTCGTTAAGACGAAGCCTAAAAAGTTGAAACATTAATAACACCAGACTTAGAACAAATTCTCAACGAAATAGTGGCAAAGTATATTTGCTTACCTCCTTGTACTTTAAAATAATTTGTCAGGACCATGCCAAAAACCACATTTTGCAGGACCATCCTTTTTCCCCTTGACTTAAATATTATGTATCTTTATCATTCCGTTCCATTAAATACGGAGATGAGTATATACTAAAATCGGTTTGGTTTTTGGCTTTTCAAAAAACTAAAGCCTGGTTGCAGTTATCCCCGGACAAAAAACGCCGAGGACTTTGCTCGGGCAAAGTTGTTTTCGGATTTTCTCCAAAAACAGTTTTGAGATGAGTATAAAAATATTAAATTCTCATATAATCAGGATCAACAATGAATTACAAAAGAAAGGTTATTATTATGAAGAAGAACAAGGCAGTTTTTACATTTTTCGCATTTATGTTATTTTCAACACTGTTTTCACTTCAATCTTTTGCTGACAGCTTACCAACGCATGTAGAAATCAAGGAAGCTCTGAAGAGTATTGTTGGAGAGGAGAACGGGGGGTTTGGTCTTAATATGTGGGCAACGGTAGTTGACAGGGACGGGGTAGTGAAAGCTGTAGTTTTCTCTGGCAACGACAGAGGTGATCAATGGCCCGGAAGCCGTATTATCTCCGCACAAAAAGCAAATACTGCGAATGCCTTCAGTCTTCCAGAACTTGCGTTATCTACCGCAAATCTATTTGGAATAACCCAACCGCTTGGCAGCTTATACGGCTTGCAGCATAGTAATCCCGTTAATATAGAGGTTGCTTATCGCGGACCATCAGAAAACATAGGAACGTTAAATGATCCTATGGTAGGTTACAAGATTGGAGGAGTAAATGTGTTTGGTGGGGGTTTAGCGCTGTACGACAGCAGTGGTAAAATCCTGGGAGCAATTGGTGTCAGCGGTGACAGTTCTTGCGCAGACCACAATATTGCATGGAAACTTCGTCACAAACTCAACCTGGATTATATCCCTAAAGGTGTCAGTCCCACTAAAGATGACAATATTGTTTACGACATAACTGGCTTTACCAGTGTAAGCGGATGGGGACACTCAGAGTGTTCACTGGAAGCAGCTGAAATTGCCGGAGAATTACCGAAAACTCATCCTGTACGTACCAGTAAGAAGCAATAAGGATCTACCTTTCTACTAAGATCTAACCCGTACGAGTCGAAAAAGAAACAGCTCACCGCTCCCTGGACAAAGGGCGCCGGGGAGCGGTAGATTATTATTTTTTTGCCAAAAGTTGTCAAAATATTATTATTAAGAAACTAAACTTATGGATAATACACATATTATTGCAGATGAACTCAATCTGCCAAAACCAATAGTTATCAAGGTACTATCCCTCTTTGCCGAGGGCAACACAGTCCCTTTTGTAGCAAGGTACCGTAAGGAAGTAACCGGTGGCCTTGATGAAGTTGCACTCCGTAATATAGAAGAGCGTAACATCTATCTGGGAGAGCTCCAGGAGAGGAAGGAGACGGTAACGAAAACTATTATTGAGCAGGGCAAGATGACACCTGAGCTTGAAAAAACTATACGTGATTGCTTATCCAAGAACGAACTGGAAGAATTTTACCTCCCCTTCAAACCAAAGAGAAGGACCCGTGCTACCATTGCCAGAGAAAAGGGATTGGAGCCATTAGCGCTGAAAATATTAGAAATGGAAGATGGATTTGATCCTGTTAACTTAGCCACAGTGTGTATGCCTGACTATAATGACGTAAATAGCGTTGACGAGGCGCTGGCAGGAGCCAGGGATATTATTTCAGAAACTATGTCAGAAAATGCTGATTATAGAAGCATCGTCTACAAACAGATGCATGAAGAAGGCAACTATATTTCAAAGGTAAAGAAAGAATACAAAGAGAAGAATACAAAATACAATATGTATTATGATTATCATCATACGGTAGACTCTATCTCAAGTCACAATATGCTGGGCTTAAGACGCGCGGAAAACGAAGGAGTAATCACTTTTACCATTGAGGTAGAGGATGAAGAAATTCTTACAAAACTGAGAAACAGTATAATTGGGAACAGGAAGAATAAGTCAGCAGATATTGTATCAGAGGCAATTGAAGACTCATACAACCGTCTGATGAAGACATCCATAATTTCGAAGATTCGCCTTGAAAATAAAGATAAGGCAGACGAGGAAGCGATAGAGACATTTGCCTCAAATCTCAATAGTTTACTTCTTGCTCCTCCGGGAGGTGGATGTAATATTGTAGGAATCGATCCGGGTTTCCGTACCGGTTGCAAGATTGTAGCGCTGGATAATACCGGAAAACTCCTTGATGACGCAGTTATTTACCCTACTGAACCCAGAAAGGACTTCGAAGGATCAGCAAAGATATTACATAACTGGTTTAAAAAATATAATGTAGAACTGGTAGCCATTGGCAATGGTACCGGATCACGGGAAACAGACAAGTTTGTAAGCTGGGCACTGGACCAGGATGAGGCAAAAGAGTTTAAGAAAAAAATAAAAGTGGTAATAGTTAATGAATCCGGAGCGTCTATCTACTCCGCGTCTGAAGTTGCCGCAAGGGAATTTCCGGACAAGGACATCACCGTTCGAGGGGCAGTGAGTATCGCACGTCGCCTGCAGGACCCACTGGCAGAACTGGTAAAGATCGATCCGAAATCCATAGGTGTAGGCCAATATCAACATGATGTACAGCAGAAAAAACTCAAGAAGAAGCTGGATGATGTTGTCGAAGACTGTGTCAACTATGTGGGCGTTGACGTTAATACCGCATCGAAGGAGCTGCTCTCCTATGTAGCCGGTATAAGCGGCAGTCTTGCGGAAAACATTGTAAGCCACCGTAATCAGAACGGGCTGTTCTCCAGCAGGAAACAGTTTCTCAAAGTCAGTAAACTGGGCCCCAAGGCATTTGAACAGTGTGCCGGCTTCATGCGTATCCGCAATTCTGCCAATCTGCTCGATAACTCATCCGTTCATCCCGAGAGCTATTATATTGTAGACGCGATTTCAGAAAACCTGCAGAAGGACCCGAGTGAGATAATTGGCTGCGAGGAACTGGTTAAAACACTTGACCCTCACACCTTTGTCAGCGAGAAAGCCGGGCTTCCCACAATAACCGACATACTGGAAGAGCTTAAGAAGCCAGGACGTGATCCCCGCAAACAATTTGTTACTGCCACTTTTGACGATTCAATTAATGAAATTGAAGATCTGGAAACTGGCATGGTGCTTGAGGGAACGGTAACCAATGTGGCCAACTTTGGGGCCTTTGTGGATATAGGTGTACACCAGGACGGACTCGTCCACATCTCAGAAATTGCCAACAAATTCGTCAAAGACATAAAGGGTCATGTATCCGTTGGAGATATCGTTAAAGTCAAAGTCCTTGACGTTGATGTCGAAATGAAAAGGATCTCTCTTTCAATAAAACAGGCAGAAAAGTAAAATCTTATATTGCCACTTCCCGTATTATTCTGGCCTAAATTGAGCGAATATTGTTACGGAATGATCATAAGGCGTTGAATATATATCTTCTATATATTTTATCTTTTATGTAAGAATTCTGTCATTCCCGTATTCTGTTGATCGGGAATCCAGTCTGTAGGTCGGGTTTCCTTACTCAACATTGACTAACATTGATTGGCACGTAATAAACGCACCCTACAGATTGTCCTGTTTCTTGCCTACTTCCAACCGTCATTTTCCTGAATCAGCTTAAATATAAAGACTGACCCTCTGGACACTTTATCGCATAAAAGGAAGGGACAAGAATCGCAAAGACCCCTGTCCCCTTCAATTACCAATATCCATTGACTAAACTACCAACCAATTACTACTGACTAATTCCCAGCTTCACCAGCTTCTCCTTTGGAAGATTAGTTGATAATGCAAGCAGCATATCCTCAATAGCGGACTGCCGTTCTGTCAATGCGGTAAGTTTTTCTTTCAGTTGACTGTTTTCGTTTTTTACTAGATCATTCTCGGTTTTTAGCTCTTTAATAGCATTAAGCATTGCCCACATAATCGGGTCATTGTTTACCAGGAGATAACCCTCACTATTTTCAGTCACTGCCTCTGGTATTACTTTCTGAACTTTCTGTGCGCTGAAGCCAATATGATTGCCTTCGTCAGGAAGATTCATTGGATTATCTTTATTATATCTATAATTAATCGGCTGCAACTTTAAGACTTCATCCAATCCTGTATCAAAATTACCATAAATTGTCTTCAGCCTTTCGTCTGAAAAGTTTGACCAGCTACCAGCTCCTGGTTTTGCGGCACTGCCATTTACTGCCAGCCTGAAACTACCGGGATTTGTCGTGCCGATACCGACGTTGCCTGTATTTTCATTTATTCTCATTCTTTCTACTGGATTATCAGCACCATTTGTCCCAATAAATAGAAAATCTCCTGTGGCTGCATTTTCTCTCCCAATGTCCCAATAATTCCCTTCAGATGTACTTCCTAATCTAAGTGAAGGTGTAGCGGATCTACCAGTAATATGTAGTCTATTGCCAGGTCCCGTTGTCCCAATGCCGACGTTGCCATTTCCTTTTATGACAAAGTTTTCGGCTAGAGTGCCTCCCGTTGAAGTATAGAACCTAAACCAGCTACTATTTTCACTGCCATCTGCTGAGACCAAAATACGAGCTCTTTTTGTCGTTGAACCATTATAAAAACCAATATCACCAAGGCCGCCTGTTGAGGTGGTAACCACGCCTCGCATCAGTGCAATTCCACCAGCACCACCAACACCAGAGTCAATTGTAAGATTTTCAGTGTCAGGGGATGCCGACGTTGTTCCAATGCTGACGTTACCACCTCCCGTATTAATAGCTAAATCTCCTATTCCAGAACCACCTGATTCTATCCTGACAACATCAGAACTATCAGCAAAGAAATATCCTCCTCTTGTATTACCACTATTAACAACAGCCAATCCACCCGCATTAGTATCTACATCCTGGGCTATGTGCAAGCCTGCCCCAGGAGTTGTCGTCCCAATACCGACTTTGCCGGAACTATAATGTATTCCTCCCGTAGCCGTATTCCACAGCCCGCCACCACCTACCAACTCCGCAAGTGTCTTCGTACCCGTCACACTATCCGTGAAAGTCAAATTATTGCTTCCATCCACATCCAGGAAAGTATTCCCGTCTTTCAGACCTAACAAACCACCAGGGGTTGTCGTATTGATACCTACTCTGCTTCCTGCAAAATCACCATAGATCAAGGTGTTAGCACCACTATTTGCAATGTACAACGTGTCAGATCCTGTTTCTGTCCAACCTGCTTTGAAACCCAGGAATACATTACCAGCACCTAAAGTATTATGACCCGCTTCAAAACCAATAGCGGTATTATTGTCACTTGTGCTATTACTTGGTAGTGAATTCTGACCAATTGCAATATTAAGATTACCTGTAGTGTTAGACTTCATGCAGTCGAGTCCAATAGCAACATTACCGCTACCTGAGGTGTTCTTAAAAAGTGCCTGGTAACCATTAGCGACATTTCTAATACCATCTATGTTGCTTAGCATTGCCAAGCCGCCAATAACGGTATTAAATTGACCTATGGTATTATCTCTTAAGGCGTTGACTCCAATGGCAGTGTTAGCACCACCTGTAGTATTTAATTTGAGCGAAGCTTTTCCAATTGCAGTGTTGCTTCCACCAGTTATGTTGCTAAACAATGCCTCTCTTCCAACAGCTATGTTGCTGGCTCCTGTCGTGTTTGATACTAAAGCATGCAACCCTACAGCGGTGTTGTTTACGCCTGTTGTATTCCTTTGTAATGCTGCTAATCCCAGTGCCGTGTTCCATGAGCCTGAAGTATTAAACTGGAGAGCACCGAGACCAACTGCAGTATTCTCTACACCATCTTCATTTAATCGCAATGCACTTAATCCAACTGCAGTGTTAGCGCGACCAGTAGTATTGGATAATAATGCACTGCCTCCAATAGCCGTATTCTGGATACCTGTTGTATTCGAACTACCTGCACTCAGACCAAGAAATGTGTTAGAAGGAATAGCGGCATCCGTTACTATATTTCCACCAGGCGCAGTTAAACCTGTTGCCGTAATTGTGCCAGCAACATCCAGCTCTGTCTCAGGTGTCGTTGTACCAATACCGACATTTCCGGTATTAAAATAAGCATCATTAACATTCAGAGTCCACAAACCACTTGCTACCGCTCCCCATGAGAGGATACCACTACCGTCATTTGTCAGGACGGTATTTGTGCCACCCTGACCTGTTGGTAGCGTATAGGTAATGTCAGCAGCCTGATCACCACCCTGGAAGATAGTATGGAAAGATGGCGTTCCTCCGCCTTCAAGAATCCCCATCGTTCCACCAACCGTCAGCGTCTGTCCGGGATCTGTCGTATTAATACCAACAAGGTTATTTGAAAAATCACCGTAGACCAACGTGTTGTTGCCAAACCCGATATGGAGCTTGTTGTCCCCTGTTGTTTGACTGCCTCCCACATGGGCCCCAATAAAAATATTATTTGAGCCTATTGCATTAGCGCCAGCCTGTCCACCGATGGCAACATTATTGGTACCGGTAAGGTTGTTCAATAATGCTCCATTTCCTATAGCCGTGTTAAGTGATCCAGTTGTGTTCTTCGATAGTGAATAAAATCCAATTGCAGTGTTACTATTTGCTGTAGTGTTGTTTTTAAGTGCAAAATGCCCACTAGCAACATTATTACTGCCAGAAGTGTTCCAATTCATCGCTTCGTAACCAATAGCTACATTTGAGCTACCTGCAAGGTTATGAACTAGTGCTGAGGCGCCAATACCAGTATTAGTGCCACCTGTTGTACTCTGCAGTACACCATTGCCAATAGCAGTATTGCTGCTTGCAGTGGTGCTATTTCTTAAGGCATTGGTCCCAATTGCTATGTTATTTTGGCCTTCCGTATTACTATTAAGAGCGAAAAGGCCAAATGCGTTATTATAGGTACCGATAGTATTAGCATACAATGCACCATGCCCGAAAGCATTATTATTAGCACCTGTTGTATTCAGTTGTAACGTCCCATTTCCAACAGCAGTGTTTTGGGTACCTGTTGTGTTGGAACTACCAGCACTCTGGCCGAGAAATGTGTTAGAAGCAATAGCGTCTGTAGTTATGCTGCCGCCCGGCACAGTTAATCCCGTTGCCGTTATTGTACCGGTAACATCCAGCTTTGAGCCAGGTGTGGTTGTTCCAATGCCGACATTTCCCGTAACTGTAGAATGCATATCGGTTCCGTCGATTGTCCAGTCGTTATCGCCAGATCCAGACTGCCATGTACCAACACCGTTCGCGTCAGATGTCAAGACAAGCCCGGCAGCCTGACTGCCGTCTACCATCTTTATATTACCCTCGACGTGCAATTCACTATCCGGTGCAGTAGTTCCGATACCAACCCGGCCGCTTGCAAAGTCACCGTAGATCAGGGTATTCGTTGAATTATTAGCAATATGTAACTTGTTATCTCCAGTTTCATTTTTACCTGCTTCGTATCCCAAAAATACGTTACTAGAGCCTGTTGAAGAAAAGCCGGCACTGTTACCAATAGCAGTGTTATGATTGCCTATTATATTAAAAGCTAATGCCGTGCCTCCTATAGCAGTATTATTTGTACCTTCGGTATTTTTGATAAGAGCAGAGCGACCAATTGCAACATTATTATTGCCTGTTGTGTTTGCCTTTAGTGCTGTGGCTCCATTAACTACATTATTAGTACCTGTAGTGTTAGACCACATTGATTCGACTCCTATAGAGTGGTTAGCAGAACCTGTGGTATTATTCCTTAGCGCCTCTCGTCCAATGGCAATGTTACCTTGCCCCGTAGTATTGCTAAACAATGCAATAGGTCCGAAAGCAACATTATTAGCGCCAGTTGTATTTTTTTGTAATGCTGAATGTCCAACAGCCGTATTATTTTGACCCGTAGTATTGTTATTTAATGCAACGTATCCCAGGGCGGTGTTACCATCACCTGTAGTGTTCTCTCTTAAAGCCCCGCCTCCGTATGCAGAATTATAACTACCTGAAACATTTTTCATTAATGACCATGATCCATTTGCAGTATTACTATCACCTGTGACATTGAATACAAGTGCACTATTTCCAGTAGCCGTGTTATTGCTTGCAGTAGTGTTATTGGCTAGTGCATTAAGCCCAACTGCTACGTTACGTGAGCCTGTAGTGTTGTTTACAAGTGCATGGTATCCATTAGCAGTATTGTGGTTACCTGTAGTGTTCCTTAATAATGCTAAGGCGCCAGTGGCAGTATTGTTGATGCCGGTATTAGTCTGTAATGCACCTTGTCCAAAGGCCGTATTCTCTGTACCTGTAGTATTTGATCTTAGTGCTTGAGCACCTATAGCGGTATTACTTGTACCAGTTGTATTGGAACTACCTGTACCAACTCCAACAAAAGTATTAGAGGTAACCGCATCCGTTATTATGCTGCCGCCCGGCACGGTCAATCCCGTTGCCGTAACCGTACCATTAACATCCAGCTTTGTTGCAGGGGCAATTGTACCGACGCCGACGTTGCCGGTAACTGCGGAATAGATATCATTTCCACTGATTGTCCAGTCGTCATCAGCAGCTGCATCCTGCCATGTACCAACACCGTTCGCATCTGATGTTAAGACCTTGTCTGCGCCCTCTGTTCCATCTTCGATTTTAATGTTACCGAAAATATCAAGTTTTGCACCGGGATTAATTGTACCAATACCGACGTTGCCGTTTTTGTCTATCCGCATCTTCTCTGACGGCCCTGAACCATTATTGGTAAGAAACTCCATGCGTCCGGGAATATTACCGGAAGAAGGTATGCCATCAACCTTCCCTATAATAGATGCACCTTTAACATATGAAGACCCATTCCAGCCATCAAAGGATAATTGCCCGATATAGTCATTGTGATTTACAGCGGATTTAAGATTAATTGCCCCTCTCGACTTCCTGAGACGTACCAGAGGACCAGTGTTATTATCAACTACCCGCTCCGCTATCAACGGAAATGCATTATCCGTTACTATATGAAGAGACGTCTCCGGGTTAATAGTACCTATACCGACTTTGTTACCATCATCAAATATTGTTCCAGTAACAAGTGCTGAACCATCCCATTTAGGCATAAAGTTCGTTGTATTTGGACCAACCTCCGGATCAACTTCACTGTTGTCTAAGCTGCTGAGATCGGCTGTTATGGTACCACCGGCATCTGTTAACTCCAGAGTTGAACCATTTAAAACTACTGAAGCATTCAACTCGTTAGTTGAATCTGCATCTGCATCGTTTACCAGAGTGCTGAGGTCAACTATTTTGTCGCCTCCACCATCGGTAATCTTCAAACTTGTACCGGTTAGAGATGCACCAGTGTTCAACTCATTTGTTGGATCAGCGTCCGCATCGTCCGCGAGAGCGCTGAGATCTACGGTGACAGCTCCGCCAGCATCGGTAATAGATAAACTGTTTCCTGCCAGGGAGGCACCGGTATTTAACTCATTACCAGAATCACTATCACCATCTGCTACATTGATTGTTCCTCCCCCATTAGAAAGAGTAACACTGTTACCAACCTGACTCATCGCCTGTATTTCATTCACAGGGTCAGCATCAGCATCATTTACCAGACTGCTGAGATCTACGGTCTTGTCGCCGCCCGCGTCTGATATCTTCAAATCTGTACCGGTTAATGATGCTCCGGTATTCAACTCATTTGCAGAATTATTGTCGCCATCAGCAACACTGATAGTTCCTCCACCATTAGAAAGAGTAACATCATCACCAACTTGACTCAGTGTCTGTAATTCATTTGTGGGATCTGCATCCGCATCGTCACCCAGTCCGGCCAAATTTACGGATAATGTTCCACCGGCATCGGTAATCTCCAGACTGTTACCGCTAAGAGAGAAAGAGGTATTTAACTCATTAGAGGTGTCATTGTCATTGTCGGCAATACTTACCGTACCACCCCCATTCGTCAGGGTCAGATCAGTACCGGATACACTTAATGATTGCAGCTCATTAGCGGTATCTGAATCATCATCCGCAACACTTACCGTACCGCCACCATTTGAAAGCGTTACATTGTTATCTGTCCGGACCAGCGTCTGAAATTCGTTTGTCGGATCGGAATCGGCATCATTAACATTCAGGTCCTGCCATACGGCAGTACCGTCCGAGTCAAGCGCCGTAAGCACCCAGCCAACCAAGGGAGCACCGCCTCTTATCCTGATCGCTCCGTTTACGTCCAGCGAAAGGATTGAACTATCTGTACCTACCAACACCTTACCTGTAGAGGCAGAACCGTCTCCGCTTGCTCCAGGAAGTAGAAGT
>Ga0257125_1002032_pt1 | contig 17872 bp, 32 predicted proteins | sample SI106_200metaG_FD_190183 | JGI IMG/M metagenome (GOLD analysis project Ga0257125, IMG submission 190183) | Marine microbial communities from Saanich Inlet, British Columbia, Canada - SI106_200 | ecosystem: Environmental > Aquatic > Marine > Inlet | place: Canada: British Columbia | collected...
TATGTATTATTTTTGAAAACGATACAGTATGGTTCAAAGGTGCTATAATGTAGTTAAACTTTGAGTGGGACGAAGAAAAAGCCAAAACAAATTTTAAAAAACATGGAGTGAGTTTTGAAGAAGCAATAACTGTTTTTTTTGGTCCTTTCTCAATAACCATGCTTGACCCTGATCATTCAGAGGACGAGGGACGGTACGTTGATCTGGGAATATCCGACAAGGGGCGAGTGCTGGTAGTTATCTATACTGAACGGAGGTCGAATATTCGTATTATCAGTTGCCGTAAGGCAGCTTCCTCTGAACGGAAACTTTATGAAAAAGGTGGTGACTAAAAATGATGCAAATAGAAGACAAAGACATGCGTGCCGAATATGATTTTAAGGCAGGAGTGCGTGGCAAACACTACAGGAACATGCAAGCGGGGTACTCAACTACTGTTCACAAGGCGGATGGTACGACTGTTGTTAAAAACGTGATGCCAAAAGAGGGCACAGTTGTTCTGGAACCAGATATTCAACCATATTTTCCAGATTCGGAGTCTGTAAACAGGGCTTTGCGTTGTTTAATTCCGCTTTTGGCCAAAGAGAATGGGTCAAAGCCTGAAAAGCGTTAAAGTTATACCACTAATTTTGTCGACTGGTTCTTTTTGAATCTTTTAAGCTCCATCTGGACGGGGTCAGGCTTCGTTTATTGTGGTTATTGCCTCAGATGTATGTAGGTTTTTTTGCTGCGGATTTAACGGGGTTCGGCGTTGTTGTTGATTCATTATGGCCCACTTAAAACTGGTATTCGGCAAATGGTAGTAGGCAATGCGATCAATTCAGAATAAGGAGTTGACAATTATGGCTAAGCCAGCTAAGCTAACATAAAAAATCATGAATAAAATATAATCACAGGAGAGGTGTTGAATGGAAGTGATAAGTATCTTTGATGCCAAAAATAAATTTTCCAAACTTATATCCGATATTGAGACAAGGAATACATCGTATCTAATATGCCGTAATGGAAAACCAGTTGCTGAAATATTCGCCCATAAGGCTAAAAATCGGTTAAAAGGCTCTCCCGAACTTCATGTTGGTATAAACGGGGAACTTTTTGACGATGATATGAGCGGAGACTTTGAATGTCTGCAATAATGCTTGATACCTGTGGATTGATCTGGCTTGTGAACGGAGGATGCAAGATTTCAGAAGAAACATTGAAATCAATTGAACAAGCGAATGTTGTATATGTAAGTGCAGCAACAGCACTGGAAGTCGGATGCAAAGCAGCAATAAAAAAACTTGAACTGCCCATGGATGCAGAAAAGTGGTATAGCAAAGCCCTTTCTATCCACGATCTTGTTGAAATACCGATAACCGGTAAAATAGCATTATTCTCAGCCTCCCTACCGTTTATTCACAAAGACCCGGCCGACAGAATTATTATCGCTACTGCAATTCTAAACCGTCTTCCCATTGTAACTCATGACAGCAGGTTCAACCAATATTCAGTTGAAGTTCTCAGGTAAACACTCGGTACTCGGTAAAAAGAAGCAAGAAATTTCAATGATTCCCCCCGGGGAAAAATGAATCATTTCAAAAACCCATTCCCGGCAGCATATTTCCGCGGGAAGCGCTTTGGCAGACCATCGTGCGAACTACCGGTGCTGTGGGCATTATCTTTGGCAGGGAGATAGTGGTTTTAACTATATTGGGTAAGCCCCCGGCTTTGCCGGGGAGACTCCCAGAGTTTGACAATTCCGGGAATATACGAAAGTCTCCAAAAATGTGAACCGCTCAAAGATCACAGGAAAGGAGACTTTCGATGAACAATTATAATAACATCCATGCCCTGGCGGGCACAACAAAGAATGAAACACTTGCAAAGTTGAAGAAATGGTCATAACTATCACATTTTTTTTACCAATCAAAATAAAATCATGAGGATAGCTATGACCAAGAAATTAGATACCACATTTATTCAAATTGTTCACCCTGTTTGTTGCGGATTAGATGTACATAAGAAGAAAATATCAGCCTGTCTTATTACAGTTGATGAACAAGGCAATGAACAATCTGAGGTAAAAGAGTTTGGAACATTCACCAATGAATTGTTGGAGATGAGAAAATGGTTAACAGATAATAATTGCCCGATATTAGCTATGGAGAGCACCGGGGTTTATTGGCGACCTGTTCACAATGTTCTAGAGGGATTCATGGAAGTAACTCTTGTAAATGCCAGACATATTAAAAATGTTCCGGGTCGGAAAACAGATATAAGTGATAGTAAATGGCTTGCAAGCCTTCTGAGGCATGGGTTGTTAAAAAACAGCTACATTCCTCCAAAGGAGATACGTCAATGGAGAGAGCTGACGCGTTTGAGAAGAACTTATACAGAATCCCTGGCGGATTATAAAAGACGTATCCATAAACTTTTTGAAACTGCCAATATTAAGATTGATTCTGTGGTATCTGATTTGTTTGGAGTTACAGGGCGCAATCTGATTTTTTTATTATGCAATGAATCTGAATTGAGCATAGCCAAAATAAAAGAGAATGCTAAAAGAGGTCTGAAAGCAAAATCTGAAGAACTGCATCGTAGCATCCAAGGTTTTTTTGAAGATCACCATCGATTTCAGTTAATCGGTATGATGGAAATGATTACACTCTTTGAAAGACGAATCAGTGAAATAACCGAAAGGATGAACACTCTTATTCAGCAAACGGATCGACAACGATCTGCCTGATGTTCTCTCGGTGCTGGAGCCGTTTAAAAACAGCATGGATGGCGTTGTGGTGGAATCAACCTACAATTGGTACTGGCTGGTAGATGGCCTACAAAAACATGGCTACCAGGTCCATTTGGCCAACCCATCCGCTGTCAAGCAATATGAAGGATTGAAATACACCGATGACCGGTGGGATTCTTTCTGGCTGGCTCACATGAAGCGATTGAACATCTTGCCTGAAGGGTACATCTATCCCAAAAAACAAAGATCGGTCAGAGATCTATTACGCCGACGGGTCCTGTTTGTCCATCAACGGACCAGCCAGATTTTGAGTCTGCAAAGCATGATCACGCGGAACCTGGGCACCCGCATATCTGCCGGTGCAATGAAAAAACTAACCGATGAAGATATTGACCGGATGTTTGAAGCCAACCAGGCGTTCATGGCCAGAAATCATCTCAGCACCATTGATTTTTTACACAAAACCATTTTAAATATTGAAAAGCAGGTTTTGGCACAGGTGAGGCTCAAAAAAGAGTTCAGTCTGCTTCAAACCATACCCGGGATCGGGAAGATCCTGGCATTGACCATCATGCTGGAAGTGGGCGACATCAGCCGTTTTAAAAAAGTGGGTCATTTTTCTTCCTATTGCCGGTGTGTCAAAAGTGAGAAAACATCGAACAAGAAAAAAAAGGGGGAAAATAACAAAAAGAATGGTAACAAATTCCTGTCCTGGGCCTATGTAGAGGCAGCCAATTTTGCAAGGCGTTATAGCCAGAAGGCCCGGCGTTTTTTTCAAAGGAAAAAAGCCAAAAGAAACGGAATCGTTGCCACCAAAGCGTTGAGCAACAAGTTATGCAGAGCGTCATATTATATCATGCGGGACCAGACACAGTATGATGAAGACCGACTTTTCTGCTGAGTTTGGCTGCGGCAGGGACCCCATACTTATTATTGCCTATTGACTATTTTAGCTAAAATGGCTATATTGACTAAAAATAAAGGGGGTAAATATGGAAGTTTCTGCAACAGAAGTAAAAAATAAATTTGGTAAATTTTCTGATATTGCCAGGAAGGAGCCTGTTATTGTTGAAAAAACAGGTCGTAAGAATATTGTATTGATAGCCTTTGAGGAGTACGAACGTCTGATTCGGATTGAAGATGCCTATTGGGCTGAAAAAGCGGCAGGAGCTGAGGCGGCAGGATATGAAGGATCGACTGAATCAATGGCTTTTATGAGCGGAAAACATGCTCAAACTTGATTTGACCAAAAAAGCCAGGGCCTTTCTGGATAAATTACCACCTAAACAATTCAAGCAGGTTGCAAAAAAGATTTTTTCTTTAATGGCAGATCCTGAACCCCATGATTCAAAAGAGTTGAAAGGCTACCCTTACCGGGGGACAGACATTGGAGAGTATCGAATCATCTACCGCCTTGAAGAAAATGTTCTGAAAATTGTCCTTGTGGGCAAACGCAATGATTCTGAAGTTTATAAAAAAATGACACGGCTTTAACCCCCAACAACCACAACAACGCAAGCCTGACCCCAAAAATTTGGAAGGATTTCACGGGGTCATGTCCCCAGACAGAAATTTCTTTACTTTCCATCTATCCTTTTAGTATCTTTGAACATAATTTGCTAAAGTATTTTGAGGCTAAACCTTTTGGAACTTTTATCAAAGAGGTTAACTTAAATGAAAATCAATATTTCAGATCTAACCTGGGACAAGTTCATCTATCCGAGATGCAATAAAAGTCAGAAAACCATCACTGCTTATATTGAAGCCCTTTCAATAGGCGCAAAATTTCCGCCAATCAAGATTCAAAAGGTTTTCAACTATACAGATGAGAATGGCAATAAATCAATACAAGCGATTATAATATTAGATGGCATTCACCGCTGGTCTGCTTTTAAGGAAAATGGAATAAAAGAGATAGCCGCCCGGAAATAGAGTACCACCACTGGGATCCCCAAAAAGGGACATGGCCCGTCACAAAAAAACCGGATCTTATTTTTTTTTGATCCACCTTATTACACCAAAAAAGCCAAAGAATACGAAGAAAAGGCAAATGAGAAAAGGATCCTCGGCACTGTTGGTAGAACCCTTTTAATAGCAAAAAAGTGCTAACCCAAACTTAAAACTTAAAACAGCTTGATCTGGATTTGAAAAAGAAAAAATGTTATAAAGAAATAAATTTGCTGAAATCCTTACAAAAATAAAAAAGGTGACAAAGATGAGCAAAATAATATTAAAAACAAATGAGCCTGACAAGACAGCAAGTATATTATTTGAAGCATTGGAAACTGAAGAGAAACGTTTGCAATACAGTCTTGGCCTTGCAAAGAAAAAACTAAAAAAATTTGAAAAAAAATATAATGTTTCATCGGATAAATTTATTGCTGAATGGAGCGCTGAAGATCTAAAAGGTCAAGATATGGAATACGTAGAATGGTCTGGTGAATATCAGTTAGCTCTACGATTGAATGAACGTCTTTTTACCTTGAGAAGTATTGAGAATGTTACTTAATGAATATCTAAATCGGTTTCGTAAAGGTATACAGCCCACTTTTTGACACCAAAAACCAGGCGCTAAGAGCAAACAACACCTAAAATTCCAACAATCTTCCTTTAATAACAATATCTTATCAGGGTCAGACCCCGCGAACCCGCGAACGAAGCTCATGTAAATTATTAACGATGATTGATTTTATTTTTAACGGTAGTCGTGCCAGATAGTTTCTGGCCTGACGTCTGTATTTTAATTTATACATAGTTTAATTTATAGCTTTAAAGGATATATTGTCAAGATAAAATGGGTGGTGTGGAAAAAGAGGTGATAGTGTTTGTTCTGGCTGTTGGTCCAAGGCGTGATAAGTGACCCCAATTTTTTTCAAATCCAAAAATGAATTGACAAAACACTTCGTTTGAATTATTTTTTAAGAAAAGATAGAATTCAAAGGGGGAGAATATGAATACAAGACGGCAAACTTCGATTAAAGTTGATCCAATAGCCTGGGATGCAGCCAAAAATATTTTTAAAGAATACAATTTAACTGTCTCAGATGCTATTAATATTTTTTTAAACCGTGTTCGTATTGAGGGTGGATTACCCTTCAAGATAAAAGTACCGTCAAAAGGATTAAGAAAAGTTATGAAGGAAGTTGATACCAATGATTTGGTTAGATATGACAGTACAGAAGAAATGATGCATGATTTAAAATCATGAAATACACCCTTTCACGAACAAAGAAATTTAAAAAATCATTTAAAAAACTTCACCTGAAAGATAATGAAGAAGCGATTTTTATTAATGTAGTTGCGAAATTACTAAATGATAAACCCTGAACTCATGAAGCCTGATACCTTACCCTGCCCCCCCCATAACGCAACAACGCAAGCCTGACCCCATCTTGATAAAAGGAAAATCAATCCATTCAAATTTGGAAGCATTGTCTCTGGAGATTTTTTTTACAACAGAGAGGATGAATTGCTGCGAATAAAGCAAAAAAGGTGCTTCACGCGTTAAGTCAGTCAGCATCTGAATTGTTCTCAAAGAAAACTGCGCAGGATTTTGATTTGGGCGCCGTATTCAGTACCCAGAAGGCAATAGATGTTTTTATCAGCGATGGCATTATCGAACGAAATCAATCAAGATATGATTTTTCCGACCCAATATATAAAAGGTTTATTAATAAAAATTTATGATTATGCTATTTGGCGTAATGCCATTTGGCATAATATTGAAATGAATTAACGGGGTCAGACCGAAAGCGCCGATTAAAACCGGTAAAGGATAGAGAATGAAAGAGTTTTATGGTGATCCGAGTGTCTCTCCAGCTTTGAAAAGCTCTATAGAGCTCTTGCTGGTACTGGTCACTTTATTGTTGAACCAGTTGGGGCTTAATAGCAGTAACAGTAGCAAGCCACCTTCAACGGACCCGAACCGCGAGAAAAAAAAGAAAAAGCCCGGCAAAAAGAAACCCGGTGGACAAAAGGGGCATAATGGTAGAACTCTGCAAAAGTTTGCTGACCCTGATATTATCGAGAAGATATCGATAGACAGAACCCTTTTGATAGCTAAGAAAATCTAAGGTGACCCCTGAATTACTGAATTATGAAAAGAGTTTTTCTCAGGTTGACTTTGTAAAAAGAAATGTTATAATGTTGTTATAACATAAATCAAGGGAAATGGTTATGAGAGCAAGAATCAGACAAATTGGAAACTCAAAAGGGGTTATTATTCCAGCCTCATTCCTTGCTGAGGCTGGATTGAAGAGCGAAGTGGAGATGTCCCTCGCCGGTCGCTCAATTCTAATTGCCCCATTAAAAGAAGAATTACGCAAAGGCTGGTTTGACGGCTATCGTGCGGCTGATGATGAGGATGCCTGGGAAGGCTTTATTGCTCTGCCCGGGGAAGAGGATGAGTGGGTATGGTAAAACGCGGGGAGGTTTACTGGGTAGAGCTTGACCCTACTCGCGGAAGCGAGATAAGAAAGACCCGTCCATGCTTGATTATATCACCTGATGATATGAATACTGTGCTGCCACGAATTCTGGTGGTTCCGATTACCAGCAAAGGACAGGTATTGGGTTGTCGTCCAGTTATACAATTTAAAGGTAAGAAAGCCAGAATTCTTCTGGATCAGATTCGCAGTGTTGATAAGGTCAGACTTGGAAAAAAAATGGGGGAAATCCCTGAACATATATGGCATTCCATTTTATTAGACATGCTGGAATAAGTAGACAGGTCACGATAATCACTAAAAAGCTGACAGCGCACAAACATACGTGTGCTGCAAAGATGGTGAAGTCGTGGGCTTCTACAGCCTGACAGTGGGGAGTGTTGAACACCAGGAAGCACCTGATAGAGTGGAGAAGGGTTTGGCGCGCTACCCTGTGCCGGTGATGATCCATTCCACTTATTCCTGTTGCTCAAAGACTTAAAAGCGATTACATAATATGGACTCAGACCGAAAACGCCGATTAAAACCGGTAAAGGATAGAGAATCCAGGAATGTATTAAAAATATATACGATAAGAAGAGGTGATAAAATGGAAACAGCCAAATCACTGGATATGATACTGGTGACCAACAATATCAAAGAATTTGAAAGAATTGATGATTTACATATGGAAAACTGGGTTGAATAATACAACTCTGAGGGATTTGCCCCCAGGCTTACCCAAATCCACCATCAAATTTTTGTTTGCCTGCCGGGCCGTGGTTGTGCACTATCCCTGGCCATCAGCAAGGTGCCAGATGCAAGGCGACAAGGAGTGACGAGTGAGGCGTATAAGTCATACTCCGCAGGGAGGAACGACCGCAGTCAACGCAGCAGGTGGTACCTTGATGGTGGATCAGGGCTTACTTAAACCCTTTATTTCCAGAGTATGATGGGGTATAATGCAATAGTTATTTAGTTATAGTTATTGGATAAAAAAGTAGTATCTGAGTGATAGAGATAGGAGGTTTTTAATATGGAGACTGGCGAAAATGAGAGTGTTGAAAACAAATTTTTATTGCTATCGGTTGAAGAAAAAGCATCTATCATTAGTCATGGTGTTGCATTGCGTTTTTCTGAGTGGAAGAAGAGACTTTTTCTGGCTGAAAGCAAAGTCCGTTTTTTCGAAGAGAAGTACAATGTAACTATAGTTGAACTGGATGCAAAGGGTTTGCCTGATGATGCTGAATATGAAATGCATGAAGACTATATTCAGTGGCAACACTGGATTGATGCAGGTGAAAAGGCAAAACAAATGGTCAAAAGTTTAAAAATTATAGTTAGTTACGGAGTTCAATGGTAAACCATGATGGCATCTGATCGGTTGCTTGAAATTGAGGAAAAATATGGATTTGCAGTTGAGCGTATTGTTCCTGTTGAACTTGATGGAGAAATGTTGCGAGTTGTTTTATATTTCAAGGATAGCTCTACGATTGAATGAACGCCTTTTTACCTTGAAAAGTATTGATAATGTTACTTAATGAATACCCCTGCAATAAGCCAATCCTGACCCCAAACATATGTTATGAGGAGATAAAATGGATACTTCTTTAGATATAAAATTTACAGAAAAGTCAGAGTCAATCGTTACTCAGTTTGGTTTTAAGGATTTAAAATCCTTTATCAAAAACCAGGCTTTGCTTATGCTTATGGCCAGAATCGAGAAATATGAGGCTGAGGATAAACGTTTTGAGGCCAAATATCATATGCCCTTTAAGGCGTTTCAGGCAAAAGTTGAAGGGTTGCAAAATGAAGAGGTGTTTACAGAAGATGACGATTACTTAGACTGGCGTTTTGCAAAAGAGGCGATTGATAGGCTTGTGAGACAAAAACGGGAATTGGAACATGCTTGATCTAATTGCCAAGTACAAACGTTTTATTAAATCTTTTCATGTTTCCCTGTATGAGCAAGAAGGAGAGATGCTTCGGTTTAAGGTGGAATTAACATTCACGAATAACTCAAAGCTCTTTATAAAAGAATATGTTTTTGAAAACAAAGAGAGAAAGTACGCCTATCATTGGTCAGATACCTATGGAAACCTAATCTGTCGTTGGGACAATGCAAATCATTGGCCGGATATTTCGACTTCTCCACACCACAAACACACTGGAAGTAATGTATTTGAATCAATAGAAACATCTGTTGGTGATGTGTTGAACAGAATCAGCGAGAAATTGGAAAATAAACCAAAAGGCTGAAGCGACTCTTCAGTGGAACGTACGAGTATCTCGAACCAAAAGTCTGACCCCATTTTTATATGAAAACAAAATTTGAAAAAACTTTTCTGGAAAGCGTCAGGAAACATGAAAGATATTAAACCGATTCTGACGTCTATTTATTCAATAAAACTTAAAACAGCTTGATCTGGATTTGAAAAAGAAAAAATGTTATAAAATAATAAATTTGCTGGAATCCTTACAAAAATAAAAAGGGTGACAAAGATGAGCAAGATAATATTAAAAATAAATGAATCTGACAAGACAGCAAGTATATTATTTAAAGCATTGGAAACTGAAGAGAAACGTTTGCTATACAGTCTTGCCGCTTGCCGCTTGCCGCTTGCCGCTTGCCGCTTGCCGCTTGCCGCTTGCCGCTTGCCGCTTGCTAAGTATGGTGTGTTATAATGCAGCAGCCATAAAATTTGATGGAGGGTTACCATGGAAACACAATTTGTGACAGATGTACAAGGCAACAAAACAGCAGCCATTATACCCTTTGAAGAGTGGGAGCGAACAGAGAAGGCAAAAGATATTCTTGAGCATGTCTATCTTGCCGGAATTATAAAAGAACGCAGAGGTAGCAAATCAACCCTTAACCTGGATGATTTGATAGACGCAGAGGGGTTAACCCGTGCCGACTTGGAAAGTTGAACTGATTCCAGAGCCCAGGTGGATTTTAATGGGCTGGATGGCAGTGTAAAAAAACAAGTTTTGAAACAGCTTGTCAAGTTGGAGCGGAATCCCAAATATGGCGTTCCTCTTGGCAGCAAAGTCGGCATTAACCTTAAAGGCTATTCTAAACTGTATGCAGTCAGGAAACAAATCAGGATTATCTATCATGTAAGTGGACAAACCATTCAAGTTATTGCCATTGATAAACGGGAAGATATGGAAGTCTACCGAATAGCACTGAAAAGAAATCTGTCAATGAAATCAATTTAAGCCTTGTGCAGCAATCGAGGTCAAACAGAAAGTTGCAACCTGGATTCAAAACCTGAATACTTTCCCCCAATAACGCAACAACGCAAGCCTGACCCCAAAAACACAACAACGCAAGCCTGACCCCAAAAACAGAAATAGTCTTGACGTTAAACATTATGTTTGTTAAACATAATGTATGACAAACATATCGAGAGACTTTGAAGAATGTCACGTTTTGCAAAACCGCATTAATTTTATCGGACTGAGGACAACATGAGATTGCATTTTATGAACAGGACGCGGGAAATCACTAAACTCACAAGAGTATTAGACTCTCCTGATCCCTCATTGGTTGTAATTTATGGACGACGACGATGCGGCAAATCAACCCTGCTGCAACATGTTGCAAAAAAAACAGATATTTATTTCCTTGCTGATCAGCAAGAGTCTCCTCTGCAAGTTCAAAGCCTTGCTATAGAGATAGGTAGAACAATCCCTGGTTTCGGACAGGTAAACTATCCTTCATGGGAAGTCTTGTTGTCAGTTCTGCAACATCAGGCTAAAAAGGGTACAACGCTGATTATAGACGAATTTCCCTATCTGGCCCAGAAATCCCCGGAATTGCCAAGCATCATCCAGAAATTAATTGATAATCAACAAAATAAAATAAACATCATAATTTGCGGATCTTCACAAAGGATGATGCAAGGGCTGATTCTTGACTATGCCGCACCGTTATACGGCAGGGCCGCGGAAATTATCAAGGTTCGGCCCCTTGAGCCGGGATGGATAAAACAGGCCTTGTCCCTCAGCACTATTGAAGCTGTTGAGGCGTATTCTGTCTGGGGCGGAGTGCCCAGATACTGGGAACTTGCAAAAACTTACCAAAACCAGAAAGAAGCCTGCAAAGAACTTGTCCTGGATAGAGATGGCATTCTTCACAGCGAGCCCATGCGTCTTTTGCTTGATGATATGCGCGGAGCAAGCCAGCCGCATTCTCTTCTTTCTTTAATTGCCAACGGCTCAAACAGATTATCAGAAATCGCCGGTCGTTTAGGCAAACCGGCAACCAGCCTGACTCGTCCTCTGGCCAATTTAATTGAACTGGGTTATATTAAACGTGACCATCCTTTTGGAGAAAATCCAAGGTCAACTAAAAAAACCATTTACAGACTAAAAGATCCATTTTTATTATTTTGGTACCGGGTTGTCCTGCCCAATCATTCACTTCTTGAGCAAGACCTTATTGATGCAGTTTATGCTGAATCGCAAAATAATTTCAAGGCTCAGACTGCTGAAATATGGGAGGAGATGGCGCGAAAATCCACAGCGCATCTTAATATAGCAAATATTCGCTGGAAACCGGGCCAGCGCTGGTGGGGGAATGGTCGTGATGGAAAGAATATGGAAATTGATATTATAGCAGAGTCATTAAACAATGAGTTTTTATTGTTCGGTGAGGTCAAGTGGGAGGAGAAAACAAATATTAAAGCGACAATAAGCAAATTAAAAAAATCTATTGTCAATTTCCCCAAACAGACTGAAAAAAAAATAATCATGGCAGTGTGGTGCAAAAATAATAAAATCAAAAATGAAGGATACTGGATAATCAGCCCTGAGGATGTACTTTCCGGATTAAAATAAAATGGATACTAAAAAACCCAATAAGCCAAACCCCAAACACTGACCCCAAACAAAAAAAAAGTTGCATTTTCATATCTTATATACTATAAGTTCATCCTATGAACGATAGACTTGACAAGGAAGAAATCCAATTACGACTTCTCAGGCTGCTTGAGAAAAATCCCGATCTGACCCAGCGAGGCATGACCAGGGGTATCGGCATCAGCCTTGGGAAAGTTAATTATTGTCTTTCTGAATTGTCAACCCAGGGATTTATACGAGTTGAAAGATTTAAAAACGCAAAAAATAAAGCAGCTTATATATACCATCTGACACCCAATGGTATTGAGGCGATTGGAAAACTCACTTTTAATTTTTTGAAAAAAAAGATCAGGGAATATGATGACTTAAAAGAAGAAATCAAAACCCTTAATGATCTTTTAAAAGAAACAGACCCTGATGCCAATGATTCAGAATTGAACAGGCACCTGAAAAGAATCATTGATTAGTCTGTAGTTTTATACAATAATGCCCGCGTTTTAAGATTGTTACAGCGATACTGCGTTGTAACCGAAAGGGCGGAGCTATATATCAGTTCGGGGTCAGGCTTTTGTATATCAGTAGGGGTCAGGCTTTTGTTATTGTCTGTTATCGTGAGCGATAACGACAATAACGAAAGCCTGACCCCGGACCATGACCCCCAATAACGACAACAACGCAAGCCTGACCCCCAGCATGGTCACAGCATGAAAAAAATTAAAACAAAGGGGTGATTATGAAAAGAAAACATTTTCCCATAATTATTGAACAGGACGTAGATGGTGTGTTTATTGTAACTTGTCCGGTTTTTAAAGGATGTCATAGTTATGGCGCTAATATTGAAGAGGCTATTGCAAATATTACTGAAGCCATTGGTTCCTGTATAGAAGATACTATTGTTGATGATCATACACAATTTGTCGGTGTTAGAGATATAGAGATTGCAATATGACATCATATCCATCCATAACCTTAAGAGTTTTATTCGGAAGGTTCAAAAATTAGGTTTTCAGCAAATAAGGCAGCAAGGCTCCCATATTCGTTTTGTTCATCCGGACGGTAGAAAGACAACTATTCCTGATCATGGCAATAAAGATGTCCCAAAAGGTTTATTGAGCAAAATTATTCGATACGACCTTGAAATGGATCAGTATGATTTTTGGAAACAATAATTGATAGAACCTCAATAACCCAGGGTAGCGTTGCTAAAATTATTAATGATACCAGTTTTGGTTAAATTAATAATTTGCTCTCCCATCAAATTTTAAACCCTTAAAATGCAGTTTTTGACCCCCAAAAGGGGTCGCTAAGAGGAAAAAACACCCAAAATTCCAATCATTTTTCTTTAATAACAATATCTTGCCAGGGTCAGACCCCCAATAAACCCCAATAAAAAAATAGTTGCATTTTCATATTTTCTATACTATAAGTTCACCCTATGAACGATAGACTTGACAAGGAAGACATCCAATTAAGACTTCTCAGGCTGCTTGAGAAAAATCCCGATCTGACCCAGCGTGGCATGACCAGGGGTATCGGTATCAGTCTTGGGAAAGTTAATTATTGCCTTTCCGAACTGACAACCCAGGGATTGATAAGGGTTGAAAGATTTAAAAACGCTAAAAATAAAGCCGCTTATATATACCATCTGACACCCAATGGTATTGAGGCCATCGGAAAGCTTACTTTCAATTTTTTGAAAAAAAAGATCAGGGAATATGATGATTTAAAAGAAGAAATCAAAAACCTGAATGATCTTTTAAAAGAAACAGACCCTGATTCAAATGATTCAGAATTAAACAGGCACCTGAAAAGAATCATTGATTAGTTTATAGTTTTATACAATAATGCCCGCGTTTTAAGATTGTTACAGCAATATGGCACTGTAACTGAAGCAGCGGAGCTATACAATTAAGGAAAGCCTAACCCCTGAATTACAAAGAAATGATTGAGAATACCATCAAACTATATTTTAAAGACAGAAAAGAAATAGCAGCAATTTATTTATTTGGCTCCTATGCTTCAGGAAAAGAGCGCCATATGAGTGATGTTGATATTGGGGTGCTTCTTAATCATAAATATTCAAAATCATCAGAAATTTTAAAAGAAGAATATATGATACAACTTGGAAGGCTTTTAAGAAAAGATATCCATCCTGTAATTATGAATATTGTTGGGGAAGTTTTGTTAAAGCAGATTTTCGGCAAAGGTAAGCTTGTTTTAGTGAAAAATATAAAATTTCATAAAGAGTTCAAAATGGTGGCCTTATCAAAGATTGTTGATTTTAGTTTTTATTTAGAAAAAATGTACTCAAGTCTGACAAAAAGAATTCTGGAGTCATAAAAATGGTTGATAAAGATGTAATGCTTTCCAAGATTGGTTCTGTTAGGAAATACTTAAAGCGAATCAAAAACGTGTCTAATATTACATTACAAGCATTTTTGAATGACGTTAACACTCAGGATATCATTTTATTTAATATTCAACTTGCTGTACAAAACTGTATAGATATTGCAGCTCACATTGTTAGTGAAAAAGATATGGGAATCCCTGGAAGTGCTAATGAAATGTTCTATTTTCTTGAAGAGAACAAATATATCAATAACCTTCTTACAGAAAAAATGGTAAAAGCAGTTGGCTTTAGAAATCTCATAGTTCATGAATATGGCAAACTTGATCTTAAGAGAGCATATGATATTTCACAAAATGATATTAAGGATCTGGATACTTTTCTAAAAGCCGTTATAAAGAAAATTTAAATTTATACTCGTCCACTTAAAACAGAGTTTATCTGAGTAAAGAAGAGCGTACATTTTTTCGACGTCTATTATAATCAATGATCGGGATGGAGCTTTTATCCTCTCTCAAAAAAAAATAACGCAATAACGATAACCTGACCCCACCTTGAATTACAACTACATACAAACATTTCGCTGGATATATTCCCGTCTGCTGCCTCACCGGAAAAAGCAGTTCTGGTTTCTGTTTGCTGGCATGTCATTTGCTGCCCTCCTGGAAACTATGGCGCTTGGTGCAGTTGTTTTTTTGCATCAATAGTCACCGATCCCGATGTTGTGCTCACTTCAAGGTACGTGACTTTTGCAAAACAATTTATTGATGCAGGTTTTTTAAGTTCAGCAAAAGATTTGATCCTGGTCTCAGGGGTGATTATGCTGGTTTTGATAGCATTTAAAAATGGTATAAAAGCAATTGTTACATACTGGATGGCAAGGTTTGGCGTAGGGATTGAAGCCTATTTTGGTTCTAAGCTGTTAAACGGATTTCTTATGCTGCCCTATAAATGGCATCTAACATGTAATTCTGCTGATCTGATTAATGCTGTGAACTAGCGAACCTATTTGGGAAGGAACTTTTTTCAACCCTGCCTTAACATTTTCAACAGTGTTTTAATGGTCTCAATCATGATGACAGCCCTTTTTGTTGTTCAGCCCCTGGTATCTTTTATTGTTATTGTGGTCATAGGAAGTGCGGCCGTTTTTATTTACAGGGTGATCAGAAACCAGATAGATAAAGTAGTATCTGCTGCAAGGGATTATCACATTGCCATCAACAAGGAAATCGCCATGGCCATCCATGGGATCAAGGATGTAAAAATATCTCCAAAAGAAAATCTGTTTGTCTCAAAATTTATGGCAAAGGCAGAACCCTTGTCCCGCATTTTAGGGGTTCAAAGTTTTTATAGTCAATGCCCTGTAATGATCCTGGAAACTATTGGATTTGTGATGATCTGTTTATCAGTATTTGCAATGTTTTTATGGATAAATACATCCACAGCTTATATGACCGCAACAATGGCAATCCTTGCTTTGGCTGCATGGAAAGCACTGCCTGCGGTTAATAAGGTTTTAGCGAGCGTAACACAACTTCGAGTATCACTCCCCTATATCTCAAGCCAGATAAAATATTTCAATCTTTTTGAAGCGAATACCGGCCCTGTACAAAGAAAATCCGCTCACCCCCCCAAATCAGACATAGATGAACAATCTCATGTTAGAAGCCAAACAACGGAATCGTTTGAGTTTATAAAAACTATTAAATTTAATAATGTAAGTTTCTGCTATGAGGATAACGGCAGAAAAGTACTCCACGATCTTAGTTTTGAAATTAAAAAGGGGGAAACAATAGGCATAATCGGCACCTCGGGAGCCGGGAAAAGTACTTTAGTAGATTTGTTAATTGGCCTTCTTGAACCAGTTAAAGGGACTATTTCCATTGACGGCAAGGTTTTGACACGGGATTTTCTTGCCCAATGGTTAACAATTACCGGCTATGTATCCCAGTCGCCCTACATATACGACGGAAACCTACACAGCAAGACTGGCAATAACCGGTACTAACCAGCTCTACCTGCCGATTGGTATAATATTGAAATCCAGAATCAAAAACCAAATACTTTACCCCCCAATAACGCAACAACGCAAGCCTGACCCCATAGCTACAAAAAACACTGCCGCAGTCCGCACACAGGGGCGGGAAGCTGCGTCGACCGGCATTCCTACCGTGACCCGTTAATTAATAATTTGCTTTTATCAATAATATGACATATGATTAAGCATAGGCCACATAGATATATATAAACAGATCATCTCTTTTTAAAGGAGATTATTATGCAGACAGAACGTCGTATTCGTCTTTTTAAAAATGGTCGCAACCAGGCATTGCGTATTCCAAAAGCCTTTGAACTGCCAGGTAATGAGGCCATAATTATTAAAGAAAAAGGTATGTTGATAATAAAACCAGTTAAACGCCCTTCACTTTTAACTTTATTGGAAACACTTGAACCTCTTGATGAAGTCTTTCCCGACATAGACAAAAATTTATTACCTTTAGATGATATTGAATTATAGTTATGAGCAGCTTTCTATATATGCTTGATACCAACATTATCTCCGATATTGTGCGGCATCCTACAGGACAGATTTTTAAACAAATAAAAAAAAATGGTGAAGAAACAATTTGTACAAGCATAATTGTTGCTGCTGAGTTGCGTTATGGCATCCATAAAAAAGATTCCAGCCGTTTAACCAAACAGGTAGAAGCTATCTTGTCCCATATTGATATTCTTGCTTTAAAACCGCCGGCGGACACTCATTACTCAAAATTACGGGTGTTCCTTGAAAAGACCGGCACTCCAATCGGGCCAAATGATATGTTGATAGCATCTCACGCTATTGCTTTGGATTTAACCCTGATAAGTGCTAATATCAAAGAATTTTCCAGAATTCCAAATTTGAAATTAAATAACTGGCTTGATTAAAATAAAAAAAAATTACTTACCATAAATCTTGATTGACATTACCACAACTTAAACTTCTTTTAGCAAATGATTCAAAATCCTTAAAACGCTGTTTTTGACCCCAAAAACCGGGCGCTAAGAAGAAAAAATACCCAAAATTTCAATCATTCTTTTTTAATAACAATATCTTATCAGGGTCAGACCCGCAAAACTGAAAGGGATAGTTTGTCCTCAAACAACACCAATAAGCAAAGCCTGACCCCGGGCGATCTAACCTGGGACCGGTTCATTTATCCGAGAGGCGCCAAAAGTCAGAAAACCATCAGTGCCTATGTTGAAGCCCTGGATATTGGTGCCAAGTTTCCGCCCATAAAGGTTCAAAGGGTTTTTAACTATACTGATGAACAGGGCAATGGAAACCCTGAAGCAGTAATAACTGTAATTGTCGACGGCATTCACCGCTGGTCAGCTTTTAAGGAAAAAGGGCTCAAAGAAATTGAAACCATTGAATTCAAGAACCAGCCCATTGATTATCAGGAAAACAAAACAGCGCTTCTCCTGGAATCAGCAAAATGCAACACCAGCCATGGCGACAGG
>Ga0257125_1002036_pt1 | contig 17845 bp, 14 predicted proteins | sample SI106_200metaG_FD_190183 | JGI IMG/M metagenome (GOLD analysis project Ga0257125, IMG submission 190183) | Marine microbial communities from Saanich Inlet, British Columbia, Canada - SI106_200 | ecosystem: Environmental > Aquatic > Marine > Inlet | place: Canada: British Columbia | collected...
ACTACACCAAACAATTTTGCAAAGGCAATAGATAAAATAATATTTATAAAAATAGATATAATACCGATTGCAGTTGGTGTCCTAGTATCCTCATAAGCATAAAAAGCTCTAGCCAAGATAGGTATTAGGCCCTGTGCAAAAATAGACAGAGCAAAAAATCCCAGAGACTGCGCAATATAAAAAGTATCATCCCAAGTCAAAGCACCAGTACCAAGAATAATTCTGACAATCTGAGCTCGCAGAATAACTATCATAATTGAAAGGGGTATTAAGATATATAAAATACGCCGTACAGTAATAGAAAAGCTTTCTGCAAACAATGATTGTTTTTTTTCACTAATAGCTTGAGTAAAGGTTGGAAAAACTGCCACAGCCAAAGAAACAGCAAATAAACTAATTGGTAAAGACTGTAAATTATTTGCCAAGTTGAATACTGCAATACTACCAGCTGTCAGAGTAGAAGCTACCATGGTGATCACTACTAGATTTATTTGTCCAGCTGCTAGACCAATAGTTCGTGGCACCATGAGTTTTAATATTTTTTTAAGATGATGATCAAATTTTAAAACAAACTGATAATGCCAACCATTTTTTATCATTTCTGGTAATTGAGCTAAGAGGTGCATAACAGCTCCTAACAAAACTCCCCAAGCCAAACCAATCAAACCAAATCGAGGATAAAAATATAAAATACCTATTATAATTCCAATATTGTACAAACTAGCTGCTAGAGAAAAACTAAAAAACCTTTTCCAAGAATTCAAGATTCCGCCCATGACTGTTGAAACTACAAAAAACAAGACAGCGATCAGCATTATTCTAGTCAAATCAACTACTTGATCCAACTGCCAGGCTTGAAAACCTGGTGTGATATAAGGCATGATTTGTGGAGCAAAGATAATAGCAACGACCACCAAAAAACCAATAAACAGCATAAAGGCATTAATAACAGAATTGGCCAAAACATTGCCATCTTCTTTGCTTTTGAACCAAACTTTTTGAAAGACAGGTATAAAAGCAGAGGTAAAAGCTCCTAATACAAAAGTATTAAAAATCAAATCAGGTAAGCGAAAAGCTGAATAGTAAATGTCAGATAGTTCACTAGCTCCAAAATTACCAGCAATCAAACGTTCTCTGATTAGACCAAAAAGTTTTGATAAAAAGGAAAAAAAGGCGATCAAGAAAGCGCCTCCAATAACGGTATTATTTATTTTGTGCCACAATTTATTCCACATGGTTATTGAGTGGCTATAATAAATCCAAAATATTGATCTCGTTCTAATTGATTTGAATAAGTGACTAAATAATCTGTAATGCTCATTTTGGATTGATCAGAAGCAGTGTTCCAAACTATATCAACATTGTTTGGTAATAAAATAGAAGAATTTAAAATAGTGTTCCTGATTCCAGACTGTGAATTAACAAGTAAACTATAATTTGCCAAGCTTAAATCTTTTTTATAAAAATCTTCCCACCAATTATTAGTAAGTTTATTTCCAAAGTCTAATTTAAAAGGTAATTTATATTTAATAGATACAGTTTGGCTTTCACCAGGCTTCAAGGCTACCCAATTGGCGAAAACTGTTTTATCTAGACTAGTATAAATTTCCGTTTGAGAAGCTCCATCTATTAATTTGGTTTCTTCACGGGCTAGATTTTCATCTAGTTGAGCTGTATAGTCTGTAGCTTTAAAATAATTATCTGGTATAGTATCAAAACCAATTGCCTCAACAAACTGACTACCCAAAGGTGTAAAAACTCGTAAATAGCTAACATTGCCTCCATCTATACCCGACAATGGGTTGTTGCTTGCTCCGTTATTTATTCTAGTAATTTTTACTGTATTTATAATTTCGCCGTTAGATCTTATTTCGGCTTGATGATCAATAGTTTGTTGGATATCATTGTCTGTTTTTCCACCAGCAATATTTGTATTAATTACTGCCAAAAAGTCTTTGTCATTATTTACTAAACTGCCAGACCAACCAAAATCATCTACCTTGTTTTGTAAGTTATCGTCCTCTAAGTAGAGTTGGATATCTTTGGTAGCCAAGTTACCTGCAAAAATATTAATTATTTCTTTTTGTTTATCTTCAAAAGATAATAGTCTATTCAAAATTAATGGTACCAAATCACCTATCACAGCCTTTGGTTGATTAATTTCTTTGTTGTAGTTGATCTCAACCTCTTCTTGCATTACTGCAAATACATTGTCAGCTGTGATGGTTATTTCGTATTCTTCAAGATAAATTGGACCCAAAACCCCAAGTAAATCCTGTAGTACTTTGGCATTGATAGCAATCACACCATCAACAGAGGCTCCTCCACTTTCTTGAAACATATTACTTATTTTTTGAGCTGAAGTAGGAAAATCTGGCCACCAATTGGCATCCCATATATTAAAATGTTGATTAACCAAAGATAAGGCCTGTGGAGCTCTATATTTTACTGTTTGACCACCTTCTAGGTCATAAGTGCCTCCACCTGGTATCTCTAAATCAATGATTTGTCCTTGATAAATATCAAATAAAGCATAAGAGCCTATAAAACCGCCCGTTGCCCTAACTTCGTTGTTGTTTTGAAATAAGACCAAATATCTTTTTTCTTTGTCATGACCCAAAACATCTAGCAAAACCGTAAATATTTCATTGAGGTTTTTGAGATTAGAAACTGTACTTGGTAAGTATAATTTCAAACTGTCTAGATTTTCTCTAAGATTATTTGGTAATAGATTGCTAGAAATGTTTTCTAGGTCAGCTTGAGCATCTTCCAAATATGGGATAGTCTGGCTAATTTGTTGATTAATAACAAACAAATTTTCTGTCAGATTATCTTGATCTTGAAGATTTTGATTCAAAATAGTGGCTGCTTCAGAAATATTAGTTGCCACTGCCAACATATTACGACTCAAAGATAATGGTTTGCCAACGACTGGCATCATAGAAGTAATATCCAGCATCCATTGATGATATTCATCAAGTACTCCTTGAGCTTGTTGAAAGTTTAATAAAGCTTGTTCAAAATCTGCCTGAGCGTCATTGTAAGAATTTGTAGAAGCAGATAAGACACCAGCCTGCAAATCAATTAATCCTTGTTGACCAAAATTCCAAATTTTATCTTTGTCCTCTTGAATATCATTAAAAAATACTAATCCCCTGATTGGTAATAAAATAATAGCTATTACTAAAGCAAAAGTCATCAAACGACTAGCTACATTGTTTAATTTTAAATTTTGCCAATTTATAGAGAAATGTATATTTTTTTTAGATTTGGAATCAGGATAATAATATTCAACATCTTGACTATCTTGCTTTTGTTTTTTATTTTCTTCTAGTCTTTGCCAAAAAGTCTTTGGTTTTTCAAATCTAGTGAAAATCTTTTTTTCTTTTTTAGCAGGACGACTAACTTGTCGTAAATCTAAAACATGTTCAGAATGATTAGCTTGTTCTATAATTTCTTCTTTGGCAGTGGTTTTGATACTAGACAAAACTTGATTGTATGACAAATCTTGTTTAATTAATTTATCTAGTTCGTTTAGAGCAGCCTTCTTAACTTGAAAATTATCAGTTTTAGCTTCAAGCAAAAACTGATCCAAATCATCTATTAGATCTTTTTTAAGTTCTGTTAAATTTATTTTTTTCTTTCTTGGCATTGACTATATTATAACAGATTTTATATTTTATACAAAATAAAAAGCCCCTTCTATCAGAAGACAGAAGGGGTTCGAGTAACCGTGCAAAGAGATCGCCTTGCTATCGCCTATACCAAACCCAACACTGGGCCTTTACTCCTCTAAGAGGAGGAGGGATTCGAACCCTCAGCTTCAGGGTGGTCAGCCCAAGATGAAAACTTGTGTTTTCCTCTCGCAAGACTAACTAGTCTCCTTTCAGCCGTTTAGCGGTTGCCGGTTTTTTCGTAAAAGATCTCGACAGCGGGGTTTATGCAGTAGTCTGCAAGACTGCCCGCCGATATATATACTATTATAGTATGATTATTTAGTCAATAGTTTTGTACAATTGTTGAATTTCTTGAGCTGTTTTATACCAAGAATAGAGTTTTATCTGCTCTTGACCTGTATTTGTTAGCTTATTTCTCAAATCTTGACCAGAGATGATTTGTTCTAGTTTGTTGAGTAAATCTTCTTTATTTTTGGGATCAAAATATAAAGCAGCATTGCCTAATATTTCTGGCATACAAGATTGATCACTAGATAGAACAGGAGTATCAAAATGCATTGCTTCTAGAGGTGGCAAACCAAAACCTTCATAAAGAGACGGAAAAACATAAGCAGTAGCTTGATTGTAATAACTAGCTAGTTTGTTATCAGGAACAAAACCTGCAAAAATTACTTTTTCTTTTTGTTGATCAAATAATTTGTTAGTGTAATCTTTTAATTTATTATAAAAGTAATTTTTGTTACCTACTAACACTAAGTAATATTCAGGATGTGATATTATAAATTTTTTGAAAGCTTTGATTAAAAAATATAAATTTTTATGCGGATAAGCATTGCCAACATATAATAAATATTTAGAAGGTAAATTTGCTTTGATATTATTTTCAACAACAGGAAAATCTACGCCATTGTGTATAGTTTTAATTTTTTCTGCTTGCTTGTTATCTAATTTAAAATATTTAATAATATCTTGGGCTGTAAATTTGGAAATAGCAATAATATTTTTGGATTTTTTGACTGCATGTTTAATAGTAATATTATAAGCCAATCTCTTAATCACAAAAAACAATTTGTTCAGTGTACTGGTTTTGCGACTAGGAAATCTAGTCATTATCAAGTCATGAATAGTAACTACAAAAGCTTTGTTATAAAACAATGGCACATTGAAGTGTGTAAAATGAACCAGGTCCGGTTTTATTTTATTTAAAATAAACGGCAAAATAAACTGTTCTTTGAAACTATACCAATGTATATTAACAATTTTTATAGAAAAATTCATCGGAAGATGTGGTAGATTGTCCGGTTTTGACTTGAATAACAAAATATATTGATTATGTGTATCAATTTTAATCAAGTTTTCTAATAATTTTTGATTATAGCGACCTGGACCACCTGGCTCAGGTCCATAAATCCTCATGTCAATTACAATTTTCATTTTTTTATCATAGTATTAAATAATTTTAAAATTTCTTTTCCTTGATTTGACCAGCTTGGTATGTGAAAATCTTGTGCTTTGTCTTGCAAATACTTTTTTGTTTTATCATTTTTTAATAAAAGTTTTAGAGTTTGATAAATATCAGCTGCATTATAAGGATCAACATACAAAGCTTGTTGCTTCATTATTTCTGGTAGTGAAGTTTTGAAACTGGTAATTACTGGTACACCATGAGCTGTAGCTTCTAATGGTGGGAATCCAAAGCCTTCATAATAACTTGGCCAAACCAATCCCTGACTCAGATAATACAAGGCATCTTTTTCTTTACCTGAAATATAACCAAAATAGTGTATATATTTTCTTTTTTGTATTTTATGCAACAAATGACGATAAACCCAACCTTTTTTACCGACTATTACCAAATCTACATTGGGATAATCTTTATGAAATTTATCAAAAGCTTTGACAATAGCTCCTATATTTTTGCGGGGTTCAATAGTACCAACATATAAAAAAAAGGGATTATAGAGCTGAAATTTAGCTAAAATTCTTTGAGCATTTGATTCTGTCATTTTATTGACCTCAACACCAGGATAGATCACATTTATTTTATCTTCTGAAATAGGAAAAAATCTAACAATATCTCGTTTGGTATTATTAGATACTGTAATTATTTTATCCGCTCGAGCCACCAAATTTTTGATATTAACACACTTGTGCCACAAACGGCGTTTGAGAGAATAAAACTCTTCGTTGTGCAAAAAAGATAAATCATGGATAGTCAACAAAAAAGGAGTTTGTTTATTCATTTTATAAAATATCATGTTAGGCAACCAAAATAAATCTATTTTGACTGGAAAAAATTTTGTTAAATCTTTACCGATATTTAGAAAAAATTTGAAGTTAACTAATTTATTCGCTTGCTTTATATGAATGAAATGAATATTTGGCTGATCAAATTCTAACCATTGAGGAGCTTTATTTTTCAAACCAGAACTCAATAAATAATAATTGTTTTCTTTGTCATGTTCAGCAATGTATTTCAAACAATTATAAATATAATTACCAATGCCGGTAAACCTTTTTGAGTGTAAAGCTCTGACATCAATACCTATATTCATAAACTATTTATAAAATTAAATATTTTTTGTTTAAAAACTTCTTCGTCAAATTGCTTGGCGTGCTGACGAATAATTTGTGGATCAAATTGCTGATCATTAAATCTTAAAATACGATGAGCTAAAGATTCCCAAGTTTGGTCATCAAAAAATGAACCTGTCACGCCATCAACCACAGTCTCTAGAGCACCACCTTTGGCTAGAGCTATGACAGGACGACCTGAAGCCATAGCCTCTAGGGCAGTAATACCAAAATCCTCTATTTGCGGATAAATAAAAGCTCGACAACGAGATAAATATTTATTGCGTTCTTGATCAGATAGCTCTCCTAAAAATTCTATATTTGATTTAGCAATTTTTTTTAGTTTGTTTATTTCAGAACCCGATCCAATAATCTTCAGCGGTAATTTGAGATTGTTAAAGGCTCTAATAGCTAGATCCACTTTTTTGTAAGGACGCAAACGACTGACTATCAAAAAATAATCTTCTATATCTGAACTTATTTGAAAATCATTGATTTTGACAGGTGGATAGATTACATCTGCTTGACGATGATAATGTTTGTTTATTTTATCAGCAATAAATTTTGAATTAGCAATAAAATAATTTACTTGCTGAGCTTTGTCATAATCCCAGGCTTGTAGTTTGTTTAATAATTTTGGCAAAAACATTTTTAGTATCTTACCTTCTGGTAAATTACCTATATACTCTTCTTTGTCATCCCAAAGATATCTAGTCGGAGCATGACAATAGCAAATATGTTTGGTTTTATCACCCTTGGTTAGTCCCTTTACAAAGGCAGAAGAAGAACTAATTATTATGTCAAAATCAGACAAATCTGTTTTTTCCCATGTTTTGGGCATAGACAACAAAAAATATCTAAATAGCTTGGATATTCCGGGGATATTTTGTAGTCTAGATGTTTTGATATTTGATTGATCTAAAATAGCTCTAGAAATCTTGGGATTATTTATCAAAGTAAAAATAGGCGCTCCTTTGTGCATGGATGATAGAACAACCAAGACATTTTCAGCGCCGCCAATTTGAAACAAATGATCATGAGCTAAGGCTATTTTTGCCATATTAATAAGCTGCGTCTTGTTTAAATATTACTTTGATTGTTTTCAAAAAAATTATAAAATCCAATAAGACTGACCAGTTTTCGATATAAAATATATCTAGTTTAGCTTCTTCTGCAAAAGGCAAATCAGATCGTCCAGATACTTGAGCCATGCCAGTCATACCTGGCTTGATGGTTAGTAGTTTTTTGTAGCCTCGTTGATATTTTGAGACTTCTTCTGGCTCATGAGGGCGTGGTCCGACCAGGCTCATTTGTCCAATCAAGACATTGAATAGTTGAGGTAATTCATCAAGGCTAGTTTTGCGTAGCCATTTACCGACTCGAGTTACCCTAGGATCATTTTTTATCTTAAACAATGGACCATCAGGACGCTCGTTGTATTTCATCATGTCTGATTTCATTTTGTGAGCATCTTTTATCATCGAACGAAACTTGAAAATTCTAAATTTTTTATTTTTTTGACCAATTCTATCTAGCCTGACAAAAACAGAACCTTTGGATGTAGATTTTATAATAATAGATATTATTATAAAAAATGGCGACAATAATATTAATAAAATAAAAGCAAAAACAAAATCAAAAATTCTTTTATAAACTTTGTGCCAACCATCAAGCGGTGTACCTTTTATTTCTACAATTGGTAAACCAGCCAGACTAGTAACATTCATGTTTAGACTTTGAGCTTGGAACAGATTGGCTACATACTGTAGACCAACATGATTTTCCTGACAAAAAGTAAGCAAATCTAAAGCAGCTTTTTTGTCTAGAGAAGAGTCAGTTTGGATAATGCTATTAATTTTTTTGTTGTCTAGTAATTTTTTGGCAGTTTGTGATTGTTCTAATTCAGATAAGTTATTATATTCAGCTATAATTTTATAACCAAGTTTAGGATTTTTTTTATAAGTGTTGCTTATAATTTTTCTGTCCTCATCAGAGCCTAGTATAATTATATTGGATAGACCCCAGTTTTTTTTGAAGAAAAAATTACGAATACCAAAAAATAGCATCCGAATAATTGTCAAATAAATAATAGCTATGCCCCAACCAAAAACAATAATAAAACGTGAAGAAAATAATTCACGTTGTAAGAATATAGATAAAATCAAAAAAACTACTACCAGCGAAACACCAGCAATAATTTTGGGGAATTCTTTGACAATTTTTTTGCTACGAATAGTATAAAATCCTAAGAAAGCAAAGATAATAATAGCCAAAATAGCGACCTTGAGAATTAGCCAATAATATTCATAAAGCGGCATTTCATAAAAAACTGGCCGCCACTGAGCAATCATTTCTGAAAAACGAAGATAATAAGCAGTCAAACCAGCTAGCCAGATCAATGCAAAATCAATCGGTACCAGAGCTATATTTATAATAAAATCGGCTTTTTTCATAGTACTATTATATTATCACTTGAATTCGCTTTAGTAAACAGCTATTTAGGCAATAAAAAAAGGCTTAAATAACCTAATAAGCCGAATTCTGTCCTCCTGCAAGCAGGAGTGGTAACCATCTATCTAGGTCCAGTATCACTACTAGACTCAAACGACCTACCCGACGGCATATGCCGCCCTATTTGGTCTTTCACCGAGTAGAAGTTTAACTCTTCTAATCTGTCACCAGACTAGCATGTCAGCTCATTATCTGACAATTTCACCCTTAATCCCGGAGGATAGGAATACTTTCTGTTACACTTGTCCTAATCTTGTATCACTACAAGACCGGTTGGCGTTACCAATTACTCTTTTAATGGTGTTCGGACTTTCCTCTCCCGTCAAAGACGGCAGCGATTACCTTGGTTATTTAAGCCTTATATCAAGATAATACCATATTTACTCTTTTTTGTCAATGCTGTCATCAAGCATATAATCAAGAGTTTCTTGAGCACATTTTTCCCAAGAAAATTTCTTGGCTTGTTCTATGCCTTTTTTTGATAACTCCTCTCTCAAATCTGGTTTGTCTATAAGTTTTTGTAATTGACCAGCCATATCTTGTGGGTTGTCAGGATCAAAAAATACAGCAGCCTTACCTCCTACTTCGTGCAATACTGATAAGTCAGAGCAAGCTACTGGTACTCCAGATCCCATGGCCTCTAAGACTGTAATACCAAAACCTTCAAACTTTGTAGGAAAAGCATAAATATTGGCAGCTGCTACCAGTGAAGTATAATATTTTTGACTGACATAGCTCAATAAGATAACCCTATCTTTTATTTCTGGATCTTTGGCCAAAGCTTCGATTTCTTTGTAGCCATAATTACCAGCTCGTCCAGCTAATACCAAAGACCAATTGGTATTTAATAATTTGAATGCTTTGATCAAACATTGAATATTTTTTTTGGATTCTAGACGACCTGTATATAAAATAAAATTTTCAGGTAAATCAAATTTGTATAATATTTTATCTTTATTTTCTTTGTTGCTTGGTACAAAATCTTGAGAGTTCCAACCATCATAGATAACTTTGATTTTATTTTCAGCTTTGGGAAAATATTTTATAATATCTTGTTTGGTAGCTTCAGAAATAGCAATAATTTTATCAGCTTGTCTAATAGCTAACTTGTGAGAAATATTTTGATAGATTCTTTCTAAGGGATGATAAAGCTGGGGATTCACATAAAAACCCAAATCATGGATAGTAACTACTATTTTTCCTTGTTTCATCAAAAAAGGTACAGCATTGGTAGCCAAAAATATATCCACTGGATTTTTTCTAAGTTCTTTACCTAGACGTATATGAGTCCAAAATTTTCTATAACGCCACTTAAGTTGTTGAAAATAAAAATTAGCTGGTCCTTCAGCCAATTCTGGATTTAATGTTTGATTATAGTAAACAATATATTTATTTTCTCTGTCTATTTTTTTGAGTTGCTGTAGTATATGCCAAGCATACCATTCGGTACCAGTCCGCATGTCTTTATTGGCACGAGTTGCTTCCAAACCAATGGTCAACATAAAACTTTTATTTAGCGGATAAAATACTTCTTTTGTAAGATTCTAGATTTTCTAGAGCAATGCCTGTACCTCTAGCTACACAAAGTAAAGAATCATCAGCAATATAAGCTGGTACACCGGTGGCTTGAGCCAATAGTTTGTCCATATTACGCAATAAGGCAGTTCCTCCGGACAAAACCATACCTTTGTCCATAATATCAGCTGAAAGTTCTGGTGGAGTCTGATAAAGCACAGATTTAACTGCTGAAATCAAACCCTGTAGTTCATTTTGTAAGGCTTCAGTTACATCATCAGAATTAACACTAATAGTCCTTGGTAAGCCAGATATCATATCACGTCCTTTGATATCCATAGTTAGTTTTTCATCTTTAGGTAAAAATTGAGCTGAACCAATTTTTATTTTTACTTCTTCAGCTGTTCTTTCACCAATTGCTAGGTTGTATTTTTTCTTAATATGTTCTCCTATAGCATCATCGTATTTATTTCCACCAATTCTTACAGAAGTATTGGCTACTATACCTCCCAACGATATAACAGCAATTTCACTGGTTCCTCCACCCATATCTACAATCATATGACCAGACGCTGAACCAATCGGAATATCAGAACCAATCGCTGCGGCAATAGGCTCCTTGATAATATAAGCTGCTTTGGCACCAGCATTCAACGTAGCATCAATCACAGCTCGTCTTTCAGTAGAGGTAATACCAGCTGGTACTGCGATCATTACTTCTGGTCTAAATACTTTCATACCACCAACTGCTTTGTTGATAAAATATTTGAGCATGCTTTCGGTAGTTTTATAATCAGCAATCACCCCACTCTTTAAGGGACGAGAAGCAATGATATTATCAGGAGTACGACCAATCATTTCTTTGGCCTCATCCCCTACTGCCAAGACTTTTTTATCCAAAACAGAAATAGCCACTACTGATGGCTCGTGTATGACAATACCCCGTTTGGGGATATAGACCAAAGTATAGGTTGTTCCTAGATCAATACCGATCTTTTTTATAAACATGCTAGGCAATGTTTGTTATTTTATAAGTAACTTTACCGCTCGGTAAATCAACTTCAAATTCTTCACCAACTTTATGATTGAGCATAGCTTGACCCAAAGGAGATTCTAGAGAAATTTTACCATTGATTGGATCTGCTTCTGTGCTACCAACAATAGTAAAATTAAATTTTTGACCAGCTTTGTCAACTGTCACTTGACTACCCACTCTTACAGAATCATTACTACCGCCTTCTTCTGCTATTATAGCAGTTTTGACCATGTGTTCTAATTCTATGACTCGTCCTTCAACAAAAGCTTGTTCCTCTTTAGCGTCTTGATATTCTGAGTTTTCTGACAAATCACCATACTCTTTGGCTACTTTGATACGATCAGCAACCTCTTTGCGTTTTGTGGTCTGCAAATACTCTAACTCTTCTTTGAGTTTGTTGAGACCTTGGGCTGTAAAAACCTTTTTTTCCATATTTATTTTTATTTAGTGTAAATTATATGTTAACAAATTATTGAGAAAAATACCAATTCATAAACCTATTGACTACCGATATAGCTAGACCATGATCTCCACCCTCTTCTACTAAGACCACTACTACAATTTTGGCGTCTTCATAAGGCGCAAAAGCCGCAAACCATGAATGCGGCGTTCTATTGTGCATAAATTGAGCTGTACCTGTTTTACCAGCTACTGCCACTGGTACTGATTGCAAACTCTTGGCTGTACCAGATTTGACAGTCATTCGCATGCCCTGCCTTATAATATTTAAGTTATCAGAAGAAACAAGATTCGTCAAAGCAATTTCTGGCTCATAAATCTCCCCACCATCAATATCGCCTGTTTTTTGAATAAAATGAGGTTTGTATGTCACGCCATTGTTAGCAAAATAAGATACCATTTGAGCAGCCTGAATAGGTGTAGTCAACAAAAAACCCTGACCAATTGATAAATTGTAGGTGTCTCCGAGATACCAACGTTCATCAAATTTTTCTTGCTTCCATTTTTTACTAGGTAAAAAGCCAGGTGATTCAGAGGCTAGATCAATGCCTGTGTTAGCTCCTAGACCAAATTTTCTAGAATAATCAATAATTCTATCCACACCAAGACCTAAACTCAAAAACTGATTGTTGCCACCACCAATAGAATAAAAAAATGTATTAACCGAATCAGCAATTGCCCAATATATATTTGTTGAACCATGACCACCAGCACGCCAATCTGGAAAAAAACTATTTCCAATTTGAACTCCACCACTACTAATTACTCTAAAACTATCATTGATTAATTCTTCTTCTAAAGCTGCCGAACCAACTATAAGTTTGAAAACAGATCCTAGAGGGTAAATACCATCTACTACTCTATTGAGTAATGGCGTATTAGGGTCGTTGATTACTTTATTATATTCTTCATCATCCAAAACAGAAGTAAAAATATTATTATCAAAACTTGGCATACTTACCATAGCCAATATTCCACCATCAGATGGATCCATTACCACCGCAGCCATCTTTGGCTTGTCATATTGCTGTGATAGATTATTCATTATCTCATACAATTTTGTCTGAGCAGTAATATCAATAGTCAATGAAATATCTTGACCATCAATAGGGTCGGTTTTGGTCAAAATATCTTTTTGTCGATAATAAGCATCCACCTCTATTTGTTGGATACCATCCTGGCCTTTTAATGTATCTTCATAGACAAATTCAATACCATCTTTACCTAATCGATCATGATATTGATATTTCCTGTCTTTGATATCATCTTCTGTCACTTGTCCAAGATATCCCAGTACATGAGACAAACCAAGATTGGTCAAATATTGTCTGCGTGGTTCATAAGAAACATTGATACTTGGTTCATTTTCAGACAACATCATCAATTTGATAGCCTGTTCATAAGGCAAATTTTCATAAACAAGTATTTTTTCTGTTTTAGTTTGTTTGTCTAATCTAGCTTGTAATTCTGTTGGTTCAAGTTCTATAATCTCAGATATTTTAATTACAAAGTCTTCGGTATTTTCAGGCATTAGTTCTGGAGTAAGATATAAAAAGAAATACGAAATATTTTTGACTAGTAAATTACCAAAACGATCATAAATCAAACCACGATTAGCCTTGATTACTTCTGAACGAATACGATTGCCTTCAGCTATACTATGATAATATTCACCTCTAATTATTTGTAAATAAAAAGCCCTACTAAATAAAATAAACAAAATACTAACAAAGAAAAGTGACAAAATAAAAATCCTTTTATAACTAAAAAATCTTCCCACATGGTGAGATCTATTATTGGTATCAAAATCAACATAATCACCACTATTTCTGTCTAAGCGAAAATCTGATATTTTGGAATCACCAACCGAACCTTCTTTAATTTTAAAGGGATTGTCTTTCATGTCGTCTTACCCAAAAGTTATAAATTAATAAATGAATAATTAATGTTGTGCAAAAAAATAAAATAAAATTTTTAAAAATTAACCACCAAGCCTGTTGATTGAAAATATAAATTTGCCAATCAAATATAGAATTTATTAGCCAAAAGAAAAACCAGAATAAAACAAAAGCCAAAATAGTCAAAATAACAATCGATAGAAAATTTTTGGAGGTCAACCAAGTATTTTGCAATATTTTTAATATAAAAAGAATTAATAAAAATATAATCGAATAAACACCAAAAATTCCGTTGAGCGAATCAATATAAAGACCAGATAAAATAGACAAACTATAATACAACCAATGATCTTCACTATTAAAATAAGTTAACAAGATAACAATTAAAAAAGGTTGAACATACTGCCAACCGCTTTGATAGAGGTTTAATAAAGAAAATATATAAATGGCTACTAGCCAAAAAAATATGGACAATAAATATCTCATATTATTGTGTAATAATTGCTACAATAGATAAAGTATTAAAATCTACTAAGGGCAATACTGAAGCGGTTTTAAATAATTCTTCTTCAGAATATTGAATCTCTTCTACGGTGCCTATTATTAATCCTTTGGGTATATTGGTATCAAGATCAGCAGTCACTACCAAATCATTTTTTTTGATATCATATTCTTGAGGAATATAGCTCATTTCTAGACCCAGTCCCAAGCTACCACTCAATAATCCGGCTACTGACTCATCACCAACTGTAACAGCTAGTTTAGAAAAATTATCAGTCAATAATCTGACAGTAGCAGCGTCTGTTGTTACATCAATTACTTTTCCAATAATTATTCCGTCATTAATAACCACAGCTTGACCTTTTTTAATATTTTGTTTTAAACCAACATCAATAATCAAAATATTATTATTAAAAGAATCGTGACTCAAAATATTAGCCACAACAAGGTTAAATTCTTTACTTTGTTTGAAATCCAACAAGTTTTTAAGTTGTTCATTTTCATCAGCCAAAGTTTTGAGTTGACTATTAATAACTAATAAATTTTTGTAAGATTCTTCTAGATTATCTGGCGGAGCCAACAAAGAATTAACTGGTTGTCTAGGGGCCAACCAAAGTCTAAATAATCCTCCAATATCAAAAATCTGTCCATTTTTCAATAATATGAACAGAACAATAATTACTAAAATCAGTAAAAATGCTTTTATGTTTTCGCTACGCATACAAAATTATTAGCCAAGTACTTAATCTTTTGTTGATGGCAAAATTATTTCTCGCAGATTATCTAGATCATCAAGTACCTTACCTGTACCACGCACTACAGCTGTCAGTGGTTCGTCAGTAATATGAACTGGCATTTTTGTTTCTTGTGATATCAAATCATCCAAACCACGCAATAATGCTCCACCACCAGTTAGGACTAGACCCCTTTCATAAAGATCTGATACTAGCTCTGGAGGAGTACTTTCTATAGTAGCTTTGATATTATCTATAATAAGTTTGATTGGCTTGATGATAGCTTCTCTAATATTGGCATCAGTAATTTTTATTTGCTTTGGTAAGCCAGTCAATAGATCACGACCACGCATAATAGATTCAATAGGTTCATCAAGTGGTAAAATAGAAGCAATTTGAATTTTTATTTTTTCAGCTGACCTTTCTCCTAACAAAATATTGAATTTGTCACGGGCATATTGAATAATAGCTTCATTGAGTTTGTCACCAGCTAATTTTAGTGCTTTCCAAGAAACTACACCACCAAGTGAGATAACAGCAATTTCTGTTGTACCGCCACCAATATCAACAATCATACTACCAGAGGCCTCCTGAATAGGTAATCCAGCCCCAATAGCCGCTGCCATAGGTTCTTCTATCAACAAAACATCAGAAGCACCAGCCCCAACTACAGCGTCCTCAACAGCTTTGCGCTCTACTTCTGTAACATCCAAAGGAATAGCAATTACAACTCTAGGTCGTGGTACAAAAGTAAAGGATTCACGATGAACTTTTTCAATAAAATGTTTGATCATTTTTTCTGATACTTCAAAATCAGAAATAACCCCATCTACCAAAGGTCTAGTAACTGTAATGTGATGTGGGGTTTTGCCAAGCATAATCTTGGCATCTTCACCGACTGCTACAATTTTTTCTGTCCGGTTGTTGATAGCTACTACAGAAGGTTCGTTGATAACAATTCCTTGATTTTTAACATAAACCAAGGTATTGGCCGTTCCTAGGTCAATACCTATGTCTTTAGAAAAATTTCGAAAAAATTGACGAATCATTATTTATAAAAAGTTTTAAATTGTTTAATAGCCTCCTTAATATTTATATTTTGTTTGCTATGATCTGATCTTTTTATTACTTCTAGGCCTGCTTGTTTGTCACTGACTATCACTTGCCAGCAAATACCTATCAAATCAGCGTCCTTTAGTTTTTTACCAAAAGAGATATCACGATCATCATATAATACTTCAAAACCAGCTGTTTTTAGTTGTTGATAAACATCTTCAGCTTCCTTTGTCTTATCATTTTTTGACAAATTTAGCAAATGAATATGATAAGGAGTGGTGGTTTTTGTCCATATTATACCATCTTTGTCATGACTAGCTTCAACGACTGTACCCATAGCCCTACCTAAGCCAATACCATAAGAACCTAAAATAGCTGGATGTTGTTTTCCATCTTTATTAGTATAGTTTAAACCCAGTGGTTTAGAATATAAATCTCCTTGACGAAAAATATTACCAGCCTCAACAGTTTTAACTATTTCAATCTTGGTTTTACATTCTGGACAACTACCATCGTCTTTTATTTTACTAATCTCTGCATTTTGTGCCCAGCCACATTTTCTACATAGAACAGTTAGATCTTCTCCCGCTTCTGTTTCAACCATAAATTCATGGGACAATTCATCACTCATATCGCCACCAGAGGCCTCCACAGAAAAAGCTTCTAAACCAAGACGTTTAAAAATTTTGAGATAAGCATCATGAGCTATTTTATAATATTTATCTAAATCTTCTTGAGTGGCATGTAAACTATACAAATCTTTCATAGAAAATTCACGACCACGCAATAAACCAGATTTAGCTCTTTTCTCATCACGAAATTTATTTTGAAACTGGTAAATATAAACTGGTAAATCCTTATAAGAATTAACTTGTCTGGCAACTAGATCAGTAATCGGTTCTTCGTGAGTAGCTGCTAATCCAACCTCAGAGCCATGATGATCTTTAAATTGATACATAATTGGTTCCATCTTTTCCCAACGACCAGATCTATCCCACAACTCTTTATTTTGTAAAGAAGACATTAATAATTCCTGACCACCAATAGCGTTCATCTCTTCTCTAATAACTTGTTCTATTTTACGATGTGTTTTTAAACCTAATGGCAAATAAACATAAACTCCAGCCATTTGTCTATCTATAAAACCGGCTCTAGTTAATAATTCTGCATTTATACTTTTTTCATCTTTGGAAATGTCTTTGCGAGTTTTTCCAAATAATTTCGATTGTTTCATATTATTGATTATTTATAAAATTTAATATTCTTTGCTTTTCTTGTTCCAATAAATCTCCATTATAGTCTCCACTGTGAGCAGTTTGATCTTGATAGCAAGCTGCTTTTTGATCAAGATGAATAGAGAACTGCAAACCAGTGTCTACATCCTTGAGGTAAACATGCAATCGCGGGAATTCTCCACTAGCTAGACGCTTGGCAAAACTCTCGCCCCGTTTGACTAGATGATAGCCTAAGCTACGCATCAAAATCACATGATTTTGTTTATTATTTTGAATAACAAATTTCATATTAAAAAAAGTTTTTAATTGATTCCCACATTTGTCCACCAAATTTTGTAAAATCTTTGTAGGTAACTACTATCAATAATAGTATTAGCAACAAAAAGCCGCTGTTGTGAACAATAGCTTCTATTTTTTGATTTAGTTTTTTGCGGCGTATTTTTTCTATTAAGACAAATAATAATCTACCACCATCTAGAGCTGGGAATGGCAAAATATTGATAATACCTAGATTGATAGACAAAATAGCTGCAAAGTGTAAGACATAAGACCAGCCCATCTTAACAATCTGACCAGTAATAACTGCTACCCCAATAGGACCAGATAAATCAGCTGAAACTCCTCCACCAGTCACTAGACTAGCAATTAA
>Ga0257125_1002038_pt1 | contig 17819 bp, 16 predicted proteins | sample SI106_200metaG_FD_190183 | JGI IMG/M metagenome (GOLD analysis project Ga0257125, IMG submission 190183) | Marine microbial communities from Saanich Inlet, British Columbia, Canada - SI106_200 | ecosystem: Environmental > Aquatic > Marine > Inlet | place: Canada: British Columbia | collected...
AAATCCTCCCTTCTCAATTGCATAGAGCCGGGGTTGGCCATCAAGACGCAAGAGTTGATGAAACAGCACGACCGGGGACGCCATACTACAACAGCGGTTCAACTCTATCCCCTGAGGGAGGGGGGGAAAGTGGCAGATACTCCGGGGGTAAAAGAACTGTGGTTGTGGGGGATTGAGGCCGAGGAACTGGTCGAATATTTTGTCGAAATGGCTCCTCTGGTAAGAGAGTGTCGGTTTCGGGATTGCAGTCATCTGCGCGAGCCCGGCTGTGCCGTGCGTCAGGCGGTCGAGCAGGGAGGGATTGCTCCCCTCCGCTACGAGGGGTTCTGCCGGATCCTGGAGAGTCTATAATCAAAAAAGACGCGCAAAAAATGGAAGATCCGGAATGGACGAGACGGCGAGAGAACTATCCATTGGAGAATTGCTCGAAAATTACGGCCGGATGCTGGGACTCAAAATCCTCTCTGGTGAACAGGGACTGGGAAGAACGATCAATAGTAGCGACACCAACCGCCCAGGACTTGCCCTGACCGGCTTCGTAGAACTGTTTACCGTCGATCAGGTGCAGTTGTTGGGGAATACCGAAAGCGAGTATTTACGCAGCCTGGATAGGGCGGAGCGGCTCCAGGCGCTGGAGATCATTTTTCAGTTCGAGATTCCCTGTGTGGTGGTGACGGGCCGGGGCCGGGTCATTTCGGAACTGCGGCAACTGGCGGACCAACACGGAGTTCCCCTGCTGCGGTCAGAATTCAATACGGCCAAATTCAACCACTTGCTCCACTTCTATCTCGACGATGTTTTTGCCCCTCAGGTGACCTTGCACGGCACGCTGGTCGATGTCCACGGCATAGGACTGTTGTTTACAGGACGAAGTGCCATCGGCAAAAGCGAAGTGGGCCTGGACCTGCTGGAGCGGGGGCATCGACTGGTTGCCGATGATTCGGTCGTCATAACGCGCAAGGTGCAGGGAATCCTCGTCGGCTGCTCTCCGGATCTGCTTCAGGACCATGTGGAGATAAGGGGGATCGGTCTCGTCAACGTCAAAAGGACCTTTGGTGTGCGGGGGACTCGACGCCAAAAGCGGGTGGAGGTGGTAGTCAATCTCGTCGATTGGGATGAAGATTCTACCTATGAAAGAGTGGGACTGGACGACCGCTCTAGAATTATCCTCGGCGTTGAATTACCAGAAAAAACGGTTCCCCTTTTCCCTGGGAAATACATTCCGGTCATCGTCGAAACGATTGCCCTCAACTATCTTTTACAGTTGGACGGGTTCCACGCCGCCCAGGAATTCAACGATCGGCTGCTTAAAAAGATGAATCGACCCAAAGGAAAGGGCGGGAAATCCGTCTAGATCCGGGCCCTGAGAAGCAAAAAACCCCATATGGATGTGAAAATCCCTTCCTGTATTGGGGGAAGGGATTCACCTTCCACTTTCACCTTCCTATCCTCCCCTGGCGAATCTTTTCTGGCACACCTATTGCTTTTTCAAAGAGAATGGATTGGTATGTCTAGGAGAGAATGTGTAAAATGGGAAAAATAAAATCAAAAAAAAAGAGGAAAATCCCTCTGTTGACCTGGTTGGTGACAGGGGGCCTCTTTTTCGGTGGCACGGGTGAAAAAGTTGGCTGGGCACAAACCCTTCCCGAACAGGAACCACAGCCCGAATGGGAGGAACGCCTGCGGAAGCACCTGAGAAAGCTCGATCAGTGGGGAGTATTGCAGCTTTTGCGAACAGAGAGGGATGTCGATAAGCAACAGAAAAAGAGGGCCCGCTACAGCACCCATCCCGAAGAACTGGGACTATTGGCCGACGATGAAGATGGTGGGGTGCGTTTCTATGTGGCCGTAAACCGCCACACCCCCCTCGACGTCCGGTTGCAGCTGGCCTTTGATCCGCTGTCTCACGTAAGAGCTGGGGTGGCCATGTCTCTGATCTACGATCCCCTGGCCTCTTTGGCGATCAGGAATCTCACCGAAAAAATCGGCCAGCACCTCGCTCAGGATTCACAACCTCTGGTTCGCTTGGGACTAGCCAGCAACCTGTTCCTTTCTCCATCTCTTTTCGACTTGCTGGCTGGAGATGGAGATTCCCTGGTTCGCCAGAAACTGGCGGAGAATCTACATATTCCGCAAAATACGGTGGCTATTTTGGGACAGGATAGCGTCGTTGCTGTGCAAATTCAGGCTTTACAGCACCGAAATGCCCCCCGGAGCCTTCTGGAGGCAATGGGGGAGGATGGGAATACTATGGTGCGGTTGGCGGTTTGCCAAAACCTCAATACCCCTCTTGGAGTTTTGGTGAAATTAGCAGCGGATGCAGACACGTTGGTTCGCCAAGGGGTAGCTGGCCATCCTGGCACGCCCCTGGAAACGCTGCGGGAAATGGCTCAGGACGACGTAGTCGAAGTGGTCCTGGGGGTGGCTGGAAATCCTGGAGCGGATCGAGAGCTGTTGCTCAGTCTGGCCGCTGATCCCCGAGATATTGCCATCCGTCAAGAAGCCCAGAAGAGACTGGTGCCTTTGCTGCGGGAAGAGATCCGGGAGGATGTACTGGAGCGCTGGGAAGACCCATAAAGAAAAAAATTCTTAAACAGAGGGCCCCGACTCATGTATTAGTGTGATTCGGGGCCCTCTGTTTAAGATGGAATTTTAATGATTAAGGGTTCTAATTCTGCCCTTCGCTGCGGGTTTTTTGCAGAGATCGTTCCAGGTTGGAGACGATGTTTTGCAAGGCTGTTGCTTTGGTGACTAACTGATCCGTCTGAGTCTTGAGTTCGGATTCCTTTTCCGCTGCCTGGTCCAATACCCTTTTCAGTTCCTCTGCATCTCGCTGATCACGATGGATTCTTTCCCTGAGATTGCGCAAGCGGAGAGAGGTGAGGTATTTGGTAGCAGCGACGATGGTGAATGCGAGAAGGGACCAGATCATACAGTTCTCCCTGTGATGAAAAGGAAAAATAAGGTGCTCGAAGTATGAACGTCAAGGAGACGGAGGAAGGTCGAGGTTGTTTGCTCGAGGGGGGATAGGGAAGTATCTTAATCTTTCAGTCCAGTCTGGGATGTCTTTTTATTAAAAATTAAGATAATGGTTTATTTTTTTGCAGGGCAACAAATTAGAGGATGTTTTCATGTTTCGGATTATCATGCTTGGGGAACACCCCGCCCTTTCCGAAGTGGTACAAAGATATTCCGATATGGGGGAAATTGAGGTGGTAAGGTATTTCTCCGGTAGCGGAGAAGGGATTGGGAGTAAAGAAGGGATAAGATGGTTGCAAGCAGAGGAAGTGGAGGGAGTCGTGGTTGCATCCTCATTGGAGGAACGTCCCTTTTGGTGTGAGAGAGCCCTGGAGGCAGGTAAGAAAGTACTCTGCTTAATTCCTCCAGCGAAAAGGTTGAATAGTTTGAGCTTCCCGTTTTCAGCTTCTGGTGCAAACCCTTCATTTTTTTTGGCAAACCCCGCACTGTATACCTCTCCTGGCGAGGAGATCTTATTCCCCGATAAAGAGGTGGGGAATCTTCTATTTTTCGACCTGAAAATTGCTGTTCCCCGGGATGGGTTGGGGGGGGTGAAGGAAGGAATCCTCCTTGGGACTGGATTGGAGTTTCTGAGTCTGATCGAGGAAAATTGGGGGGCAGTAGATTCAGTTTGGGGAAGAGCCAGAAGTTTGGTAAGGAATCGTTCCGGTGAAGATATGGTCGTTGCCCACTTGCTGTTTAAGGATGGGAAGGAGGGAGTGGTTCAGGTCAATGGCCTGGGTGGTATGGGAGGGATTGATCTCAAACTTTTCGGTCGCCGGGGGGGTAAAGAAGTCACCTGTGTTCATTGGGAGGCTGATGTCGGGGTTTGGGAAAGGGTTTTTCGGCGTTTTCTGTGCTTTCTCACGGGAATGGGAGATCTACAAAGAGAAGAAAAATCAAATATAGTAAAGGGATTCCGGCTTATGAATTGGATCGTGCAAGCGACCCGTTTTCAACGAGAAATTTTCCTTAACGAGGTTATCCATGAGTGATAAGGATCGTTTGAAAAAGCATATTGCGGAGTCACCTGTCGTTTTTTCTCTCATTCTGGCATTCTTGCTTTTGGCCATTGTTTGTGTGCTCAATTTTTTGGGTAGCTCGGAGTTCCCCCTAACCGAGGAGCAGTTTTCGGCCTTATTAGAACAGGGAGGGATACGCAGGATTGAGGTGAGTCCTGCGGGGCTTCATTGCCAATTGGACCAGAAAACCCGCTTGGATGACCGGGGGAGGGAATTCAGTGGTGGGCAAGGTTTCCTGGTTAGGAACTCGCCCGTGGTTGCTGAGGAGGTGGATAGGTGGGAGGCCGCGGGAATCACCGTTGCCCGCCGTGAGAGTGGGAGTAGCCCCCTGCAGGGTTGGGGTGGAGGACTACTGGTGGTCGGGCTTCTCGTGGTTGGGATTTGGCATCTCTGGGCTCAAGTAAAAGAGGATAGGGAAGGAAATGGCAGCCCTCGCCGGCGGTTGAAAATGTTGGAAGAAGATCTGGATAACGAGAAGATCACGCCTGAAGAATTCCGCAAGCAAGCCGAGGTGATTTGGGCGGAACTTTGAACCCAAGAAAAATGTAAAATGGCTTCCAGAATAAAAGTTCTGTCGGAAAGCATGGTGCATAAAATCGCTGCGGGTGAGGTGATTGAAAGGCCTGCCTCGGTGGTTAAAGAACTGGTGGAAAATTCGATCGATGCCCAGTCTCAGCGCATCTACATTGAAATTAAGGCTGGAGGAAAGCAGGTTATCCAGGTCAGCGATGACGGTTCGGGCATGTCGAAAGAGGATGCTGAACTCTGTATTTTAAGGCATGCCACCAGTAAGATGGCCAACCCTTCTGATATGTTCAATATTTCTACTTTAGGATTTCGCGGGGAGGCCCTGTCGAGTATCGGTGCCGTTTCCAGAATGACCATCGAAACTCGATTGTTGGGGGAGGATGAGGGGACACGGATACTGGTCGAAGGGGGAATTCTCAGGGAAACCTTACCGATCGGTAGGGCCGTGGGGACTTCGGTAACAGTGAGAAATATGTTTTTTAACACCCCTGCACGAAGGAAATTCCTTCGGCACGAAGATACCGAGACGCGCCATATCTCCCAAATTGTAGTTCAACTGGCAGCGGGGCATCCTGGTGTCGGATTTGAATTGGTACACCAGGGCAGGAAACTCTGTGATTATCCTGCGGAAGATCGACGACAAAGGGCGGGGGAATTGATTGGGATCGAACCCGGGGAATTGCTTTTGGTTGAATTGGTTGAGGGTGGAATAGAAATAAGCGGTTTTTTGTGCCCTCCTTCTTTGTCTGGGAAAACCAAGGGAAAGCAGTTTTTGGTTGTGCGTGGGCGTCCTATCCTTTCTCGTCGACTCACGCAGGCTATTTACGATGGATATGGAGGCTTAATACCGGGGGATTTGCACCCGAGTTTTATAATTTGGCTCGACTTGGACCCGCGAAAGATCGATGTCAATGTTCATCCCACCAAAAGAGAAATCCGGCTGGCAGAGGAAAAGACAGTATCAGATTCCCTTAAGAAAGGGGTGCGTCAGGCTTTTGATATTCCGGAAACTCCCACTTTTGTTTACCATCCAGAAGCCTCGGAGGGTCCTCCCTTGCATTTGAGGGTAGAAAAAGGGACGACGATTGGGGAAAAAAAAACAGATCTCTGGGAGGCGTTTCCAGGAAATCCAGGGGTGGGCAAAGGAAGGGTAACAGAGCAGATGGCATTCACTCTGGGGAGTGGGGGGAATTGGGAGGAAATCTCGAGCGAAAAGCAGGAGGTTGGGAAGGGAATTTTTTGGGAGGGACCAGTATGGCAGATCCAAAATAAATACCTCTGTTCCCAAGTTAAGGATGGGTTGATACTCGTTGACCAACAAGCTGCCCACGAAAGGATAAATTTTGAAGCATCTCTTGCCCATCTTGGGAAGGGAGACGGTTTGCCGGGACAGCAGCTTTTGTTCCCTCTTAGCTTAAATTTGAGTCCGGTGGAAAGGGGCATCTTGGATGAGGTTGGGGAGGATCTAGAAAAGTTGGGGTTTGCCATTAGGGATTTTGGTCCGGGAACTGTGTTGGTAGAAGCGATTCCGGTTGAAATGAGAAACTGGGAAGAGGGAGATGGATTTCGGAAAATCCTTAGCGATTTTATGGAAGATGTTGATGAGATCGGAAAAGGGTTAAAAGAGAAAATTGCCTGGTCTCTATCCAAGAATTCTTCCATTCGATCTGGGGAAAATTTGGGTCAAGAAGAGATGAAGGTTTTACTTGAAAAACTGTTTCAAACGAACGAACCATTTGTATGTCCCAGGGGACGGCCCATTTTGGTAAAAATAGATTTAAATGAAATAAATAATTTATTTTACAGAAAAAGATAATGTCTCATAAATTTTTTTATGTAATTCAAGAATCAACAACAATCAAAAAACGCAACTAAGCGACTCTTTTAACAAAATTCGGAGATTGAGTTAACAGATTTCTCAAATTAGCCCAATTTTTATACTAACGATAATACCTGTTCTAGTTAGTATAACGCCCAAGAAAAGAAAATAAGCCTAATTGATTCTCTTGATTTTCATTGAGGCGCTTCTCTGTTTTTTTATCAGGCCAGTATCACTTAGGAGAAAATGGATTTTGTATTGCAATGACAATGAGCAAAGAGGAGTTAAAAACAAAAAGCCCTTGGATGACAAAATATAACAGTTTGATTATATTAGGCATACTTCCTCTGTTTCTCCCTCTCTCTTCTATATAACCGAACTTCTTGATTAAATGACTGTACCTATAGTTATTTCAAAGCCTTCCATCGAAAAGAACCAATTCGATCCTTTGGAGCAGTTTCTCGCCGGCCAGTTGAGCGAAAATACCCGCCGGGCCTACCATGCCGATCTGGGACTTTTCTTTCGGTTTCTCGATCTCGATCTTCCCGATCTGGAAACGTTGCGTGGTATTACTTTTCGCCAGGTAATCGCTTTTCGGAACCACCTTGCTTCTGATGGTTTTAAACGGACTTCGATCAACCGAAAATTGTCCAGCCTGAAAGCTTTTTTTAAAATGCTGGTGGCGGCGGGCTATATCGAGCAAAATCCTGCCGATTCAACCCTGGTGCGCGGTTACAAAGTCGAGGAAAACCTTTCGGGCAAAGCGATTGCGTCGTCTGCTCTCAAAAAAATTCTCGGAGCTATTTCCGAAGAGAAAAATGAACTGGTCAATGCCAGGGACATGGCGATTTTCCATCTTCTTGCCTATGGGGGCTTGCGCCGTTCCGAGGCAGCCAATGTCTCCTGGAATGACATCTCTCGAGACGGTGTTTTTTTTATTCTTCATCTCCCCCAGACTAAATCCGGCGTCCCCCAGGATATTAAACTCCAGCAGATTGTCGTCCATCATTTGGAAACCTACAGACAGGAACTTGTGAACTGTGGCTATGAAGCAAGCGGCAGGGTTTTCATTAGTTTGTCGCGAAACAATTCTCACGGTCAGCCGCTGACCGATCAGTCGGTAAACTTAATCGTAAAAAAGTATGCTCTAAAAGCTGGAGTTTCCGCCAAAATAACCGCCCATATGTTTCGACATACCTGTTGCACCCTGGCCATTGAAGGCGGAGCCAAACCCCAACAGGTCCAGGCGCATCTACGGCATAAAGATTTGAAAACCACCATGCTGTACTACGAAAATAGAGAAAAACTCACGGATAATGCTTCAGATTACATAAATTTGGAATGAGTTATATATTTTTTTGCTGTTTTGTTATTTTTGTAGATTACATAAAAATTTTTATGTGCCTTTATAATAAAAAACTTGAAACACCCTAATCTTGGGGAAACAATTTGGAACGTTCCTCCAAAATCACCGGTGTTTTTCCCTACTTTTTTAACCCGCAACGACAATATTGACGATCTTACCAGGGACTACAATAAAACGCTTTATCTTGCCTGGATCTGGAACAAACCTGCGGATATTTTCCACTCCGAGTATCTTCTCTTTTAATGAATCGTCATCGATTTCGGCGGGAACTTCAACGCTTCCTCTCATCTTTCCGTTTACTTGAACGGGGGTTAAATCCTACAAAGGTACAAGATCCGCCACTTTATTTTTTCTAAACCATTGCAAGCTATAGCTCTGTGGTGTTCTCGTCCCCCCCCAATTTTACCCCGCGTTTAACCCCCGATTTTTGGGGGTAATTCCAAAAGCATCTTGTAGCTTTTCATCTGAGAAGTCATATTCGCCCAGCAGGTTGATGTGCGCCCAGGCTATGACGGAATGGCTGGCAATGGCCGACCGCAGGATGTCGCGTTGCTCCGGCTGGTTTTCCAGGCGCGCCAGTTTGTCGGAGAGATAGAGGTAATTCCAACAGATAATACTGTTTTTGATCAACCGGTTGCAGGCTTCGTCGATTTCCTGCTCTTCCTTTTCCCCTTGGGCAACGCCATGCGGATCTCCGACCGCAACCGCCCGCGTAAACCGGTTGGCCAACTCCACTTTATTCAGTTGCTTTTCAATCGCCTGGCGGACTTCCACCTCATCGATATAGCGCAGAATAAACTGCGATTTGATGATCTGTCCAAACGCCTTGAGGCCCTGGTAGAGCTGGTGTTGTTTGGAGTAGGAATTGAGCCGTCGAAACAATTCCGAGGCCGTGGTCTCTTTCAGTTTGATTGTGGCTACAAACCGCAGGATGTCGTCCCAGGTCTCTTCTATGATCGCCCGATTGATATACTTATCGGGGGTGATCTTCCAGTCCGGATGGGCGGATTTGGGATGCGTTCGGAAGATATAGAGGATCTGTTTCTTCAGGTTTTTGATCCGGGGTGCATAGGCAAAGCCCAGCAGATAGGTCACGGCGAAGATCACCTCGCTGTAGCCGTGGGTGTCCGTCGAGTGGATGTCCGATTTGACCACCTCGTTGTGCATGAGGCCGTCAATTACATACGCACTTTCGCGTTCGGCGGCGCTGAGGACGAGGGAGTGCCACAGCAGGTTGCGTTCATCGATAAAGGTATAGGCGCTGATGCCCTGCTCCTTCCCGAAGTATTTATAGGAATAATTGGCATTGAGCGATTCACTCCGCGCCGTAAACTTCTGGCCGTCACTGGCCGTATGCAGCGTATCCTGCGAGGCCCGATAGATCTGAGGTAATTCCATCCTATCCAGGAGCTGGATCACGCGGTCATTGGCCGCTTGGATATTCTCCAGGGAGAAATACCAATTGATCACATGGTTCAGGGCTGATTCGCTGATCTGGCTGGATATCCGCGCGATTTTGGGCGTCCCGATGGCGCACCCCTTGCCAATAATACCGGCATAAAGCGTCTTATCGGTCGCGCTATTTTTGTCATAACGCTGCTGCCAATGCTCGAAGGCCTCCAAAAAGCCGCTATGCCGGTTGACGGTGGCCAATACTTGCGTGAGGGGCACCAATTGTTGTTCGGGAAAGTAGGGCTGTAGCGCCGTAGACGCTTGTTCGGCCTCCTGTTTGGGGGTGGCCACTGTAAAGGTGCCATTCGTTCCGATTTTGAGATGGGGATTGGCGCCTTCACGCTGGAGGCCATTGGTTATATGATATTGTTGGTAGAGGGCACAATCGAGCTGGTCCAGCAGGGGAACTGGATCGGCAAATTCTTGTAATTGAGCCCGCGCGAGGAGGGTTTCTTTTTCTTTCTGCCAGCGCGCCTTAGCGATCATGTACTCATCCAAAGGACGGTATTTGTGGGAATGGTGCATATTTAACGTCCCGGATTTGAGGGCGGAGGCGATCTGCATAAACAGAAACGCCTTGTAGAGGGATATGTGGAACGTCCCGCCCTGATGGACGGCCGCATGCTGTTCGGCATCCAGAAACTCGACCGGTGCCGAAGCCGTAATGTTGCCGTCTTTGTCCTTAAAATAGAGGATGGCCTCCATGAGGGCGGAGACCCCGGACTCAGTTTGAAAATTCAGAACTTTCACAATGGGACTGATCCGGTTTTGCAGCCGTACGGATCGACTTTCTAAGATTTCAAAATACGGCCCGTCCTCCATGCCCTCCTCCAAAGAGGCTTTCAGTGCGGCGCTGCGTTCAAGCGCCGGCGCTTGGTCGCCTACCAGTTGGTCAATGTGCGCGATCTTTTCCGCATCGGTTATGGCTCGGTCGCTGAGGACGGCGCGAATATCTGAAAGGGCACGGAAAACTTGGTCATCGAGGACCTCTAACAGTGACTTAAGCGACTGATCCCGGTGTTTATGCTGCGCATAGCAGGCATCGCGATGCTCGCGAGCGGCCGTGTTTTGATAGGACTGCACAACGGTCAAAAGGACATCGGCCAGATTGTCTTGCAGACGGTAATATTGATGGGCAATGAAGGCGATGACATGGACGTAGCGGTCTTCATCCGATCGTCTGGCAAGATGAAATATATCCGACTTGATTACGCTGTTGGCGTAATACCGAATCCCCTCTTGGCCCAGTTGAAGAAGGGATAAGAGATGTTCTATCGGCTCATAAAGGGTTTTGAGATAAAACAGATCGTCAACCCGCTCCCGGACCTTGGAAGGCTTGGTAGATTGGGACCGTTTTTTTAGCAGCGTCAGTCTGTACCGCGCATGAGATGAGGCTACCTCATCGCCAGAGGAAAAGGGGTCTTGGGCGAAAAGACTATCCAGTAGCGCACGCGTTTCCTGGGGCATTTCGCGATGAATAAGAGCCGCTAAGGTCCGCTTGTGCTGATTGAGCGCGGCGAGTATGTGTTCGGATAGCTGCGAATAACTCGGCAGGGCGAAGCGCCTCTTGATCAGCAGGTCAACACAGTGCCAGAAGATCAGTTTGGGTTTGAGATGAGCTTGCGCCATTGGGACGATTTCCGGGGTGATGTAGTCCGCCGCATCCTGGTCAAAGAGCCTAAAGCCGAAATAGGACAGAATGTGCTGCCGGTGCCGCCGGTTGGTGGTCTCCGGAATATCCTGGGCGCTAAAACAGTCCGGCGATGCATTGAGGTGTCCGGCAACATAGGCGATGTCCGCCGGTTGGTAGTCCAGCGGCAAGTAGAATTTCTTCGTCGCCCGGAAGTAGCCGTAGGCCAACAGAAAACCGATTCGGTGGCAAGGCGTACGAAATCGCTCAGCGATTTCCAATACAGTCGCTGAAAATTCAAAAAAACGTTTTCTCTCTTCACTCCCGAATAACGGAGGCTTGTCAAAGCCCGCCTGTTCGGAGGCGTCGAGGATTTTCATCCGGGGCATAGGCCGCTCGCTTTCTACTTTTCATCCTTGCAAAAACCTATTACCTTTCAAGTAAGAAATGAAAGGAGTTTGTGCAAGGCTAAAACCAGGGAAAAACCGCACTCCCCAAAAGCTTGCACAAACGAACGTTTATGGAAGGAATGACGCCATGGTCTTTGGATACAGTCGGGTCTCCAAGGGAGATCCAGATAATGCCCGACTGCAACAGCAGGCCTTCAAAGCGGCACAGGTCGAAAAGGTCTTCAAGGAAAGTGCGTCCGGAGGCCGTTGGGATCGGCCGCACCTGCATAAGATGCTGGAACAACTGCGGGAAGGCGATGTCGTAGTGGTCTGGAAGTTAGACCGGCTTTCACGGTCCTTGAAAGATCTCCTGATTATTATGGAGCGTATTGACCAGGTCGGCGCGGGGTTTAAATCATTGACCGAAGCCATCGACACCACGACCCCGGCCGGCCGGATGATGATGCAAATGGTCGGCGCTTTCGCCGAATTTGAACGCGCCATGATTCGAGAACGCACCCAAGCCGGATTGGACGCCGCCCGCCAGGAAGGCCGCATTGGGGGACGAAAACCCAAACTCCGTCCGGATCAACGCAAAGATATTGCGGAGAATGTCCTGGCGGAGAGAAAGTCCGGGGCACAGATGGCCCGGCTATATAATGTCAGTGAAGCGACCGTCTCAAGAATCGTGGCGGGTCACAGAGCAGAACAGGCTGGATAAAGTGGCGGATTTTGTACCTTTGTAGGATTTAACCCACTGGTACGCCATTGCCGAATCGTTGCTCGAAGACGGCGACTTTGCCGAGAAAGCAGCTCCTCTCATAGAAAAACTGCAGGCCAGCACCCTGGCGGATGAATAGCAGGAGGCCGCGTAGGAGACAGCCCCTGGAAGAAGGGCGGCTTTTTCACACAGGGAATGGGGGCAGTCAATAATCACTCCCTACCGAAGCATCGATATCGACGATGCGGCAGCCATCTGATACATAGTCGATGCTCTTGTAACGGCTGAGGTGCATGAGCTTGCGGGTGATCAGAATCATTCGCTTCGTCCCCTGCAGAACCAGATCGACCGACTCGCGCAGCGGATCGTCTTCTCCGATCTCCGATTGTACTATTTCAATCCCGCTCAACACCCCCTGAAGCGGCTGATTCAGTTCGTGGCAGACCGCGCCGGCCATCTCCAGCACCCCCTCGAACTTCTTCCGATATTCCAGCTCATCTTGCAGACCGAGGAAACGTTCGCCCACTCCGATCCGCGCGCGCAGCACCTCCGGCACGCAAGGTTTGGCGAGAAAATCATCTGCGCCGGCTTCCAGTGCCTCGACCAGATCCCTCGTATTCTCGCGGACCGTCAGCATTATCAGGTAAAACCGGTGCCCATTCTCTTCGCGACGAACGCGGCTACACAGATCGATCCCGTCCAGTTCCGGCAGTTCCCAGTCCAGCAGGACCAATCGGGGGGCATCATGCCTCTGCAAAAGCTGCCAGGCCACCGCCCCGCTGGCGGCGCTTTTTACCTGGTAACCCCATTCTTCCAGCAATCCGCATAGCATTACCCGGGTGATTTCATCGTCTTCTATGACCAGCACCTGCATTGCTCTCGCCTCCTCCATCGCATCGACTACGTTCGGACTTCCAGTTGCGCACTCAACTTCCACAGGTGATCGCGCAACCGCCTCACATCCTCTTCGAGGAGAGAGAGAAGAACCCTGGCCTCTCCGCCGTCGCCGATTGCGACGGCGCTCCTCAGTTGCTTCAGGCGCTCGGTCGCCGCCAATGCATAGAACGTCTTCAACTGCCCCTCGAAGGTATGGCCATCGCGTCTCACTGCGGCCAGATCTCCTTCGTTCATTTCCCGACGGATTTTTTCCAGCATCTCGGGAAAGGTCCGGCACGCAATCTCCACAACCTGTTGGAGCAGCGCTTCCCGCCCGGCGAATCGCCGGCGCAATTCCTCTTTGTCCAGCACTCCTGTACACTTCATGCCGACCTCCTCATTCATTGGCGGTCTCCGCTATCGTTCTTTTTCCCGTGCCGGGAAAAAATAGAGGATATTACCAACCCCTTCCTCGCAACCCGAATCCAGCGGCAGTTGCTCCAGTTCCTCGTCATCCTCTTCCGGAATACTATAAATTTCCTCCGGTTCCTCGTCCACACCCAGCATGGACATTCCGACCTCGGGACTCTGCGTTGCTCGTGGCGCCGACGGCTGATGCAGAAAGAAATCTTCGACCGCCACGTGCAGCATGTGGCCCTTCAGACAGCGTTCCAGGGTGCAGGCGATTATGTGCGCTTCAAGAAAGTCCCAGATCTTGCTCTCCTCCAGCACCATCTCTGTCAATTCGTGTATCAACAGCGCCCCCAACAGGGAGACCGGTGCGCATCCCTCGATAAAAACCGCATCCGCCTCCCATTCCTCCAGAACTGGAAGCACAGGTGCGAGCAGGTGGATATCCGCACCTCGCACATAGGCGACGGTCAGCGAATCTACGAAAGGCCGCAGGGCGGCGGCGGGCACTCCTGTCAGACTGTGGCCGATCAATCGCAGGGAATGTCCGTTGCCCGGACGCAAACGCTCTGCCAGCAGACGCCCGACCTCAGCCGGATCGTTGAACAGATAATCGAGCAGGCTGCCGGGGTGAGGATGCCAGCAGGTGGCCAGTATACTCTCCTCCTCCCGGCGCAGGCAGGGGTTGCCCCTATCTACATGCACACTCCCCAGCCATCTCTCGAACGCCTCTTTCGTATCTTGATGCGTAAAATCTCCCAGTTGCCCCAGAAGCTGTATGTGCCTGCTCGGATCGGCGGGGACGTAGTCGAGTAGCACCTCGCGAAAAGCGGTCACGGCACAAACGCTGAAACAGCCGCACCCATCTCGACCGACTTGCTCTAATCCTTCTCGAATTCGCTCGAAGACGGCGCCGTATTCCCCTCCCTGAGGAGAAGTGTGATCGTAGAGGATTCGCGTATCCGCCGCGAACGACTCGAACTCCGCCAGCGCCTGGACGGTCGGCGGGTTCATCCTCCTGTAGCAGCATCTCGTCTGGGACTTCCTTTGTCTCACAGCATTTCCTCCTCTGTTGCGGAAGCCATCGTCCGCATATCCCGCAATTCGATGGCTCGGGCTACGAGTGCCTCCAGCTGTTTTTTCTCGAACGGTTTCTGTATGAAAAAATCGAATATGCGACGCCGCTCATCGCCGTCGTGTATCGACCAGCCGCTCATCAAGACGAGAACCACTTCCGCATCCCGGGCACGAATGCGGCGACCAACCTCGTCTCCGACGATCCCCTCCATGGCCAGATCGACAAGAACGACATCGCAATTACCAGGAGAGTAATTGTCCAGCGCCTCCTCGCCGTTGGAGTACAATTCCACCGAGTGCTTCTTGCTCAGCATCAACGACAGAATCCGCAGCGTTGTTTGATCGTCGTCGATGATCAGTAAACGGACGTTTCGAATCGGCTCATAGGACATCATCCTCGGATCAACGCTGCCCGCCTCTGACCACATCGGCAGCGAAAGGGTAAACGTCGTTCCCTCTCCGGGCTGGCTGAAAACGTCGATATCTCCCTCCATCTGAGTCACCATGTTGTATACCATGTACAGCCCGATTCCGGTTCCGGAATCTCCTTTCGTGCTGAAAAAAGGCTCGAAAATGCGCCTGCGCGTCCATGCCGCATCCGGTGTCGCGAATCGTGACTCTGGCTCGATCACACTGCACCTCGGATCCGATCGTCAAACATCCTCCACCCGGCATCGCGTCGATGGCATTGAACAGCAGATTGACGAATATGTCGTGGATATGCGCCTTCACCGCGCGGATCTCCACTCCCTTTTCCAGGTCCATTTTCACCTCTATCCTCTTCCCTCTGGCCTCCATCTCATCCTTCCAGCGGGGGCGCGCGATTGACACCGCCTGCTCGACAGCGCTCTCCAGATCAATGGCCTGCAATTCCCTCTCTTCGATACCGCGTATCGATAAGTGGAGACGGCGCGCCAGACTCTTGATACACTCCCCGGACTCCATGATGAGATCCGCCTGCTCGCTCATATCAGCATCGTCCGACAGCCTTTTCAAGATCTGGGCCGGAACGATGACACCGTTGAGCATGTTGTTGATATTGTGGCTGAGACCGGCCGCCAGTTCCCCGGCCGTGCGCAGGCGTTCCGTGCGCATCAGTTCCGCCTCCATCTGCCGGCGCTGAACCGCCTCTGCCTCCAACTCCCGGTCGCGTCTCTCGAGATTCACGAGGTCCGACTGCCTTCTGAACCCCTCCTCGAGGACCGTTCCCAGTTTCATCAGTACCGCGATATCCGAAGTCGAGAAAGCGTGCGCATCTTCGCTGGCGACCGCCAGCGTGCCGAATTCGCAGGGAATATCCACCACGCTCCTCACCGCGAAACCGCACCCCTTGCGCAGTGCTTCCCGTTCTCCGTAGCGATCCTCCTCTTCCAGATCGCAGCGGTAATCAGGCCAACCCTCCAGCCAGACCTTGAAGACCAGGCTCTCTGCTATCTCTTTCGAGAACGTCTTCCAACTGTCCGGCTCCACCGTGTGGATTGTCGATATGGTCCCCCCTTTGAGATCCACCAGGTTTATTCCGCAACCACGGCTGCCTATGCCGAGTGCGTGCAGCTCTTTGCACAGCAAGGACAGCACCATTTTCATATCCTCGCTGCACCGCATAAAGGCCACCCTTTCCCGCAACCGCCACTGCGCATCCCGGCACATCCGACACCGTTCCTGCTCGCCGTCCACCTTCTTCATCCATTCCCTCATTGCACGCTGCCTCCGCAGACTGCAGATCTGCTGGATCATCCGGTAGTCCTTCATTCAGTCTCTCTCCCCTCCCTTGTATATTCTCCGGAAGGCCGGTGTATATAAGCACCTGCGGCTCGAACCGGCCCCGTGTCGCGCATCCCCATTTCCGGCGATGCGCGGCCAATGCTTCAATTGTCTTCTATGCCTTCCACCGGACAGACGACCCGAATCAGCGTTCCTACCTCCGAACTCCCGATCTCCACATTCCCCCCTATCTGTTCCGTCAACGCGGCGACCAGCTTCATCCCGATCCCATCGCCATCGTCACTCCCTTCGTCCGGGAATCCCACCCCGTCGTCCCTTACTTCCACCACCAGTTCGTCCGTTCCGTTCCGATTGAGCCCCACCCGGATCACACCCGGTCTTCCCTCGGGGAAAGCGTGTTGCAGCGCGTTGGTGACGAGTTCGTTGACTATCAGACCGAACGGCACTATCTGCCCGATATCCGCGCCCACGCGCACCCGCTCCATCACCAGATCCACCCCATCCGGCAGGAGCGGCCGCAGATCCTCCATCAACACCTCCAGGTACCTGCCCAGGTCCATCTCCTCCGGATCGCATCCCGCGTGCAGGCGATCGTGCACGCGACTCACCGCCTGCAGACGCCCCATGACATCCTGTAGCGCGCGGCTGCAGGCTTCGGAAGGGGATCGCCGGATCTGCATGCGCAGCAGGCTCATCACTACCTGCAGATTGTTTTTCACCCGGTGGTGGACCTCTCTCAGCAGGGACTTTTGGTACGCCAGCGACTCCTCCAGCGCTCTGGCGTATTCCTCCCGCTCGCACTCCAGCCTTTTGCGGGCGCTGATATCGTGCGTTATGCCTACGAAACCTATCGTCCGGCCCCTTTCATCACTGACGATGTCGATGCGGCTCTCCGTCCATACCGTCGTTCCATCCTTGCGGTTCAGTTCCTCTTCGCCGCACCACGCTCCCTCGACCTTCCCCTCGTCGGCCTCGTCCAGCATTCCGAGAATATCCTTTTGCGTCGCCGGCGGATATCTCTCTTCGAACGAGATCGCCATGAACTCCTCGCTGCTGAAGCCGGTCAACGACTCGATCGATGGACTGACGTAGATCAGGCGTCCGCTTCTGTCCATTCTCCATATCACATCCGCTATGTTTTCGGCCAGCAGGCGGTACTTCTCTTCGCTCCGCCTCAATTCCTCGGTCCGCTCCTCGACCATTCTCTCCAGGCAGTTCCGATACTGGGCCAGCTCCAGAAAAATCCGCACCTTTCCCAGCAGAATGGCCGGGTCGAACGGCTTGACGATATAGTCCACTCCCCCCGCCTCGTACCCTTCGAACTGGTGCTGTTCGTCCGCATAGGCAGCGGAGACGAAGATGATCGGTACGTGTGCGGTCGCAGGATCTCCGCGGAGCATTTCGGCCAGTTCGTAGCCGTTCATCTCCGGCATCTGCACATCGAGAATCGCCAGGGCGAACTCGTTATCCAGGGTCAGCGCCAACGCCTCTTCTCCGCTATGCGCCCGGAGGACTCGGGCCGGCACCTCGCGCAGCGTATTCTCCAGCGCATACAGGTTGGCCGGCCTGTCATCGACGATCATGATGAGGAGTTGGGAAGCTTCCTCTTTGCTACAATCCCCACTCTCCGCTCCTTTGAAAATCTCTTTCATCACACCCAGCAATTCCCGCTTAAAATTTTAGCTTTTTAAAAACAACGACTTATGCGATGTTGCCGTGTCCGTGTTTCGTAAACTTTTTGCCGATGGGCTCTTCTCCAGCGATCTTTTCAGGGCGTGCCCCTAT
>Ga0257125_1002041_pt1 | contig 17803 bp, 16 predicted proteins | sample SI106_200metaG_FD_190183 | JGI IMG/M metagenome (GOLD analysis project Ga0257125, IMG submission 190183) | Marine microbial communities from Saanich Inlet, British Columbia, Canada - SI106_200 | ecosystem: Environmental > Aquatic > Marine > Inlet | place: Canada: British Columbia | collected...
ATATTCTCAAAAATGAAGAAATCGAATTGAGAAAGATGGCGGAATCGGCGGCTCCTATGTCTTTGAATCTCAACGTTTGAACTGGGGTTGGAACGAAGCGAGAGGAATCGGATTTCAGGGGGATTGACATGGCCAGAGGAGACCAGTTAGGCAGGCAGTGGAAAATCATTCAGACCCTCATTTCATCCAAAATTGGAAAATCAGCTGCTGATCTGGCTCAGGATCTGGAATGTAATCCCAGAACCATCTACCGGGACCTTGAAGCCCTTCAGGTGGCGGGGTTCCCCATCTACACTGATAGAGTGGATGGTAAAAATCTCTGGTCTTTGCTGGATACAGTCAAACATCAGATCCCTGTTCCTTTCAGTCTTACCGAGTTGATGGCGCTTTATTTTAGCCGGGACATGCTCAAGGTTTTTAAGGATACTGCTTTTTATGATTCTTTGGTGTCCCTTTTCGAGAAGGTTAAAACAACCCTTCCGCCCGAATCCAGAAAATATTTGGAAAATGTTGAAAACACGCTTCACGTGGGTGTAAAGCCATACAAAAAGTACGGTAAATTCAAAGGGATTTTGAACCAGGTAAACGATGCCGCTGTAAATCGAAAATCCATCGAGATCGTCTATTTTACCATGAGCCGAAAGAAAGAAAGTCGGCGCCGCGTAAACCCCTACCGAATTTGGTTCTTTAACGGGACTTTTTACGTGATCGGTTTTTGTCACACGCGAAACGAAGTCAGGATATTTGCTTTAGACCGGATAAAAATGCTCCATCAAACAAAAGAGACTTTTGAAATTCCCGAGGATTTCAGCCTTGAGAAGTTTACGGGATCGAGTTTCGGGGTGTATCAGGGAGAGCCCGTATATATAAAGGTATGGTTTCATCCGGATGTTGCGGGTTATATCAAAGAAAAGATCTGGCACGAATCCCAGAAAGTCCACTCCCAGGATGATGGTTCCATAATCTTTGAAGCTGAAGTTGCGGGGACCGACGAGATCAGGTTCTGGATTATGTCATGGGGGTCAAGGGCCGAGGTCCTCGAACCGGCATCTTTGAGGGAGGAAATCCGGAGTGAGGCGGAAGTTATGGCCAACCGGTATGGAGCACCCATTGTGGCCGAAGAAATCCAGCCTTACGGCCAGACATAGAATCACACTTTACAGCGTAGTTAGCTGGTCATCTGTAATGCGGCACCACTTTAAACAACTATAGATTTCTATTGTACCAACTGGATATCTCAAATATTCAGCACCACCGAAAAGCTGACATATCTGCCATACCGGTCAGTATCAAATTTCATTAAATTTATTATGATATCAGTTTCATGGCCTGCTTTGTCGTCGTATTTACGATGTAGGTGTTCGATTAGCGTTTGATTGGGGTGGTTCTTTTTGAGCCACCTTTTTTTTGTGCACAAAAGTTTTTCTTCATTCCCAAGAAAATGTGAAATATCGATTAAACTCTTCTTATTTGTTGACACTATTTAATTGTGGTTGGGAATTTCTGTGTTGGTAGAGTGTTTAACAGCGTTTGCAGGAATTGATATTAGCAAAACAATGTTCAGATCTATTAAATATCGTTTTTATCAATTCGTAATTGGAGGGATAAATAAGTCATGATGGAGCAGAATGAAGCTGAAGATTTTGAGCAATTCGAAGAGTGTAACGATGACATCGGGTACGAGGACTACAATGATGAGATGGTGTGCGAAGAGAATTTTGAGACAATCGATGGTCTTGTTGAAAATGCCTATGATGAGGGATTTCAAGAGGAACTGGCGGAGCAAAGTTTTGATGGGTTTGTGTTGGATGAAGTGACTACCCAAAATGAGTTGGCGCAGCCGGAATACTTGGAGACTGTTGGGAGCAATTTGTATGAAGACAGAATGGATGAGTATGTTGCGTGGGAAATGACTGAGGGGACAAAGTTTGAGATTCCAGAAGATCTTGGAATAGGTGGCAGAATTAGCGAAATCGATATGGAGGATGCCTTGCAGAGGATGCTTGAAAAATCAAACGAAGATTTTGCGAATAACGAAAACAGTTATCAGGAGATTAGAGAGTTTGATCGTCGTCCACGGAGACCCTTCGTTCCGAAGGGTATCAAAAAGTATGGTTCGGGCAGGTCCCAAAAACAGATTATGAGGGGTAATTGGGTTGGGTATAATACCGCTCCTAAAAGTTACCAAACAAGACACCGATACTAGATTCCATTGAGTGTTCTGATATCAAAGAGTGATATCTGTATTTGAGAAGGGTATTTGATATGGATAATTTTGATGAAAGGTATGATGAATTTGGTGAAATGGAAGATAACATGGAAGATTTTCAAGAGGAGATGGATGGAGAATACATTGATAGTTTTCATGAAGGAGAAATGAATGACTTTGAGACTCTTTCCACTATTAAAGAACTAGAGGAAAATCAAAATGAGATTTCTGAAGAACAACTTCTTTTCGGTGAAAAAGATGAATCTCTTGAAAGGAAAGATCCAGAGCAAAAGCCTGTATCACATGATTTTGCTGAGGAAACGTTGGTCAACGAGATTCAAGAAGCTCCAGCAGAAAAAATACATGAGGTTGAGAATAAAAATATTCTTGAGGGTATGGAACAAACGCTTATTGAGCGGGAAGATGAGAATGAAATTCGTGAGGATGACCTGCCATCATCGCCTCTTCTGAAACTCATTAATAGAAGGGATGAGTTGTATAATGAAATTGGTATTAGGACTGACGAGGAAAAAGAGGCTTATTGGGATTTCGTCTCTCAGTGTATGAACATGGAGCATAAAGTAATTATGGACATTCCATTGCAAAAAAATGCTGAATTTTGGCCGCCAGTCGAGACAGATGAATCCATGTCTTTTGCATTCAGTTCCATGGATTTCCATCAGGAACATCCGTTTGACAGGTATCAATGGAAGCGTAAGAAGGTCTTTGATGAAGTCAAGAACCTGGGTATTACATACAGTTCCTTAAGCAATAATGACGGGCGAGAAAATACACACCGAAAATATGCAGACTTAGTAGGTAAGGAGTTCAAGAATCAGGCGAATTTTTTGTTAGAGACATATGAAAAGCATCCACATTGGCTGGACAAAGATAAAACTTTCAGCAGGATAGCAGACTTGAATTCTGAAATTCGGAAATGCAATGATATATGGGACAAGTATTCTAGTTGGAAATAGGGATTAACGACGCTAATAATATGCACCATTTTTCTGGCCATGACCCGAAAGGTGCTGATTGAGATCCTCTGGGAGTCTGGTTAAGGCCCACGGGGATCAGGGTCCGGTGTGGAAAAGGATCTCAAAATGGAGGGGCTCTATTATGATGATACTAATTGGTCACGATAACTATGTGAGAAATGCACTAGTCGGAACGATCCTCAGCCCGGACAGTTCACCTGTCAAAAGGCTGAGGAAAGCAGCTTCAGAAAAAGGTGTTTTAATCGATGCGACTTCTGGCCACAAAACAAGGAGCGTTTTGACACTTTCAAATGGTCAGGTTGTTCTTTGTTCCCTGCAACCAGAGACCGTCAGGGCGAGAATTAATGGTCTGCGGAAGAAGAGTTTTGATGATTGAGTATAACTAGATTCACACGGTGGCGTAACAGATGAAGTATTCCATCGGGACCGGACCTTTTGCCTAGACACAGGAGGGATTATGAAAGCTAAGGACAGCAATATCGTTATGATGCACGGTTATTTATGCAGTTTAAAAACGACTATTTCCACGGCGTTGTCACAAAGGCTCTGTATTCCAAGAATCGAAACCAAAGAATTGGGCGAGATCAAGTCAAAAAAGCAAAAAGATTTTAGATATCATCAGGTTGCAGAACTAGCTCAAGATAGAATAAATGGTGGTGGAAGCATCATCCTTGACGGGACGTTTGGGAAACGACAGTTCAGGGAACACGTTTACGAAATAGCTCAAAGAACACTGGCAAAAGATATCCTCATAATCCGCTGCCTTTGTGACAACGACGAAGAGATCAAAAGACGAATTGGGGAACGAGGCGTAAATGAGGATATATGCGTGTCAGAATGGAGAAACAGATCTCACGACGGATTAAGTGGCGATAGAGTATATAAGGGCGCTCCCAGCCTAATAACGGTCGATACGGCAAATTATCGAGTCGAGGCCGAAAATCTTAACTCTGACTTTTCCTGTGAGGTCGCTCAAAATGTGCATGAGATCATGGGCGAACTCAAACGTTCTTGTTAATTTTGTTGTCCAAGCAGGATGCCAACAAAACTGTTCTGCCTGTACGGCGCTTGAAAAGGAGGGAGGGCAAAAATGGAAACTATGATGCTGATCACTTTGGTTGTGTTGGGATTAGTCATTTGCGTTCATTTTTTAGCTGTTAAAGATGAAAGAACACAGATATCGAAAGGAGGCGGCATGAACAAGATCGTTGAAGGAAACAATGTATTTGCCACTGATCTATATAGGCTGTTGGCCACAAAAACAGAAAAGAACCTGTTTTTTGGTCCTAACAGTATCCACACTGCCCTTGGTATGACTTACCTTGGAGCTGGGAGTGAAACCGCGAAGGAAATCGGAGATGTGTTGTTTTTGGGCCTCGCCCGTGAACAGGTCGGGCCCGCATTCAGCGAGGTAATCCATGCGTTGCACACTCCCCAAATGGTTCAGGAGTGGGAAAACGTGGGTAAGGAATGCAGGCAAAAGGAGGTTCCCGCGTGTGAGTTGTCTGTAGCCAACGCTCTTTGGGCTGCCAAGAATTACCCATTCAGAAAGAGCTATGTTGCCGAGGTCCGCAAACATTTCGAGGCTGTTATAAAGACATTGGACTTCAGGAGTCATCCAGAGCCCAGTCGGGAAATCATCAATTCTTGGGTGGAGGATAAGACTAACCAAAAGATCAAAGATCTTCTTTCTCCGGGACATATCAATAACGACACGCAGCTGGTACTCACAAACGCCGTTTATTTTATGAGCAATTGGGCGCTGACTTTTTCAAAACGAGCAACAAGAGATCTGCCTTTCACTCTAATTGATGGGACAAAAATGAATTGTCCTCAAATGTTTCAGCAAGCCCACCTGAGTTATTTGGACTCAAAAGATTTCCATGGCATCTCGCTTCCTTACAAAGGACACGGCATGGAAATGATTTTGTTCCTTCCAAAAAAACTTGCGGGGTTGCAAGCTTTAGAAAACAAACTCAGCACGAGTAATCTAAACATGTGGATAAACCAATTCAAACACCAAGAAGTGCAGGTTACTCTCCCGAGATTCAGATTTTCTTACGGTGATAGTATGGTAAATTCTTTGAAGAGAATGGGGGTGAAAAAGGCGTTCTCTGCGGAAAAAGCAGACTTTTCCGGCATGACAAAGAAAAAGGAGCTATTTTTCTCGGAGGTCATACACAAGGCCTTTGTGGCAGTTGATGAGGAAGGTACAGAAGCGGCAGCTGCAACAGCAGTGATAATGACTCTTGGAGCTTCACCGCTAATGGCAAAACCTGAACCCAAGATATTCAAGGCCGATCACCCTTTCCTTTTCATTATTCGCCATAAAAAAACAGGTGCGATACTCTTCATGGGTCGATTGATGGATCCAAAAGAATAAGGAATAACAAATTCGCTGTTTACGATTAAAGACGGCATTACCACAAAAAGTGTTTTGTTGGGCAGGGTCAAGGTTGCTGAAGGATTGCGGAATGAGCATGGATGGCTTGTTGCTTTAGCTTTTTTTGTTTTGTCAAAGACAGGTCATAAGCTGAGAAAAGGGTTACCCTTTTTCAAATTTTTACCTCATCGTATCCCTTTCGCCATCTCCACGAATAGTTTTTCTCGGTCCCTCTCATCCTTTGTTTGAGCAGGAGCTTGATGTGCTTCGATTTTTTTGACCACGTTTCCCAGGCTTTTTGCAAAGCCCGTTGAAAATATCCAATAACCGCCTCTTTTTCTGATGAGCCCAATTCTGTTCATCTTCGCCCGGGCTTTCGTAACAGCTGATTGACTGATTCCGTATTCTGTTCCTATGTGGTCGGTTGTGTCGAGGCGTTGATATGGCGAGTTTTTGATCTCAAAAAAAATCGCGAGGAAGGCTGCTCGTCTTTTGTTGGCATTTTTGGAAGGGAAAAACACTTCTGCCAATTGGATAGGGTCAGAGATCCTATAAATCTTGTCCTTGTTGACCTCAATTTTCGCAGATATTGGTGTTTTAGTACGGGTTTTCATGCAAAATCATCTCATTTTTTTGAAGCCCCCAAACCCCAAATTGTCCAAAACTGTCCGGGGCTTATCCCAAAAAGAAGCTGTTTCCAAAAAAGTGGAAAAACAGCCTTTTGGGAATCATAAGGGGTGATTTGTGGGCAAATATAAATTTTTCGGTGTGTTTTAAGAGGCTTCACGACGGAAGGTCCTTACAGGATAACTGTACATAAAGAATTTATGTAAGATTGGATAGTTTTGGTTCAAATGCCTGAAGGCTTAATTCTTCAAAATTCAAAGGAATTAAGCCTTCTCCTTCCACTCTTTGATTCAGTGATCAGATTCTGACTTCCAATTTCGTTGTCCTGATGTTTGTCCGTTTCAGAGCTTCTGATCACCGAAAGACATAGCATACGTTTTCATGGAACTCGCTCCCTCGACGATATGCCCTCACGCTTCAAACAGGTTCAATTGATTTTGGTTCCTTGTGATGGACTGAAAATCCATATCGAAAAAACGCAGAACCATGTCTGCAATGGGTGTCAGCTGCTTTTCACTGTAATGGTCATAATCGAATGCGGCGCCTGACCGCTTTTGAATAGGTTCTGGGCCGGCAACGGTCATCACATAACGAATGATGCGACCTTCAAATTCATCAAGCATTCTGGCTGCGCGGACATGAGGCGGGGATGTTTTGGTGTAATCTTCCAGGCGTTTGCTGATCCCTTTGCGATATATCAGTTTATGGTCCAGCTTTTCGGTGTAAAGTTGATCGTGCCGGTTTTTTGCGAGTTCGGTTAGGCTCTCCTTTAGATCCGGATCATCATATTTCGAGAATATGAGGTTGAAAAGATCTGCCTGGAATTCTTTTGCAAGTGAAGTCCAGTCACGCCTGCTGGATTCGAGACCCGCAAAATACAGTTCAGGCTTCCCTTCTTTTCCTCTGAGCAGACCGGCATAGCGTTTTTTGGAACCTGCATCCTGACCGCGAATGGTCGGCATAAAAAACCGAAGAAAAGACTTTTCAAACTCGATATCAAGGCAACTTTCCACCTGGAAACGATTCATCAACTCTTTTCGTAAAAAATCATTGAGGCTGCCAGCCAGTTTGTGTCCAGTCTTATGAACAGTTTTCGGATCGCCCTCACCCAGATGTACAAAAAGGGAGTCGGTATCACCGTAGATGACCCTGAAACCCTTCTTTTCAATAAATTCCCGCGAAAAATTTAGCAGCCAGTGACCCGTACGGGTGATTGATCCAGCGATACGCGGATCATAAAATCGGCATCCCTGGCTTCCCAAAACTCCATAAAATGAATTCATGATGATCTTGACGGCCTGGGAAAGGGTGGCATCTTTTACTTTTTTTGCTTTGTCGCGTTCATGCCAAAGATGTTCAATGATCCCGGGTAGGATCGCCCAATCGGTATCAAATGAAAGACCGGCCGGGCCTTTTACGATTTGGCCTTGTCCAGGCGGTTTTGAGTCATTTTGGAGATCATGCAGAACCGTATTGGCTGAAAGGGGGTCCACAAAAAATGTTCGAATGATGCTGGGATAGAGGCTTTTAAAATCAAGGACGGCCACATTTTGATAAAACCCAGGCTGGCTGTCCAGGACCAGGCCCCCTGGTGCCGGACTTCCCACGGGTGGCCTCGGATCTGTATAGGCGACATAGCCTTTGCGGTGGAGGCGTGGCAGATATAGAAAATCGAATGCCGCCACGCTTCCGCCCACACGGTCAAGGGCAAGACCTGTTAATTGAGATCGGCGAACTGCAAGTTGGGCCAGGCTGAGTTTTTCGAAGATCTCATGAACCAGCCTGGCGTCTTCAAGATTGTAACGAGCGAGAGCGGGTTTGTCTTCGTGAAAGAGCCTCGTGATCTCCGCTACTTTTTCCTTACCGGTTTTTTCAATCAGTTTTTTTCTACCCAGGATTGTATGGGCAACGGTTGAAAGAGAATAATCATCCACTTTAACAAAAGCACTTCGGATCATGGGGATCCCATCCACCGCAGCCCGACCCGGGATCCGGGCGATCCATTGGTTGAAGTTTTTCCCCGGCGCCAGCATCTCGGATGGTCCATCTGTTCCAATATCAAACCCGATCCTCAGGGAAATGCATTTACGGTAAAGCCATTGCAGGTCAAAGCCGATCAGGTTCCAGCCGATAAAAACATCCGGGTCATATTGCTGAACGATGGAAAAAAAGGCTTTTAGAAGGCTTGTTTCGTTTTGGAAGCCCTGGTATTCCTTTTTCCCGTTTTGTTTGTCCGGATCCACTACCAATATTTCTTCAAGACTTTCCCCGTAGAGTGCAATTGAATAAAGATCTGATTTCATGGAGCATTCAATGTCAATCGAAAGGGTTTTCAGTTCTGGGGTGTAATCAGAAGGATGAATTTTCGGATCCATGAAAAAGAGACATCCGGATTTTGTATGAATCGGTTCACTTTCGAAACGAACGCCTCCCTGAATGAAATGCTCCATGAGGAACCGGGCCGCAAGGTTCACATCTGCCTCATATGTCAGGATATGGCGATCTTCGCAGGCCTTACGTACTCGAAAAAAGTCTGAACTTTGACCAAAATAGAGTGCATCAACAAAGTCACCGCGGAGGCTCTTCAGGTTCAAAGACTTTCTAACAGCTCCCGGGGGAGTCCATTTCTGATTATGGTCGATAAAAAATAGAATGCGTGGGCGGGTTACAGTCCAGTGAAAACGCCTGCCGTCTGATAGCCGACCCTGAAAAATCAATTGGGTCGAGTTGTGGATCTGGGCTTGTTTGCTTGATAGGATGAAGCCGTCGTACGCCATTTAACCACTATTTCTTCTTTTGATCATTGAGACTCTTTCGTAGTTTATCGGAACACTTGAATAAAACGATCCGTCTTGCATCCAGAATCAAGTCGTTGCCAGTGTGAGGGTTCCTTCCCTTCCGCTCTTTTTTCTCTTTCACCACGAATTTACCGAAACCGGAGATCAACAGGTCTTCTCCTGATTCCAGGGTTCTCTTTATGATCTCAAGGAAGGATTCAACGATGGATGTGGACTCTCTTTTTGGCAGTTCTGATTTTCTGCAGATAGATTCGACTAATTTGGTTTTGGTGATGGTCACGTGTTATGCTCCTTGGATGGTTTTAGGGGAAATATTAGAATAGTTTTGGTGTCATGTACAGAATATTTGAGAGTTGTTGGCTTGGAATGGGAGTGAAATGGCGCATTATTGAGATAATTCAGAAAGGTGATCAGGAATTTATGGCAGTTCTCAAGCGTAGTAATATAAAAGGTGTATTACAGTATTTTTGGACGTCGGTTCTCGGCTATATGTCAAGGTATAACCATTTGGCTGAGCCACAAAATCATTTTTTGTCCACGTTATTTTCTTGTGCCGGTGTTTCTATCCAATTTTCCAATTTCATGCGAGATCTCCTTTGTTTCCCTGTAGGGTTTCGGGGAATTGGACCAAAAGTTGGAAAAGCAGTGGTTTCAAGGCTAGGACATGTATTATTGCACTAGTACACCAAATCATAAATTCATCGAGGGTTAACGCAAACAGGGGGCGCCAACGTAACATGCTGAAATAACAGCAGAAGAAAAAGCTGGACAATTGGAGGCAGTCAATGTATCTTAAATTGCATGACTATTTCCGGACCAAATCCAATAGAAATCAGACTGTCTGGGAACCAAAGGAAAGAACTCGAAATCCTTGTTGGTAGGCGGAATAGTTTTCAAGGATTGGTGCTCCGGGCAAAAATAATATTGCTGGCAGATAAAGGAAAAAGCAATGCTTTTATTGCTAAAAAGCTGGGCGTGAATGCTGATACAGTCCGACTATGGCGGAAACGGTGGTCCAAATGTGAAAAAAGAATTGCAAGGATTGAGTCTGATGCTTTTCCGAAAAACGAAGACATTGAGAAATCCTTCTATAAGCAGTTTGTTCTCGCAATTGTTGAAACCATTGATGATGCACCTCGACCTGGATCGCCTACGACTTTTTCAGCAGAACAATTTGCCGCTATTATCGCCATTTCCTGCCAACAGCCCACTGAATGCGGTCGTGAAGTGAGCCATTGGACAAGCGGAGAACTTGCAGACGAGGCAATCAAACAGGGTATTGTCGATTCAATATCAGTTTCCACAGTAGCGCGATTGTTGCGGGGAAATATTATAAAGCCGCATTTAACGCGCTATTGGGAATACAATGAGCGAGATAAAGATCCGGAAGCTTTTGATAAAAAGATTTTGGAGGTATCCGGATTATACAAAACTGCTGATGCTCTTTATAACCAGGGAATCCATATCGTGAGCATTGATGAAAAAACCGGCATGCAAGCTTTAGAACCCAACGCACCAATTGGACCCTGCAAACCAGGTAGGGTTGAAAGGCGTGAGTTTAATTACACACGTCACGGCACACAAGTTTTAACGGCTAATTTTGAAGTAGCAACAGGCAAAGTGATAGCCCCAACGATAGAAGATACAAGAAAGGAGGAGCAGTTTGCTGCGCATATTGAGAGAACCGTAAACTTACGTCATGATGAAGAATGGGTCTTCATATGCGACCAGCTCAACACCCATAAATCCGCAACATTAGCAGAATTGATCGCAAAAATTTGTTCAGTTGAAGAGGATTTGATGGGAGTTAAGGGTAAGTCCGGCATTCTCAAGTCAATGGAAACACGTAAAGAGTTTTTGGAATACCTTTCCCATCGTGTTCGCTTTGTTTATCTTCCGAAACATACATCATGGATGAATCAGGTGGAAATGTGGTTCAGCATGCTTTCAAAACGACTGCTGAAACGCGGCGTATTTAAATCAAGGACGGAGTTAAAAGAGAAGATCCAGAGATTCATTAAATATTTTAATGAAACACTGGCCAAACCTTTCAAATGGAATTATTCTGGGAGACCTTTACAGGCGTAAAGGTTGAAACAAAAACGAAAAATACAGTCGGAGGGGACACCTATGGGTTGAATCCCACAATTCATATAAATTGAACTTCAAGTGCTGAAAGCCCATTCATTTTAGAGATGAATGGGTCTCGAAAATGAAAAATCAGCCTGAAAAGCTTTGCTTGCTTCAATAACCGAGGAATTTATGATTTGGTGTACTAGGTTTTTTTAATTAATTGTTTACAAGTGGTTGAAAACCGGTTTAAATTATCTCAAAGCCCACACAATGAAAATGCGAAAACCGAAACCCTGCAATGAGGCCATGTCGAAGGTTAAGGATCTCAACTGGCCAGCTGAATTCAGCATGGAGATCGCCGATCTGGACCGGCTCATCAAGAAATACAAGTTCAAGGAGGCCCTGCCCTTGGCGGAAGTCCTTTTGCTGACAGGACATGCATCTGTCGAGACCAGCATTGAGGGGATGAAGTTAGGGGCCTTTGACTACCTCATGAAACCCATAAAATTCGAAGAGCTTCTCACCGAGCTGGCACAGGCCTTTGAAAAAAAAGACACGCACGATCAGAAAATCCGAACCGCCCGGATAAAGGAGCTGATTCGCTTTCCGGGAAGGGTCCTCGAGCAGATGAAGGAGAAGAAAGCTAAGCGCCTATAAGTCCTTGAATTTCCTTCTCAATTCTGGCTTTGTAATATCGTACCGCTGAGTCATTGGCCATTATCATATCCAGTTGTCTGGTGTGGAGGGTGAGATAACCGAGGATCTGGAGACGCTCTTTCATATATTCTTTTTCATGGTGCTCCATGCGGGCAATGAGATTATCTTCTCTTACCTCCACCCTGAAATCATATTTCTCCAATATTTCCTTTATGAAATGAGCCCTCTTCAGTCGTCTCTGATAGTCGGCGGCTCCCCCCTTGAACTGAAAACCAACATAGTTCTCACTGACCCTGTCACTTACCAATGCCTCCATGGTGGAGAAATGATAACCGAGTCTAGAATTCAGGCTGCAGTAGTTTCTTGAGATCATAAAATAGTTTCGATCTGCGTACCGTGAACGGACACCAGGGGTCAGGGCAGTATTCTGGGTTGACCGGAACATAACCGACATAAACCCCTTTCCGTCAATGGCCGGGGGGCCGTCCCAGGGGACAGCGACAAACCCGTCCCAGAAGGCCAACATGGGGATGGATGCGATGTTGTCGAGCTTGACGTGCTTCCCCTTAACCTCTTCATTAAACCCGTCGTCCAGATTCAGTATCCACCACTGCATGGGGACTTTATAAAAAAGCTGTTTGCTGGAGCGTTCGGGAAACTGATGCTCTTTTCCAAATTGAAACATCTCGTGCACTGCCTTTTCATGGGAAAAGCGGGTGATATCGTGCAGCGTACGGCAGTTATCGGGTTTGAAATCAGGGCTATCCGGATCTAGGAGATGGAGTGGTACTATGTGGTGTGCGGCGCCCTTCAGAGCCTCATATACGGGACTCCCCTCCATGAGATTTTTGGGTGTTTCCTCGTTTTTCAAGAGGGAATCCACCCGCCCCTGGTATACGCTCATCCCTTGAGTATCCACGGTGACCAGGTCACCGTTTTCCAGCTTGTCCATGACCCCTTCAACTCCGAAAAGGGCAGGGACCCCAAATTCTCTGGCCACATTGGCCAGGTGTCCCACAACGCTCCCCTGGCCTGTTATCACTGCTGCAGCCCGGTTCAATAGGGTGGCCCAGCGGGGCAGGGCTTGGGCTGCAACCAGGATGCCTCCTTCTGGAAACCGCAGAGTATCCATATCCTTTTTTATAATAAAAACCGGACCGGAGGCCACTCCCGGACTGGCCGGAACACCGCCCCGTAAAATAACAGGGGCTGGTTCATCTTCATCCGGCATCTTTATGTGACGTGCCCGGCGCTCCTCCATCTGCAGCAAGGGCCGGCATTGAAGGAGTATGATGGATCCATCCTTTTGGATGGCCCATTCCATATCCTGGGGGGCATCATAGTAATCCTCTAATTTCACTGCCACACGTGCCAATTCAAAAACCTGCTTATCATTCAGGGATGGCAAGGCGCTCTCATCCCCGGTAATCTCCAATCTGCAGACCCCTTCATGGGGGTAACAGACAAATTTTTCCTTCTTGGAAGGGATTTCCTTCTGGATGATCTCCATGGGTTCTTCACGGGAGATGACGAAAAGGTCTACCGGAGCACTCCCATCAACAACCGATTTGGGAAGCCCCCAGACCGAATTGATGACAATGGCTTTGTTTCTGAAATCCAGGGGATTTCTGGAATACATAACCCCGCCGCAGATGGCATCAACCATCTCTATGCAACCCACACACATGGCGGCATCTTCATCGCGGATTCCCCGGTTTAAGCGATAGGTCATGGCCGGCAGGCCGTATTTGCTGGCAATAATCTCCTTATAGGCCTGTAAAATGTTTTCGCCACTCACGTTCAGTTCAGAACGGTACTGGCCGGCGAATGAGGACCCGCTGAGGTCTTCCCCCAGTGCGCTGCTGCGCATTGCCACCTTGACACTCCTTCCTTCCTCTCGCTCTAAGATGCGGTAGTGCTCGGAAATGGCAGATTCAAGTTCCTCAGGGAGAGGCGCTCGAATAATGAGTTGTTGAATGTCCGCACAGAGGCTGAAAAGCTGATCGAGACGCTTTACATCCGTTGCCTGAATACGGCGGGTGATTTCAGAGGGTAGGTCATTTTGTTGCATGAAGAGGTCATAGCCTTTGACAGTGACGGCGAATCCGTTTTTGATATGCAGGTGCATCCGGTTTTTGAGTTCACCGAGATTGGCCATCTTGGTTCCCACCAGATCCGCCATATCCTTGTTCACCGACTGCAGCGGGATGACCATGGGCCCTTCCTTCAATAGGGCCCGATGATGAATGAACGGGTTGATTTTCAGTTGGATTTCTTTGAAACACCCATAAAGCGCCTCATATTTTCCCGGAGCCAACTGGTTCAGGTTACTGCCGATCTGCCAGACGTTTGTGGAAATGGAGGTGCAACGGGAGAGAACAAAGGTCATCCCAAAGGGCTGGGTCCCCCTTAAGGCCTCTTCCATTTCAGACATAATGCTGAGGGCCTTATTATTTGCGTTCAGCAGCAGCTTGAAATGGTGATAACGGTCCCTGAAGGCATTGCGGAGCCCTTCGACATTCGCGTCATCCTCTTTTTGCGTCTTTAAGAAAAGGCTTTTGAAAAACCCGATGATCCGGTCCATGGGGTACCATTATTGATCAAAAATCCGTCAGTGTTCCAGCCTCAGGCCCCATCCCTCAAACATGTACATTATGGCAAAGCCGTACCACAATGTGTAGATCACATAAAAAACCAGGGAGAATATGACAATGCCAAACCGGTCGGAGATCTTCTGCGGTTCGATCTGGTAATAGTTGTAAGAGGGTTCAATCGCCTTTTTTACAACCAGTGCCACAATTTTGGCCTCCTTGAATTGCTTCTGTTTCTTCAATTCCTTATCCATTTCATTAAAGGCCTTCCACCAGTTGAAAAGGACCCGCCTCTCATTATAACCATATTTCAGGGAGACCTCTTTTCCATCATTGTTATACATGTTGTCTGTGTCCGTAAGCGCGTTTTCAAGGATCTTGCCTGAATCGCCGGTGATCTGCAAGGATGCCCCGGTCACCGTTGTTGACGCCCCCCCCTTCTTAAACAACAGGGCCGTTTGCTCAGCCTGTTTCTCATCTGCCATGCTTAGCGTCACCGCTATGGATTTTCCAGCGAACTTGCCGGCTTCTTCCTTAACCTTTGGAATATAATAGGCGGACCCTTTTGATATGGAGTTATAAAGGGCGTCTAAGTACTCTAAGCCATTCTGACCCTTGAAGACGGGTGAAAATATGATTATCAGCACGGCGATAAACGCCAGTAACATCAAAGAACCGCCAAAGAATTCTTTCTTGTTAGCAATCATGATATTCCCTCCTCTCCCTTGAGGACATTGATGTTTTTCAGAAAGATGCCGATTACCCATACGGAGAATCCTCCGATAACGATGAAGAAGGCCCAGACCCCAATGGTCTCTAAGACGGCCCCCGTCCCCGTTGAAATGGGAATAACACCCATTTCCCCTAACTTGGCAGGCAAGGCGAAGATACGGTTAACAAAACCTGCCAGCACCGCCATGGCGTAAAACCCGCGGATCGTGATACCGGGAACCACCTTGGTGACCAGGGCGCCGATCTGAATGCCGACCAGCGACCCCAAGAGCATGCCCATCGCCAGGGTATAAAAGATAAACCCATAGATGGCATACTGACTGATCGCCGCATACCCTGCGGTAAAAACGATCTGGAAGATATCGGTTCCAACAGTGGTCATGGAAGAAACGCCCAGCATATAAACAAAAATGGGAAATGTCAGAAACCCGCCGCCGACCCCCATAATGCCCGCTGCAAGCCCCACAAGCGCACCGCTCAAGACTAAGAACAGCCACGAAATACTCCTCCCTCCGGGAACGATTTCGGCATCGAATCTAATCATGGGAGGGATTTTCATACCCTGGAGTTTCTTGGGAAGATTACCCATTTCCGTGCCTTCTATCTTTCCCCCGTGGGCATCTCCGCCGCCATGGGGGGAGTCAACACCCTTATCGGCCTTTCTCGCTTTGAGAAAGTCTGTCATGGCGTAGATGCCTAAGAATCCCAACATGAGAGAATAAATCGTCGTGATAAATGCGTCACTCAGTACCGGGTTGATTTCATAAAGCACTCGGTTGATCAACCCTCCGAATGTTGCCCCGATAATGGCGCCGATCAGGAAGACAACAGCCAGAGGGACGGAGACATTCCCCAATTTTCTGTGGATGACGCTCCCCATGATGGCTTTGGCAAAGATGTGGAAAAGGTCTGTCCCCACCGCCAGAATACCCTTGATGCCGGCGCTCATCAGGGCGGGAGCGATAATAAAGCCGCCTCCGGCCCCGATACATCCGGTGATCAGGCCGGCGCCCAATCCGATAAGTATGGATACGATGAAGATCCCGGTGCTGTAAAAGGCCGGGCTGTAGGCCTTTTTACCGCCTAACAATTCGGGCAAAGCAGTGCCGATCTGGTCGGCAAACGCAATGCCCCCCCATATGACGGGGATGGTAAGCAACACAAGTATGATCAGCCGTTTTCTGTCCCCAAAGATGGTATTGGATACATTAATCTCCCACCTTGCATGGGCTTTTGCGCCCATCATCATAAATTTGCCCCACTCTCTAAAGAAGTTCATTTCAAATTAGCTCCTTCCCCTGATAAATGTTAATCATTGAAGACTTACAAAGACCCGAAACCACTCTCTTATTCATTTCAACTTGACCTTGTCAGACAGTTAACAAATAAAGTTCAATGGGATTTCAGCCGGAAGAATTCAGGAGATGTTCTTTTATCTTTTTTTCCTGAATCGATTTCTTTTTGTAGGCATCTTGAATCTTGTACACAAGATCGTCAATCGCCATTGGCTTCATGAGATAGTCGAACGCTCCGATTTCCATGCCCTGGATGGCCACTTCCATATTGGCATGTCCCGTAAGCATAATTACCTCGGTCAAAGGATGTTGTTTCTTGATTTCCCTCAAGGTCTGAATACCGCCCATACCCGGCATTTTGACGTCAAGGATAACGACGTCCGTGGGATGTTGGTCTAAGAATTCAAGTGCATCTTCACCGCTGCTGACGCTGGAGGTCTTCAGTTCGCGCTTATTCATCCGCTTCGTCAATGTGCTTACGAAGTCCAATTCATCATCTACGAGTAAAACGCTGACTTTTTCCAGTTGAGTCACCTCCCTTACTTTATGAAGCTTATGGGGTGAACCATCTTCTCGCCCGAATCCGGGCAGGACCCTAAAGCTACCAGTATCTGAGCGATTGCTGGATTTTGGCACTTCGGATCTTCTGATTGTGAGAGTCTTTCTTTTCAAAGGCCTGGGCCACCTTTGGGAAAAGCTCTTCCAGCTTTATGGGTTTCAGGACATAGTCGAAGGCCCCAAGCCTCATCCCCTCAATGCTGCTTTCCACGGAGGCATGTCCGGTAAGCAGGATAACCTCCGAAAGAGGCTGGATTTTTTTAATCTCCTTGAGAGTCTCAAGACCATCCATACCACCGGGCATCTTGATGTTCAGAATGACCACGTCAAATTCTCTTTTCCCAACAATTCCAGGGAGTTCTCCCCACTTAGGGCGCCTACCGCATCTATTGTTCTCTTTTTGAGACGATTGACCATGGTCTCGACAAAATCTTCCTCGTCATCCACAACTAAGATACTGAAAAGTTCCATGAGACCTCCTTGATAAACAATCTGTCTTGGTTGTTGTCAGGGGCCAGTCCACTATTTATTCTCAGGGAGAACAATGGGAATCTTAACGGTAAATGTGGACCCCTCGCCCTCCCTGCTCTCAAATAAAATGGCTCCACCCAAGAGGATAAGGGGAAGGAGAGAAACCACCAAGACAATGAGTATTATCTTTCTTTGCAGGTTTATATGCAGAGAAGCTTTCATGGCAATCTACCGTAAAACAGGACTAACCGAGTATAGGCTTGACCAATTTTTGACCCGTCCACCCAAAAGGTTCATTGCCACATTCAACAATATGAGTCAAGAATATTCACGGTAGGAATGCAGGTTTTTCCCGCGGGAAACCGTCGGTATCCAGTTTATTCTTGAGCACCCGCTTTCCACCGGGCCGTA
>Ga0257125_1002049_pt1 | contig 17776 bp, 17 predicted proteins | sample SI106_200metaG_FD_190183 | JGI IMG/M metagenome (GOLD analysis project Ga0257125, IMG submission 190183) | Marine microbial communities from Saanich Inlet, British Columbia, Canada - SI106_200 | ecosystem: Environmental > Aquatic > Marine > Inlet | place: Canada: British Columbia | collected...
GATCAAAAGGGCTTTTAGCTGCTCGGAAAAAAGGAATGAAAATTATTGAGGTCGGTCCATTAGTTACTCCTTTAACAAGTCATGCTGATATTCACCTCAGGCTTCGCCCTGGTACATCAGGTGCCCTGGCCCTGGCCCTTGGACATGTGATTATCAAGGAGAACCTGCATGATCTTGATTTTATTGAAAAATGGACAACTGGCTTTAATGCCTATAATGATTTAGTACAAAAGTTTCCTCCTGAAACTGCTGAAAAAATTACGGGTGTCAGTGCTAGTCTGATTATAGAAGCTGCCAGGTTGTTTGCGAAGACAAAACCCTCTGCTATCTTATCGGGTGCAAGCCCCACAGTTCACCATACCAATGGAGTTCAAAATCATCGGGCCATTACCGCGTTGATTGGATTAACCGGCAATTTTGATATTCCAGGAGGCAACCATGTTGGGCTTCCCGGGTATTTGTACGTGTCAAACGGCATAACGACCCGAGAAGCAAATTATACACAGTCCCGTGATTGGTCACAGATGCCGCCTCGAATCGGGGAAAAAGAACATCCTGTCTGGACTCATTTTATACCTGAAGCCCATTCCATGGTATTACCATTTCAAATTCAAAGCCAGTCGCCTTACCCTGTTAAGGCAATGCTGGCTTTTGGCCTGAATCACCGTATGTGGCCGGGTTCAGATTTCCTTCTGAAAAGTATTAATAAACTTGATTTTATTGTCGGCATAGATTTATTCATGACTGATACGATAAAATTTGCTGATGTTATCCTTCCGGCTTGTTCATCTTTTGAAAGACGTGAGCTGAAATTTTATCCCGAAAAGCGTATAATATGGACTCGGCCTGCCATCAAACCTTTGGGACAATCCCGGTCAGATGCAGATATTATTTTTGATCTGGCAAAAACGCTTGCACCGGACGATGAACTGATGCAACAGGGGTACGAAGCTTCCGTCAACTGGATGTTAAAGCCATCGGGTTTTACAGTGGACGATTTAAAAAATTATCCCGAAGGAATGGTTGTTGAAAATATTCCCATTCCTTCCTATCGGAAATATGAAAAAAATGGATTTAATACACTTTCAGGAAAAATGGAATTCGTCTCCACAGTCCTTTCGGATCAGGGTTTTGATTCCCTGCCTACCTATGAGGAACCCCTGCTGAGTCCAATTTCAACACCCGGATATGCTGAAATTTTTCCCCTCATACTGACCACCGGTGCCAGACTGCCGTATTTTATTCATTCCCGGACTTACAGGATATCACGGTTACGGAAATTTCAGCCTGATCCCTTGGCTGAAATAAATCCGGTTGATGCAAAAAGAAGAGACATCCTTCAAAACGATTGGATCATTTTGTCAACAGACCGTGGAGATATCCGTGTGCGGGCTGCATTGACACGGACAGTACCGCCAGGAGTGATAAACATGTATCACGGGCGAGCTGAAGCAGATGTCAACATACTCATTGATCCCGATTACCGAGATCCCATATCAGGATTTCCAGGGTTTAAGTCACTTTTGTGTCAGGTAAAAAAGGTAATCGCTTGATTGCTTTTTTGAACTATGACAAATGCACCGGACAAACCTGTGATTTAAGTTGTTCTCTTAATGGAAAGTGAAAATGATCAAATGGGGTCGCCTTTTAGACCACACCTAAATTATTGGAGGTAAAAAAATGCGTGACAATAAAACAGAGGAATATTGGAGCAGATTTCCTGATACCTATGACAAAAAGATGGAGTACGTTGTTGGGAAAGAACTCCTTGCCGATATAATCCAAGAGCTCAATCACCTGCCTGAGCTTGGTGAACTCGTGGAGTTCGGCTGCGGGACTGGTATTTATACTGAAACGATCGTGCCAAAGACAAAGAGTATGTTTGCCACTGATCTTTCTGATAGCCTCATCGCGGTGGCAAGGAAACGTATTGGTGATCATCCGAAGGTGACAATCCAAAAAGAAAACTGCATGGCAACGTCTTTCCCATCCGAAGCGCTCGATAGCGTTTTCATGGCCAATCTGATTCACGTCATCGAAAGTCCCAGCACATTGCTTCAAGAGTGTTACAGAATTCTCAGAAAAAATGGCACCATAGTGATTGTGACCTTTACAGACCACGGTATGAAACTCTGGGATAAGATCAAGATGGGACTGCGGTTCGTCAAATCCTGGGGAAAGCCTCCTTCCCACACGCATTCCTTCTCACCTGAAGACCTTGCATCAATGATGAAAGATACAGGATTTACCATCAAGGAATCGAAGGTAATTGGTAACGAAACAAAGGCTTTGTACATCATTGGTCAGAAAGACATGAAAGCATAACAAAATATTGGAGGGGTAAGGCTCGTGCCTCCCCACCCTTCAATTTATCATTAAAAGAATAATTTATGTCCAATTAATATAAAATTCGATGAGATACATGTAAGTAATAAATATTAAAATCAAAGCGCTTTAAACTGAAAGACAATTGGCAGGATTAAGGGTAAAAAAAGGACTTTTCAAATGTCACAAAAGGATAATGGCCAAAAATCATCTAAAACAGCCATGCTTGCAGCATTTCACAGAGCTTTGGCACACCTTGAATTTAACAGTGAGATCCATGGACCAGATCATCTGTCACGTTTTTTCCTGCCCTCATTCAAGCGGTTTATACTCAACTTCAAATTCCTCAGGACCATGGTTAAAACGAAACTGAAAAAAGTGATCCCGGGAATGGATGAACTGATGATCGCAAGAACGGCGTTTTATGACGGGCTGTTTAAAGATGCACTGAACAATAATTTCCCCCAGATAGTGCTGCTGGGAGCGGGGTATGATACAAGGGTTCTCCGCTTTTCTGATTTAAACAATGCAACCAAAATTATTGAGTTGGATATTCTCTCAACCCAGAACAATAAAAAAAAATGTCTCGAGAAAGCGGACATAAGGATACCTGAACATGTCACGTTTGCGTCTGTAGATTTTAACAAAGAATCAATACCGCATGTTCTTGAAAAAGCCGGATATGATCGCCATCTGAAAACGCTTTTTATATGGGAAGGGGTGACCATGTATCTTGAGCCGGCATCAGTAGACAGCACCCTTGAAGTGGTTACCCGGTTTTCAGATTCTGACAGCATCATCGCCTTCGACTATCTTGTTACAATCCCGGCAGCGGAGATAAATAACTGGTATGGTGTAAAAGAAATGCTTCAAATCATGAAAAAGCAATATGGAGATGAAAAGTTTATATTTTCCATTGATGAAGGCAAAATCGGGGTATTTTTGGATGAACGGGGATTAAAGATGATTGAACATCTTGATAGCCGGACACTTGAGGAAAAATTTTTAACATGTAAAGACGGTTCGCTAATAGGTAACATGATGGCCGCGTACGGTATTGTTACGGCCATGATGAAATGAAAAGGATTCATGAAGTCAAAGACAAATAAATATGAGGGTATTGTATATTCCACTGAGTTTGGAAAAGTCTGTCCCAAATGCGGAAATCCTGTTACCAAATGCATTTGTGGCAAACGAATTCCGGGGATTCCCAATGACGGTATTGTGCGAATAAGTCGAGAGACTAAAGGCCGTAAAGGCTCAGGAGTATCTATTATAAAGGGGATTGCTCTTGATGATAAAGATCTTAAAAAACTATCAAAGCAACTTAAACAAAAATGTGGAGCTGGTGGTACTGTAAAATCAGGTGCTATAGAAATACAGGGTGATCATCGGGCTGTACTGAAGGAAGAGTTATTAAAATTGGGATATACAGTTAAATTATCAGGAGGCTAAAAGTGGGTTTTTTACAACGGTTAACCAAGAAAGCGGTGATGCTTTGACCCATGGCCCGAAATCCGGGCAGGGGGATATAAAACCTGGAGAAATTCGCCAGGTAGGAGATGTGGTCTCTTGAGAATGGGATAGCGTTCTTGGGTATGAAATTGAATTGGAAAACACTGATACCCGTCTTTTTATCCGATATAATTTAAAGTCCATTAAAAGAGAAATAAGCCTTCCCGGAGGGGATAAAGGAATGCTGGTCTATCCGTCTTCCATTGTTGTCAGAAAATTAAACTACTAAAAAATTTGTTTTGGATTTTGAACAAGTCGCTATCTATAATTCAAATAATGAAAACTTGACATCCTTTTATTTAAGACCTAAAATAAGGTCGTGTTTATGGTCTAAATAAAGTTTATAGGTGAAATTATGGAATCTGTATTAGCAGAATGCTCAGCAAGCATTTCTGAATTAAAAAAAAATCCATCGGCTCTCATCGAGAAGTCTGATGGCGAACCTATTGCCATTCTTAATCATAATAGGCCGACTGCTTATTTGATCCCTGCTGAAACATATGAAGCGATACTTGAAAAAATTGAGGATTATCAATTAGGGTTAATTATCAAAGAACGTCAAAATGAAAAAATATCCGCCGTGGAAATTTCAATAGATGAATTATAAGTTAAAGTTTCTATCAACGGCACTTAAAGAATGGAAAAAACTTGATAACACAATTCAAGCTAAATTCAAAAAGAAATTAATGGAGCGCCTAAGCTCTCCTCATATAAAAAGCAGCAGGCTTTCTGGCTTTAAAAATCATTACAAGATAAAGCTTGGTGCAACTGGATACCGGTTGGTCTATGAAGTCATTGATGAAGAAATCTATATTTTGGTAATTGCTATCGGGAAAAGAGGGAAGAATTTAGTGTATAAAAAAGCCCACAAAAGAAAAAATTAAAATTATCAAACTCTTATTCCAGCACAAAGGTTATATTCAAACAAAAAAAATACTATGTTGATGCAAATGAAAACTTTTAAACCAGTTAGGTATACAGCTGACAACGCAGGGGAGTTTTCCATGCAGGTTATAAATATAGCGTTGGTCATAACGCTAATGCTGGCTGGTATTCAGTCCAAACCCGCACTTGCGTGCACTACTTTTACCCACAAGGCCGCCGACGGTATCGTGTTTGCTGGCAATATGGACCTGCTGGTTTCCACCGGCGGACTCGTGGTGGTGAACCGGCGGGGCATTGCCAAGCGGAACATTCGTCCCAATAAAGACGGCACAATCGCCAGTTGGACCACACGTTACGGTTCCGTGTCGTTTAACATCGCCGGGCGGGGATTTGCATGGGGGGGCTTAAACGAGGAAGGGCTGGCCATTCAAACTCTGGAAGTGCGGACCGAGGTGTATCCGGAACCTGATCACCGGATTCCTTTGGATAATGGATCGTGGATTCAGTATGCGCTGGACATGGCGGGTTCGGTTGCGGATGTAGTTGAGATGGATAAAACGATGCGCCCCCTGAACTGGACATGAACCTAAGGACACTTTTATCCACCACCACTCCCAAAAAAACTGTATTCGAAGTTCAACTGCTTTTAGGGAAAATGAAAATACTAAAAATCACAAAAAAACGTGCCAGACGGATTGCCATTTATTCATCTCTCATTAATTCAGACAGGATCAGGTCCAGAGGGAAAAAAGGGATTCTTCAGACCATTGACCATCTCGGATATGTTCAGATAGATACCATTTCGGTTGTGGAAAGAGCTCATCACCATACATTGCGAAACAGAAAACAGGATTACACACATGATCACCTAGATTCTCTTCTCTCACAGGATCGCCAGGTTTTTGAATACTGGGGTCATGCGGCTTCGATTCTTCCTGTGAAGGATTACCGATTTTACCTGCCGTATATGGACAGATGCCGGAACCTGCCGACAGGCTGGGTACAGAAGAAAAAGAAAAAATGCAGTCATGTGATTGAGGGCGTGTACAACCGGATTAAAGAGGAAGGTCCTCTCTCATCAAGGGATTTTAAACCGGAACCTGGCAGGAAACGAAACGGCTGGTGGGACTGGAAACCGGCCAAGACAGCTCTGGAGATTTTGTTCAGTGAAGGGAGTGTCATGGTTTCCGGCAGGAACGGTTTTCAGAAAATATATGATTTAAAAGAAAGGGTACTTCCCGACCATGTTAACAGGGATTATCCCACGGATATTGAGACCGGCAGATTTTTTGTCAGACGGGCGCTGCAAGGTTATGGATTAGCCACAGCTAAAGAAATCTGTGAGCACATCTATATTGGAGTTATGTTGCGAGTGGGTTTAACCCTCTAAAATAATAGCAAAATTTGACTAATTGATTGTAAATCAATATTGACAATCAATTCAATCGGTTAGAGCACATTTTAAAAATTCTTAAAAAAACTGGTAACATAATATTTTGCCTCTTTGCATACCTCACTGTGTCTGGCACAGGCAGTTCCAATGGTTAAAGACTGTCAAGCCAGGTAAGCGTTTCCTTATTATTTTCCCAGTCTATTAGCTCATTAATTTTCTCGTCCTGGTTTATTTTTGACTGTGCATATTCAATAAATCTTTTTTGGATATCGCGTTTTCTCGACAGATCAATGTGCAGATAAGCCATGGTTGACTCTACACTTTTGTGTCCAAGACGATTTTTTATATCAGACACAGGATCACCTAAAATTCGCATCCTCACAGCGCAGGCATGCCTGAAGCAATGGGCAGGGCTCAGTCCTTTGAGACGCTTTGGCGGGAGTGCTTTAGCCAGATATTTCCTACAAATTTTATTAATGCCATGTCGTGTCAATGATCGTTTTCGCTGGTTGATAAATAACCTATGGCCATATACAGGGATCGGATCAATGCGGTAGTTTAAAACATAGTTTGTGATTAAAGAAGCTGTTTTTGGCCAGAGATTAATCAGCCGGTACCGGTTCCCCTTGCCTAGGACTGCGATGGTTTCGTTTCGAGGATCAAAATAGTCAAGGTCGAGGGTTGCAATTTCACTGGCCCGGGCACCAGAGTCATAAAGAAGATGAAGGATGGTAAAATCCCGCATTCCTTGTTTTTTCTTAAGATCCACTGCTTTAAAAACTTTCATGACCTCATCCGGATATAAAAACCCCATTATTTTTTTTTGAGCTCTTTTCTGCGGGATGTTCAGGATGGCTTGGGCAATATGTTTTTTATCCGGATGCATGAACCGGATCATTTTTGCCAAAGATTTAATAACGGCAAGGCGGTTATTGCGGGTTTGAACTATATTCTTCCTGTGGGTCTCCAGGTGATGCAAAAAAGACAGTACGGCATCTGCTGATAGATGCTCTATTTTTAAAGATTTTATTTTGATTGAGTGATAGTTGCCCAGAAAATACAAAAACAAAGAAAACGTTTGCCGGTATGTTTTAATGCTTTGTTCACTTGTCCCTTTTATCTGGGGCAAGTATTGATTAAAATACTCAAGTAGGCAACTTGATAATCTCATATGGCCTCATGCATTGACATTGAAAAATCAAACATCTGGTGGCGATGTTCTGCATCCAGTACTTTCAGGTATTTTGTTGTGTATCTGTACTCGCTGTGTCCCATGTAAGTTGCCAGAACAGGTAAAGCATTTTGAGGAGATTTACCCTGCAGTTTTATTCGTTTTAGTGTATTAACAGCGAATGAGTGGCGCAAGGAATGATGTGAAGGGCCACAAAAATTAGTAGTCCCTATTACTTTCCGTGGCTGATCAAGGTTAATATATTTGATAGCTTCTTTAATCTTTAGATCCATATAGTATTTTGATAATTTTGTATGATCATTTTTTACCAGCAGTAAAGGATTATCCTCTTTATCAAATAACCGACGAAGGTTCAGCAGGTTGTTTATCTCAGCAACCAGAGCTTTTGGTATAGGGATCAGCCGGTCTTTTTTAAATTTTGTTTTCTCAATATAGATCGTCCTTTCTTCAGGCATATAATTGATTTTTAACAAATTAAGTGTCTCTGAGATTCTAAGCCCGCATCGGGCCATCAATAAAAAGGAGATGTAAGCACTAAAATCACCTAAATAGAGTCGTTCAGTTCTACGCATCAATTTAATTACGCCATTAATCAAAAGATCTGTTTCTTCCGGAGAAAATATAAAAGGAACAATCTGATTTTTCGGTAATTGGGCAATTTCCAGTAATGGATTTTCCTGGATCAAATCTTTGCGGATAAGAAAGTTAAAAAACATTTTGACTGTTCTAAAACCCGTATTTTTAGTTCGGTTTTCGTAATTAAGACTGGCTCTGAACTCAAGAAAAAACAATGGATTAAAGGATGCCCAGGTTGTGTTTTTTTCAACTACATATCGATCAAAAACTTTAAGATAGTGAACCGTCTGTTTTACCGAATACCCCAATAGTAAACGATATTCGATAAAATTTTCCATTTGTTCAGCTAAAAAGCTGTTAAAGCGTTTCATCAAGGATAATCTCCCGCATAAGATTAACATGTATGCTCAGATACCTGTGGGTTGAGTCGATGGTTTTATGGCCCATCATTTCTTTGATTTCATAAATGGATGCGCCTGACTCTAAAAGATTCTGTGCATATGAATGACGTAGCCAATAGGTAGTTGCAAAAAGATTGTTTTTTTGCATGCAGTCCCGGATATGATAAGTGACATCATTATTTATATTTACAGGTTTATAAGGCGGAACAAGCTGTAAAAAAAGCGTTCGGTGTTTGCTTTTCGGCCTGCCTCCAACGATATAAGCGGTGATTGCCTTTATGGTGTCATCTGGAAGCGGAAGATGAGCCGGGCTATAATTTTTTCTGGATCGAATAAAGATTTCTTTTTGTCTGAACGAGATATCATTAAAAGTTATCATGCTGACTTCCCTGGGACGTAGCCCCAGGTAGTACACCAGGTGCATTGTCGCATAGGTACGAATATCTTTTGGGGCACAAAGATCAAGACTGCTAAATAATTTTTTTACTTCTTTTGGACGTAAAAATTTCGGTGGTTTTGAACGTGCAAACTCCGGCGGACTTTTGACTAAAGGGGCAAGGTTCTTTTTGATGCATCCATTCCGATAAAAATATTTTAAAAATTCACGCAGAAAAGATCTATTAATCCTGCATGTTGCCGTGGCATAATTTTTATTATAAAGTGCTAAAAAATGATCGATATGTTCGATTGATATTTTACAAAAAGCAATATTTGATTTTTGTAAATACAGATTGAGGCCGGATAGTATTTGCCTCATATACTGAACGGAATGCATCCTTCGAACTTGAACGCTATAATAATCCAGGTATTGCTCGTATTCTTTTGGCAGCACATCCTGTTTTACCCTGAACTCTTCTGGTATTTTACAGCTCCTGGAAAAATTTTGTACAACCTTTTTAGAATCCTGTGTCATGATATGCTCATCCTATTTTAGAATTGTCTGAAGATATTTTACACTGTCGATAAACCCTGTTTTATGCCAGGTCATTACCATATCAATGGTATTAAAGTTTTTCTCACACCTGAAGCATCGGCCCAGGTTGGTTTTAGGATTGACCGCTGTTTGAAATTCATTGCACAAGGGACAGAGAAAACGAAAAAAGCCCTCACTGATTTTGGATGGAATCGCCAGTTCCTTTTCGATTAAAACATCTATTGGTATCGAATTTCTTAACCTATAAAGTTCATGGGAAGAAAAGCATTTGCCCATATTGAATCCCCTTTTTTTGATCAATCAGTGTTTTAAGAACATTCGGCACCAATTTTACTGTCCCCTGATCTGTGAAATCAATAATCTCTTGTAACGCAGTTTTATTAAGATGGGGGGTAACCCCAATAATGACAAAGGTTTTGCCTGATAACATATCTTGTAACGCATCTTGCATTAAATTTAATTGAAAGCCTTTACCAACAGACGTCTTGGTCAATAACGTATCTTGTAACGCATGCTCAAATAAGATGGGTGTCTTTTTAGATTTTTCCCGCTTCCAATAGCCGGGATTTTGCTCACGCCATTGCTGGACACGAATGACATGTTCAGATCCAGAAAAATAGTCCCGGTTTTTCAATTTTTTTAACCACTTCTGCTGGCTGTATTTTTTGCTGGCAATTTTGCATTCTGGTTTATCGCAAAACTTTTGTCTTTTTAAGTGGCGGGGATCTGGCGTGAATAAATCATCACAGTGTTTGCATCTACGTCTTCGTATCTTCTTTCTCATAGACCTGGTACCTCCTCAAGTCTATGATAGGCTAATAAGAATGACCAGCGGGGTATTATTTAAAAATAAGGGGCGGGGTCTGCGGGATCAGGCGGGGTAAACTCGCAACAAAAAAAACTCGCTACATAATTGGAGTTTAATTGTAAAAAGGGAAAAATCCCCGCTGCATTTTTGCTGATCATATGTTGTATGTTTGTTCTTTGCTTTATAAACAAGGACTTTAGGGGGAGATACAAAAATAAATTATTGTTTGATTTTAAAGAATGGGCAGGATAGACTTTTATCCGAGAAAATTAAATATTCAGCGGGGAATATGACAATCAGGATAATCATAGCAGATGACCATGCAATTATCCGGGAAGGAATGAAAGCCCTTTTTGAAAAAAAGGGGATGGATGTCGTTGCGATTGCTAAAAATGGTCATGAGGCAGTAACTTTTACTATAAAGTATCAACCCGATGTTGTGCTGATGGATATTTCAATGCCGGATCTAAATGGTGTGGAAGCCACTGCAGCCATACGAAAACAAGTTCCAAGAACCAAGGTTATTGCTCTTTCAATGCATTCCAATAAAAAAATTATCGATAAAATGCTTGGATCCGGTGCGTCAGGATATGTTCTAAAAGAAACGGCCTTTGGTGAATTGTATAATGCAGTAAAAGAAGTTGACAGAGGAAATCTTTATTTAACACCCTCAATTGCCGGGATGTACGTTGATAACCAGGGAAATAAATTAAAATTCATAGGTGATATACCAAAATTTAAAAAACTTTCAAAAAAAGAACGCTATGTTTTGCAACTGGTTGCAGAAGGCAAAAAAACCAGGGATATTGCTGAGAAACTTGGCGTGAGCATCAAAACAATAGAATCCCACCGTAGAAGCATCATGAAAAAACTCAATATTTTCAATATTGCCGGTCTCACAAAATTTGCAATCAAAGAAGGAATTGTGTTTTTGGAGTAAAAAAAATGCCATTTTTTTTAAAATTCAGGGTTTACCCTAATTGATTTTTCAAATCAGTTCAACTATTATAAAGCTTAATTTGGCAATACCTAAGATTAACTGAGTTTAAGATAAGGTATACAAATGGAGCATATTCAATTAAAAAATGAGATCCCCGATGCAATGGAAGCAATAACGGGCGGGGTCGCACATGATTTTACGATTCTTCTATCAGAAATTAAATCCAGAGCATCACTAATGATGAATAGTGTAGAACAATCTGATCCACTTTATCAACACATTAAGGAAATCATCAATAGTATTGATAAAGGATCAGAAATGGTGAATTTATTACGTTGTTTCGCAAAAATGAATGAATATTATACCAGCTCTATTGATATAAACCGGCTGGTTCGGAACATCGTGGAAAACCTTGATATGAAGGGTAAAAAAATTGTACTGGATGTGGATCTTGATCCAAAAGCCCTGATTGTTGAAGCTGATCCTGATAAAATTAACCAGGTATTGGCAAGCATAATTGATAATGCAATGGATGCCATGCCAAAAGGCGGAAAGCTTTCCATTAGTACTGAATCAGCAGTTATTTTAAATGGAACGGCTGATGCTTACGGGTTGAGTACAGGACTTTTCGTAAAAATTACCATAATTGATACGGGAATTGGAATGGAAAAAGGGCAGTTGGAGAGTATTTTCAAGCCTTTTTATTCTACTGATAATAACAGCTATCCTACGAAAAAAGGTCTGGGATTAACATTTGCCAGAGAAATCGTTGAAAACCATGACGGGGTCATAGATGTAAGGAGTTATCCAAACACGGGATCTTCTTTTTCCGTTATTTTACCTTTAAAGCAAGCTATAGATGATTTTGGTATCCCGGCAGGAGATGAAAACTCAGGTTTATGGATGGAATCCATACTGTTAGTGGATGATGATAAAAAAACTCTAAAGGTTGGCAGCAAAATTTGCAAATCATTGGGGTATAGTGTGATAACTGCTGATTCCGGTAAAAAGGCAATCAGCAATTATAAAAAGAAAAAAGACAGAATAAGTCTTGTTATTCTTGATATGAGAATGCCTGAGATGAATGGCCTTGAGACATTTATAGAACTTAAAAAACTAAACCCTGATATTAAGGTATTGCTTTCAACGGGCTATTCCATAGATGAAAAGGCTCAGGAGATGCTGAAACGGGGATGTAAGGGATATCTTTTAAAACCTTATAATGCAATTGAATTATCACATAAATTAAAAGAAATTTTATTTATGTGAATCAATCACGAACTCATCGAAACAGTAAACTTTAATCAAAGCACCAGAAAAAGAGCTTACAGGCTTGTTCTGGTGCTTTGAATTTTTATGAATAGGGTTATTCTTCTATTTTAGTAACTTTGATTGAAAGTTCCTGGAGCTGTTCCATTGATGTCTTTGATGGCGCTTCAGTCAGAGGACAGGTAGCTTTTTGAGTTTTTGGAAAGGCAATAACGTTTCTGATGGAGTCTTCATGGCATAACAACATCATTAATCGATCCAGACCAAAAGCGATTCCACCATGGGGAGGTGCCCCAGAGGACAGGGCATTTAAAAGAAAACCAAATTTTTCATTGGCTTTGGTGGCATCAATTCCAAGGCAGTTTAATACCTGTTCCTGAAGTTCAGCTGAATGAATACGAATACTTCCGCCGCCAATTTCAATCCCGTTCAACACCAAATCATAGGCCCTTGATTTTACTAAAAGAGGATCAGAAGAAAGTTTTTCAATATCTTCCTCAAGGGGTGCTGTAAAAGGATGATGCAGGGCCTGGTAACGTTTTTCTGTTTCATCATAATCCATTAATGGGAATTGGGTCACCCAGGTAAATTCAAAGGTGTCATCGGAAATCAGTTCAAGCCGTCTTGCCAGTTCATTTCTTAGCTGACCCAGAGCTTCATTGGTTATTTTTGCCTGGTCTGCCACAAAGAAAACAATATCACCGGGTTCAAGATCAAGCCGTATCCTTAATGCATCTTTTTCTTTGTCAGTAAAGAATTTGGCAATGGGAGACTGCCATTCATTTTCTTTGATCTTTATCCAGGCAAGACCCTTTGCTTTATAAACAGCAGCAAAATCAGTCAACTCGTCAATCTGTTTTCTGGTAAAAGTTGAACATCCCTTTGCATTAATGGCTTTAACAAGGCCGCCATTTTTTACTACATTTGCAAACACCTTGAATCCAGTATCTTTTACAATATCGGAAACCTCGCACAATTCCAGACCGAATCTTAAGTCAGGCCTGTCCAGACCAAATCTTGAAATGGCCTCATCATATGTGATCTGAGGAAAAGGGATGACAAGGTCCAGATCAAGCACTTTTTTAAAAATAGTGACAATCATACCTTCTGCAATTTCCATAATCTCTTTTTCATTAACAAAAGAAAGTTCCATATCGATCTGGGTAAACTCAGGCTGCCGGTCCGCTCTTAAGTCTTCGTCTCTGAAACATTTGACAATCTGATAATACCTGTCAAACCCTGAAATCATTAATAATTGTTTAAAAAGCTGGGGAGATTGCGGGAGTGCATAAAATTCCCCCGGGTTGACCCTGGACGGAACCAGGTAATCCCTTGCTCCTTCTGGTGTGCTTTTGGTTAAAAAGGGTGTTTCAATATCAACAAAGCCTTTATTGTCAAGATAGTTTCTGATAGCCATGGTGGCCTTATGTCTTGCCAGAATATTTTTTTTCAGCTGGGGTCGTCTTAAATCCAGATATCTGTATTGCAGACGAATGGATTCCGACGCTTCCACACGGTCTTCAATCTGGAATGCCGGTGTTTTGGCCTTTGAAAAAATGTTCAATTCATCTATCAAAACTTCAATGGCACCGGTTTTCATAGCAGGGTTGAGCATATCATCCGGACGGGCAATAACTTTTCCTTTAACACCAAGGACATATTCGTTCCTGATTTCCTGGGCTCTTTTATGAATCTCTTTTGAATTTTCCGGGTTAAAAACGATTTGGGTGATACCTTCTCTGTCCCTTAAATCTATAAAGACTACCCCCCCATGGTCGCGGCGGTGCTGAACCCAGCCCATTAAAACAACTTCTTTATTGATATCCGTGGCTCTTAATTGGCAACAATGATGTGTTCTTTTTAAATCTCCCAGTGAATCAGTCACGTATAATTTTCCTCTATATTATTTATTAAATATCTTGATAAGTTCAGGAACCAGTGTTTCTATTGCGAGTACTACCTGTTCTTTGGTATTCATGTTTCGTATTACAACAGTTTTTTTCTTAAGCTCATCTTCTCTTGCAATCAAGACATATTGGGCCTTGAGTTTATCTGCACGTTTCATAAGGGCTTTCATGCTTTTCCCTCTGAAATCCATCTCTGTGCGAATACCGGCCTGATTCAGTTCTAAGGACCAGTGATATCCTTTTTCCATGGCAAGATCACCTAAAGAGACGATAAACAGATCAATGGTGCGAGCTTCTTTTTTGTTATCAATCTGTTCCATGATCTCCACCAGTCGGTCAAAGCCAATTGCAAATCCGATTGCAGGTGTTTGGGGTCCACCAAGTTCTTTGACAAGGCCATCATATCGCCCGCCCCCGGCAACGGCACTCTGTGCGCCCAAAGCAGTGGTCTGAATTTCCCAGGCAGTCCTTGTATAATAATCCAGACCTCGCACCAGGGATTTGTCTACAATAAAATCAAGGCCTTGTTTTTCAAGGGTTGTTTTTACCGTATCAAAATGGCTTGAACAGTCATGACAGAGATGGTCCAGAGTAGCAGGAGCATCAGCAAGTGCTTTTTTACAATCTACAATTTTGCAGTCAAGGATTCTCAAGGGATTTTTATCCATCCTTCTTAAGCAATTTTCACAAAGACTGTCTTTTTTTAATTCAATAAAGTCCAAAAGCGCTTTTTGAAAAGAGGGTCTGCATTCAGGACATCCAAGGGAATTTATATGTGCTGAAAGCCCAGTCAGTCCAAGGCGTTTAAACAATTCGTTTAACAGAAAAATCAATTGACTGTCTACATAGGCAGATTCAACCCCAAATATTTCTGCATCAATTTGATAGAATTGACGGTATCGTCCTTTCTGCGGCCTTTCGCGTCTGAACATGGGGCCGATCATGTAAAATTTTCTGATAGGATCTTTTGCATACATTTTATGCTGGATGTAAGATCTGACAATAGAAGCCGTTGCTTCCGGCCTTAAGGTCAGTTTATCCCCTTTGCGATCCTCAAAGGTATACATCTCTTTTTCAACAATATCGGTTACAACTCCGATACTTCTTGCAAAAAGCTCGGTTTTTTCAAGGATGGGAATCCTGATTTCCTTAAAGCCAAAGCTTTTAAATAAATGGGTTGCTTCTTTTTCTACTTTCTGCCAGAGGGAAATCTTCTCCGGCAGTATGTCTCTAAATCCTCGAATGGTCTGCATTATTTTTTCTTTATACTTAAAATTATTAGCAAAATTTAAACAAACGTTATTTATAGATTAAAATCAGGGTGTTAGTCAATACGTAAAATGATGTTTTATAGAACACCTATTTTCTGATTTTTACGCAATTGGCATGGGCAGTCAACCCTTCGGTCTCAGCCAGAAGGATCACATCGTCGGCTTCTTTTTTAAAGGCGGTTTTTGAATAATGAATCAAACTGGTTTTTTTTGTAAAATTATCAACACTTAGAGCAGAGGAAAATCTTGCTGTTCCGGCCGTTGGCAGGACATGGTTGGGGCCTGCAATATAATCTCCCATGGGTTCGGGAGTATATGCGCCTAAAAATAAGGCTCCGGCATTGTGAATCTGATCGATATAATCAAAGGGTTCCTGGACTATCAATTCAAGGTGTTCCGGTGCAAGACGGTTTGAAAGTTTGATGCCGGTTTCAATGTCCGGCACAAGCATAATGGCACCGAAATGTTCAATAGATTGTTTTGCAATATCTTTTCTGGTTAGTTTTTCAATCTGGCTCTCAAGGGCGGCAGCAGTCTTTTTGGCAATGCTTTGTGAATCTGTCACAAGTATGGCAGATGCCATTACATCGTGTTCTGCCTGGGAAAGAAGATCTGCGGCCAAAAATTGGGGATCTGCGTGTTTATCTGCAATAATAAGTATTTCACTGGGGCCTGCGATCATATCAATTCCTACTATGCCTGCAACAATTTTTTTTGCAAGGGTGACATAGATATTTCCTGGACCAACAATGACATCCACTTTTGGGACGGTTTTGGTTCCATAGGCCAGGGCTCCTATTGCCCATGCACTCCCGGCTTTAAAAACTGAAGTAATTCCAATTCTATGGGCTGCAGCAAGAATATGGGGGTTGATTTCACCGTTTTCCATTGGCGGGGTCATAAGATTAATAGATGGTACACCCGCTGTTTTTGCAGGAATTCCTCCCATCAGTACAGATGACACCAGGGGGGTTTTTCCTCCCTTTGCTCCCGGCGCATAAATACCTGCAGTACCCACGGGTTTTACAAGTTGTCCCACCAAGACACCTTTTCTCGGCGTGTCTATCCAGGAGTTTTCTTTCTGTTTTGAATGAAAAGCCACAAGTTGGGCCACAGATCTGTCAAGCGCTTTTAAAAAAGTGGTATCAACGCTTTTTAATGCGATTTCAAATTCTTTTTGGGTCACTTTTAAAGAGTCAGTAGTGACTTTTTTTGAATCAAATCGGTTGGTGTATTCAACAAGGGCTTCATCCCCCCTTGTTTTTACATCTTCAAGATATGCCTGTACTGTCTCATAATCCTGTTTTGAAAATCCCAAGCCTCTTTCTATAATCTCTTTTACTCTTTTTTCCGCACTCTTGGAAGGGTATTGATATAGTTTCATTTTTATTATTATTCCAAAATAATTATGGCTTACTAGGAAATGATCACATGATTTTAAAATACTGATAAATTCCTGACATTTTTATATGTAGCCTTTTTTATAGCAAAAAAGACAATATAAAGCCATTAAATAAAATCAAAAAAGTTTATTTTAAGAAAGGTGAAAAGCTTAAGGGCGGTCCACAATAATTGTGAACATCGATGATTTTGCGGTGACTACTACAGTTGCAACCGTATGCCTTTAATATGGAATCTTCATGACTTTTGCAACGTTAGGGGTAAGTTGAAATTAAAAAAATAAGGGCAGAAAGTCTGCCCTTATTTTTTTTGTTATTTAAGTTTAAGGTTTAAAATTTTAGTGTTTTTGACAATTCTTCTAAAGTAAAATCCCAGGTTGTATCATGGGGAGGAAATATTTCATTAAACATTTCGGGAAGCTGGTCATCAACTTTTGTGAACCCGGCTTTTCTGTTGAATTCATTTTCATTGTTCAATATGGATTTTCCAAGAGCAACGACGTCATCCGGGGTGAGGGAAATTCCATACCGTGCATTGAGCATATCGACAATGGTTGGAACCCCGTCTTCATTGTCAAGCACAGCAAAAGCAATAAACAGGCAAAGCCCTGCTGCATCAATTGCTGCTGTGGCGATCTGAAGGTTTTGGGAAAGCTCAACATTTCCCTCTTTTTTGCAAGGGTCAATGGTGCCGCCAACACTCAAAATATTGGCTGTAACACCGTAACCGGCCGTATGATCCGCTCCCATGGGAGTTGTGGCATATGTCACGCCAACTCCTTTACAGGATCGTGGGTCATAGGCAGGAAGCGACTGGTTTTTTACCACAGGAACCCTTTCAACACCAAGGGCATCTCCCGTGAATCCGGCACCATTGCCAATGATTTTTCCTTCGGGCGTATATTCGCCGACTTTTGACAGAAGATCAATGGCTGCCTTACCGTCTCCCCATGGAATCAT
>Ga0257125_1002061_pt1 | contig 17687 bp, 15 predicted proteins | sample SI106_200metaG_FD_190183 | JGI IMG/M metagenome (GOLD analysis project Ga0257125, IMG submission 190183) | Marine microbial communities from Saanich Inlet, British Columbia, Canada - SI106_200 | ecosystem: Environmental > Aquatic > Marine > Inlet | place: Canada: British Columbia | collected...
CTTTTTTTGTAAAGTTGCCACAAGGTCCGCACGGAGCAGGTTGTATTGATCGCCTGTATAAAAACAGGACCTGCATTAAAATGGTAGTTGGTTGCTGGCAGTAACCAGCGTTTACTCTTTTCGGTGTAATCGATCTGAGCTTTCCAGTTGCCATTGAGGTCGTGATTCCCCAAAATCGCATAAAACGGCAGATCCAGGTGGTACATGGACTCGAATTTTTGATCCAGCTGGGGATCGTCGGTGGATGTAATCCCGGTCTGAATGAAATTGTCGCCAGCCAGAAGCACAAAATCACAGCCCTTTTCCAGGGCGGTGCGTTCTGAACTGTGGGAAACCTGCTTTTGATTATCTGTTCCGGACCCGGTATCTCCCAGGATCAGAAATTTGATTGAATCTACATCCGGAGCGATATCGAGTGGTTTTTTGGTGTGGATCCCATAGGCTTCACAAGCCCGTTCGTCCCACAGTTTTTTAATGGATTTAATCAACAAGACCTGAGCTTAGGGATCGTTCATAAATAACTTCACATAATCTATTTGCATAGGGGTCGGCTATAAACACCTGATATTTTTGCGAACAGAATGTGAAGTAATTTATGAGCCGACCCTTAGTTGTTTTTGTATTCACCATTGGCGAGATCGATGGTGATCTGATTGTCAGCTGGCGGCAGGTCGGTATACCACCCTTTGATTAGATCCCCCTGGATGCCGAGTACAATTCTGCCCCAGAGACCCAGGCCGTCTTTATTAACAGCTGGTTCAGGCCTGATTTCGTCACCTCGCAGATGGATGGAATATGCTTTGGCCACCTGGGGATTGACACGTTTTCTGTCTTTTTCTGAAACCAGATACCCTTTCAGCGCGGCTTCGGCCAGTTTGAGAGTTCCCTCATACACATATTGATCGCGGTAGGTCTTAAAATCATCCTTATGTGATGGGATGGCATCGATGAACCGACTCTGAATAACAGCTTTCTGATCGAAGGTGAGATCGACAATCCGATAAGGGCAAGGGCTTGTCACCAGAGACCCCGTTTCAATGTCGTAGATCGTTTTCCCGGTTTCAGCAAACTTTTTGCGGGTGATATCCTGCGCATGAAAGTGGCCGCTGAAAACGAGCTTGACATCATAGCTTGCCAGCATTTCCGATATTTGTTCAAAATCATCCACCAAGTATTGAGAGTAGAATTCCTCGTTTGCAGGGTAGTGTTCGAGGACACCGTGATGAATGGCGACGATCACCGATTTTTTCTCTCGTTTGGCGCGAATCAGGATGTTTTCGATCCACTGCAGAGTTTGCTCGTTGAACGCTGCGCCGGTTTTTGAGTGCTTTCCCGGTTGGTTGGATTTCCAGAGAGAGCCGTCCAGGGCTAGAAGCCAGAGTCCGGGAACGGGTTCCGCCAGATAGCTTAGAGATTCTGAGTCCCTATCGAGAGAAGCGGCATAACCGTAATCTTCGTATATTTCTGCAAACTCATCCGCAGTGACATTGGCGACAACCCGGGTCTGGTCACCCTCAAAAGCGATCGACTCACCGTTCAACACGTCGTGGTTGCCAGGAATAACAAAGACAGCCTTGCCCGATTTGACAATTTTCGCCAGATTTTCAGCAACAGCCAGATGATTGCGTTTTTCGCCATCTTTGGTCAGGTCACCACAGATGAGGACAAAGTCGGCTGGTTGTTTGTTAATCTCCTCGATCGTGGCGGTCAGCAATTCGCTACTCTCAGCCAGTAGTTTCCGATCCTTGTCCAGATATGCCTGAAACGCTGTTCCACTGGTTCCCAACTCAGGATCGAAATAGTGGGGATCTGAAAACACAATGAACCTGGCTTCCGGGTACGAGGTCTGTGCTTTCATTAATGACTGAACCTCAGGAGAGGTTTGATACAATCGCCTGGGTGTGATGCATGATGCCAGCAGTCCCGTAAACAGTAACACTGTGATGGTCAGGTTGAAAAAACGCAGCATAGTCAATCTCCGATGATTTTTTCTTGTGTCTCGCTCACCCATTAGGGCAAAGGAGTTTCTCCCTTCTAATGCTTAATCTTTTTCTATTTAACGCGATCTGGCAACGGGTTTTTTTGTAAAATCAGATTCAGGTTAATTGCAGAGAGCACTGCTTTGGCAATTGACAATATCCTGATCCTCCAATAAATTGAATGCACTCGATCATTGACGTCAAGGTGTTTTTTTGCTGGAAGTGACTTAACATTTAGGAGATTGAACATGGATGAAGATCAACTGTTATGTAGTTATTGTGCAAAAATGAAGTGCTTCAAGGGCGACCTGAGTCAGAGTCCCTCTTTTTGTCCTTCGAAGTTGAAACCGGAGGTGTTGGAAAAAGCTGCGACAGCATTGAAGGAAACCGAAAATCAGAGTATGGCACAGGATGTTGCGCGAACCTGGAAGGAGTATGGAAAACTGACCCGCGTGGAAGAGACACTGCAGTACGCTAAGCTGCGCGGATTTCAAAAATTGGGGCTGGCGTTCTGTGTCGGGCTGGGGCAGGAGGCAGAGATGTTCACCAATATTCTTCTGAACGATGGATTCGATGTGAGAGCAGTCAGTTGTATGTGTGGCGCCCTCAGTTCCGACGATGTGGATCTTCCGGCAGAAGATAAGATCTTCGCCGATTATCGGCAGCCGATGTGCAACCCCATTGGGCAGGCCAATCTACTGGACAGTGAAGGTTGCGAATTGAACATACTGCTTGGGTTATGTGTAGGTGATGACACTCTGTTCATCAAGCATTCTGAGGCTCCGGTCACCGTCCTGGCAGTTAAGGATCGTGTACTGGCACACAATCCCCTGGGAGCGTTATATACATCAAAAAATATTTATACGCGTTTGAATACGAGAAAACCCCGGAAAAAAGAAGCAACCCCCTAGATCCTCAAATCCAAAACGCTGTTCAAACACTGTTGCTCGGATTTTTGTGTTTTTGTTAACTGAGCAGTTATGATGAATGGCGGCTTTCCCGCCCTTATTCATTGCCTTAATAAAGGAAATAGATTTATTGCTTGCAGAATTCTATCAGCTTGATACCATCAGATGCAAGCCCCCTTGTATTCTCTTCATCTGGCGGCGAGAATATAATACGAGTTCAATGTCAAACCAGGGATCTTCTATGGCAAAAACAATGAAAAATACGATGTGGGACGAACGGTATGATACGGATGATTATGTTTACGGCATAAATCCGAATAAGTTTTTGGTGAGCATTGCTGATAAAATACCAGTTGGTAAAACCCTTTGCCTTGCCGAAGGTGAAGGTCGAAATGCTGCCTATTTGGCCACACTTGGTCATGATGTCATGGCTGTTGACTCTTCAGCGGTTGGTTTGAAAAAAGCAAACTGGCTTGCAAAACAGAGAGGCGTCGAGATACAAACAGTTGTGGCAAACCTCGCTGACCTGGAAATCCAACCGAACAGCTGGGATGCCATTATATCCATTTTTTGTCACCTTCCAGAGAACCTGAGAAAAGAGCTGCATCAAAAAGTAACATCTGGTTTGCGGTCAGGGGGAATGTTCGTCCTGGAAGCATTTACGCCTGATCAACTGAAACTTAAAACGGGCGGCCCACCTTCCGAAGAACTGCTTCTCAATTTATCAGATCTGGAAGATGAACTGGAGGATCTGGAATACGAGCATGCAGCAGAATTAGAAAGAGAGGTTTTTGAAGGGAAACTGCACACAGGACGGGCGTCCGTTGTACAGGTGATCGCATACAAACCCTGACAGCTGCTCAAAACCAGAAATTTTTTTAAAGAAAATATGAATAATCAGCAGTGCTACGTGATTGGTGTGGCGGGAGGTTCCGGCTCAGGAAAGACAACAGTGATCAACAAATTGATCCAAAATATTGGCTCCCAGAATATTGTGGTTATTCAGCATGACTGGTATTACAAGAATAATCCTCATTTATCCTTTGATGAAAGGGCAGTGCTGAACTATGATCATCCCGACTCCCTTGAAACCGATCTGTTGATTCTCCATACCTCGGAATTGATTCAGGGGAGACCCGTGACAGCACCATTGTACGACTATAACAACCACCTGCGCAAAGTTGAAACCCAGTTGGTTCGTTCCCGACGGATTATCATTATTGATGGGATACTCATATTCAGAGAGGCGGCGTTACGGGATTTGATGGATCTGAAGATATTTGTGGACGCCGACTCGGATCAACGTTTCATTCGTCGCATGGAGCGTGATATTAAGGAAAGGGGCAGGTCGAGGGACTCTGTCGTCAAACAATACCTTGAATCGGTGAAACCCATGCACGATCTCTTTGTTGAACACGGCAAACACTATGCCGATATCATTATTCCCCATGGTGGCAAAAATCCGGTAGCTATCAATCTGCTCATTGCCAAAATTGATTCAGTTCTGGCGGACAATCCGGCCCTGGAAACCGCTATCTCTACTACCGGCTGACCTCACACCCGGAGCATTGATGCCTCTCCTTCTGTTACTATTCACGATTTCTTAAAACAATTGTGCTGGAGCCACGCTTCTGGTGGTGCCTGAGGGAAGTTTAGCAACGGTAGTACCAGAAGTGTGGCGGGTGAGAAAATGTTCGTCACTCAAAAGTTTGCCGCCCGGAATTTCAGCCGCGCTCTATGGTCTGCATCAGAAATAGGGACACATTTCAGTGGACGCTTCTTGGCGATTTTAAAAAAATACAGTTAGGGATCGTTCAAAAATAACTTCACATAATCTATTTGCAAAAGTCCTAAAAACTCTGGACATTTTGCAAACAGAATGTGACAGCAACGTGTTTCCTTTTCACTAATGTGAAACACATGACTAATTTTTGAGCCGACCCTCAGACTTTTTAAAAACGCATATTATCTCTCCAGGCAAATAGACGCTAGCATCTCATGGATGAGAGTCGCTCTCAAATCGCTGGACGCGAAGAAGCAGTGTCATTGGAGCAGAAAGGGACGATAGGCCTAAAATACAGGAATTTGATCAAATAAGAGGAATTTTCATGTTCAATAATTTGGATCTGGACGTTATATTTCATCCCAAATCTATCGCTGTAGTCGGTGTCCCCAGCAAGGTTGGGGGAAATGGCTGGCTCGGTATGTACGGCAGTTTATTGAAGTTCGATTATCCCGGACGGCTTTATCCCATCAATCAAAAAGTATCCGAGCTTGGTGGTGTAAAAGTCTATCCCAATCTCTCTTCCCTGCCCGAAACGGTTGATCTGGTTATCCTCTCTATCCCGGCGCAGTACGTCCCTGATACACTCAGGGAGTGCGCGCGCACAGGCAACAAAAACGTGCATATTTTCACCTCCGGCTTCAAAGAAACCGGAGAAGCGGAGGGTCTCAGACTACAGGAAGAGATCGAGATAATAGCCAGGGAAAACCAGTTGCGTATCATTGGCCCTAATTGTATGGGGTTGTATGTCCCTAAATCAAAAATCGTCAGCTGGCCTGCGGCGCCCACAGAAAGTGGTCGGATCGCCTTTCTAAGTCAAAGCGGTGGCCACGCCCAGGATTTTACTAACTACGGTGCCAGGCTCGGCCTGCGCTATAGTAAAGTTGTCAGCTACGGGAACGCCTTGACCCTGGATGCCTGTGATTTTCTTGAGTATCTGGCCGAAGATCCGGACACCGATATCATCGCCATGTACCTGGAAGGCATCTCTGACGGACGAAGACTGTTGAAAATCGTGAAGAAGATCAACCAGTTCAAACCGGTGGTCATACTCAAAGCCGGACTAACCGAATCGGGAACCCGGGCCGTGGCGACTCATACGGGGTCAATGGCCGGCGAAACCCATCTCTGGGATGCTTTTTTCAAACAAAGTGGTGCTATTCAAGCACATTCCCTGCAGGATATGGCGCATACGGTGCTGGCACTGCAAAATATCAACAAAGTTCAGGGTTCCAGAGTTGCCTTGCTGGGGGTAGGAGGAGGGGTCGGCGTGGAGGCTGCCGACGCCTGCAGTCGGGCCGGTTTGAAGATGCCGGATCTTATTCCGACGACCCAGAAAAAGCTGCGGGAATTTATCGCACCGGCAGGAAACATGATCAAGAATCCGATAGACGCCATGCCGATACTGCTCAGCTTCAAGTTGATGAGCAAAACCCTGGACATCGTCAGCTCGGAACCTTACTTCGACATGATCATCATCTCGCTCCACCTGGATTGGATATACGATATGGACCAGGGAGTCCATATCCAGAAGCTGGCCAGCTACCTCGCCACTTCTGCCGGAAAACACCTCAATGGAAAACCTCTGGCTGTCTGTTGGCGAGCCTCAAGGTTGGAGCCCAAAATTGAAGAGCAGGGTCTGATCCTGGAAAAGGAATTGCTGCAGGCGGGCGTTCCCGTGTATCGCGATTTGCCTGAAACCGCCAATGCTTTGGCCAGAATCTCGAATTACCACCAGCAGAAAAAACACCTCTCCAACTAGGGGGTCTATCCCTTCCAGAAAGCCTGCAGGGTGTCTGCCAGTTGAGATCCATTGTGGATGGTCTGGATTTCGGGCCATCCAGCGGGATAGAGCTTGCGGTACAGATTTGTCCCAAAGCGGTCGTCGATCAGGAGCAGGGCACCACGGTCTGTTGTAGTGCGGATAAGCCGTCCGGCAGCCTGCAACACCCTGTTCATGCCGGGATAGGTATATGCATAGTGAAAACCACCGCCGGAATGGGATTCGAAATACTGGCGGATCATGTCTCTTTCCCGATTGACCTGGGGCAGCCCCACACCGATGATGGCAACGCCGATCAGTTGCTCCCCGGGTAGATTGATACTCTCTCCGAAAATCCCACCGCTGACAACAAAACTGACGAGGCTTTTCTCCCTGTTGGTTGAGAACTTCTCCAGAAAGAGATCTCGTGCTGGTTCGGTCATATAACGATCCTGTTTAAAAAGATCCAGGTCTGTCGAAATATTCTCGAATCGCTGGTAAACCTCATGCAGGTAGCTGAAAGAGGGAAAGTAGATGAGATAGTTACCCTTTTTCTGTTTGACGAAGATCGACAGACAGGACGCGATCGCATCGTAGGACAGATGACGATCCCGGAATTTGGTCGAGATACTGTCGATCAGGCTGACATTGAGATTTTCAGGGGGAAAGGGGGACTCAATCTGAAAGGCCTGGTCCATCCCCTCAACACCGCCGAAGAGATTAAAAAAATACCCTTCCGGCATTAGTGTGGCCGAAAAAAATATGGTGGAACGTCCCTTGGAGGTCGCCTTGAAGATCATCTCGGATGGATCCAGACATAGCAGTTTAATCTGGACATTGCTGCCTTTCTGCTCGAAGGTGCAGACAAAAGCCTCGGATTGCCCTGCCATGCGGAAGATCTTGATGAAAAACATGGTGCGATAATAGAGGTCCGTCAGTTTGTCTCGATAGAGCTTATCCTGACTGCCAGAGAGGATTGTCTCCACCGGGCCGAGAAAATCCTCAAGCAGGTCAATAAACCGCTGGGGAACTTCCGGTTCTGAGACAAATTTTGTTTCCTCCAACCGTCTTTCTTTTCTGGCCTCCAGTAGATAGTCGTTCACGGCTTTCAAAGCATCGGCCAGGTCTCTGTCCGTTCCAGTATTCACGACTCGCTTCAGATCCAGAAAATCTTTTTTTTCCAGGGCGGTTGAAAACATCTCTCTGGAACGCTCGACCAGATTATGCGCTTCATCAACCAGAAAGACGTAGTCCTTTCCGGCGCTTTTAAAGAAACGGGTGAGGTAGACCCTGGGATCGAAAAGGTAGTTGTAGTCACAAATAATACAATCACACAGCAGGGAGAGGTCCAGGGCGTATTCAAAAGGGCAGACAGTGTGTTTCTCGGCAAATTCGACAATTCGTCCCCGGGTGAACTGATCATGGGTAAAAATGTCCCGGATGGCATCGTTCAGCCGCTCGTAGTAACCGGCAATATATCTGCACTGCTCTGATTCGCAATGGGTCTCTGCCATGAAGCAGACCTTCTCCTTGGCTGTCAAGGTGATGGATTTGAAGCGGAGCCCGTTCTCCTTTAATTGTTCCAGGGCTGTCTCGGCCGCATCACGGGTCGTTGTGCGGGCTGTGAGATAAAAAATCTGGCTGCCGCTACCGTACTCCAAGGCTTTCACGGCCGGATAAAGCGTCGCCAGCGTTTTGCCAAGGCCAGTGGGCGCCTGGACAAAGAGGTTGTATCGACTTTCAATAGCCTGTTTCACTTCATCGATCAGTATCTCCTGTCCCTTTCGAAATTCTGGAAAAGGAAAGGTCAACTCCCGAATACTGTGGTCGCGAGTTGGAAGCCAGTGGTAGTACTCCCGGGTTCGTTCCAGAAACTGGTCTGTGATTTGTGTGAAAAAGCTGGACAGATCCGCAAACGGGCAGTGTCTTTCGAATGTTCGGATCTCCCCACTCTCCACATGGCAATAGGTGAGGTGGATCAGCACATTTTCCAGCTGACTCTGTGCGGCAAAAATATAAGCGTAGACCAGTGCCTGGGAATAATGGGGGCCATCTGCCGCCGGTTGGAGATCTGCCACCGGAGTTCGTGTGGATTTGATCTCTTCGATGACGGTCGTTTTTTCTTTCTGGAAAACCCCATCGATTCGACCATGAATTTCAAGGGAGAGATCAGCATCTTTCACAGTAAAGCGAACGGAAACCTCTTTCTGGTACCCTTCCTCCCTGGAATCCTGAACCCGCTTGTGAATCATGATTCCGTCCTGTGCACGACTCGGACTCAAAAATCCGAATCTGATATCACCGCTGTTCAACACAGATTGAACCAGGTCTCTGACTGATATTTTTATGACGGGGTTTCTCACCGGGGCATTCAGGTTAGGGTTGTGGAAAACAGGGGCAGTATAGCATGCATGCCTGTCTGACTAAAGACCATTACACAATCGCGGGGTATCGTCAATGAGAGCGGTTAATGGTGCCAGTCCCTTTATGACCTACAACGATTCTCCCCTGGCGGCCTTTTCCAGTTTTGAGTCAAACGTTATCAGGGCTACCTCCGGAAACTCTTTTTGCAGGCTTTTTGCGGCGGCTAAATGCCATAGATCAGCCCCTCTTAAAGACCACTTTACAGATAGCGCCTTTGTTATTTGCCAGCTGGGACTTATGGTTATCGGTCGCCAGGGGCCCCTGTCCAGCACGTCAAATCCGGCTTCTATCAAGAGATCTGCCAGGACCTTTTCCCTCTGCATGCGTGAGATCACGGCGCAAACTTCTGCATATGCCAATGACGATATGAAATGTATCGCTTCGCTTTCAGCGCCGTTTCTGGCGAGATCGCTATGTTTGTCTTTAAAAATAACCGACAGAATGGCTGAAGCATCCCAATATATGACGCCAATATCTTTCTCCATCATCTTTCCCGATCCTCATTCAGGAAGGTCTGCACCAATCCATTTGCTATAGGAATCGGGGCAGGCAATTTCTTATAATAGTCTCCCGGCAGTTCCCTGACGAGTCCTCTTTCCTCCAGTTTTTTAAGGCGATTCAGGACGGTCATATCTTGACCCTGAATGGGAACAATTTTTCCGACAGGTCGTCCCCGGTCCGTCAAAATCACCTCGTTACCCTGTTGAACAAGCTTTAGAAGCTTACTCAAGTTCACTTTTGCATCTCTTATACCCACTTCTGTGATTTGCATGACCCGATCTCCCGATAGCTATTGTAGTTATTTTCTAATGTAGTTATTGTAGTTACATTAACAGGGGCAAGTCAAGGATAATCTGAAACACGATCTTTCGCTCTACTGAGAAGGGCACTCAGGCTACGGGTTTCAGATATTCTTTGCTTTTATGGGTCAGATAACAGAGCGCAGGAAGCAGCAGCAGGTCTGCCAAAAGGGCTGAAATAAAAGCGATTGCTGTCAGATACCCAAAACGGGCCATGCCCATATGTGTTGAAACAGTCAGGGTCAGAAAACCGAGTACCAGGATAATGGTTGAAAAGGAGATCGCCTGACCCACCTCTTTGATGCTGAGGACGATGGCATCTGTGATCTTCCCGGATTCGCTCAGCTCAACTCTGAAATGGGAGAGAAAGTGGATGGTGTCATCCACAGCAATACCGATTACAATTGGGGCAATTATCAAGGTATCGCCATCCAGGGGGATTCCTAAGAGTCCCATTGTACCAAAGGTCATCAAGACCGGGAAAATATTTGGAATCAGTGCAATCAGTCCCAGTTTCAGGGATCCAAAAACAAACAGCAGTAAAATTGAGATAACAATCAAAGCCAGTCCGAAACTCTGGATCTGAGACCAACTGATATAGTCGATCATCTGCATCATCAGAGCCAGTCCTCCGGTGATTTGGACTTCTATGCCTGGAAAGTCACTCTTCAGTGGATCAAACAATTCCGAAATCTTCTGCTTGACCTCTTTTAAAAAATCCAGATAGGCAATGGAACCATAATTGTACAAACGCACCGCAATCCGGCCTTCGCGATAGTCGTCCGTTACCAGCAGCTGGCGGTCATCGGGATTGGCGGAATCGAAAAGAAAGAGGGTCTGTTCCAGGGAGGGTCTGTCCTGTGGAATGATGTACATCTCGGGTCTATTTTCGTTCAAGACCTGGTAGGAGTTTTTGACGACATTAACCAATGAATCGGTTTTGACGACAAAATGGCCCTGCTGGCTTTCCAGATACTGCTGCAGTTTCTCCATCGCATTCAGCACCCTGGGATCTTTTAAAGCATCCATTTTTCTGAAACCCAGGTGAACTTCCATGCTTTGGGTCCCACCCATCACCTTGTCGATCAGCAGCACAGCAGTGGGATAAGGGTGTCCCTTTCTGATAATCTCCACCATGTTGGAATCCACCTTGACCTGCAGAAGGCCAAAAGTGGCGACACATCCAATGATCAGGAAAATGAGAACAATTCGCCGCGGGTATCTTTGTGACAGGGGCGCCAGCCAATCGAGATACCGTTGAATCCAGCTTTGTCGGGAAGATGCAACCGTCAATTTTGCTTCCTGTTTTTTAGAAATCGGATGCCAGATGTCCAGCATTAACGGAAGTATGAACACCGTCAGAGCAAAAGCGGTCGTGACACCAATTGCTGCGGAAACACCGAACAAGGCTATGGGAGGAATGGGAACGATCACCATGGCTAACAGGCCGAGCGACGTTGTCACGCTGGTGAGCAGGCAGGCAAATCCCGATTTTTTGTAGACCGCCCGCAGCGCGGTCTGATGATCCAACTCTCGTCTGCGGAAGAAAAGGTACCCGGAGAATATATGGACCGCATCGGCGACTCCCACCACAAGAATCAGCATGGTCAAAAGACTGAACATCATACTCATGGTTGCGTTCAGCCACCCCATCAGGCCGAGAGTTAATATCGTTGTCAGGATAACAATACTGATGGGCCAGATGACGGCGCTCCAGGAGCGAAAAAGGATATAAAGGATCAGAAAAATCAGCAACAGGGTTGCTAAAAAGATGTAAGACATCTCGATATTGAGGATCTCATTAAACAGATTCATCAAAACCGGATTGCCGACAGGATACAACTCCAGATCCTCCGCGAATTCAGAGGTTCTGACAATCTTGAGCAATTCATTCGTAAATTCTGCGTATTCACCCATCTCCGTGTTCTTAAAACGGGGTGGAATCCGTTTTGAGAGTCCGGTATCTGCGGTGTTGGAATTTTGTATCGACTGGTCGAATCCACTCTTCTCGCTCTCTGCGCCAGATTCCTGCTCGCTGTCGACCGGTATCGCCCCAAAATCCGTGCGGATATAGATTCCACCGTATTGTGAATCTTTAGACAGATAAAAAAGCGGATAGTCTTTGTGGGTCAGTGCTTGTTTGCGCAGATGTTCTCTGGCAGCTTCATCAGTGGGAATATTGTCGCCGATAAAATCCCTGGAGATCAGGGTGTCATCCTGGACATCCATGTAGCTGACGTTGATCAGGGTTTTGACATCCAGAATATGTTCGAGGATGCTCTCTTTCCCTTCTTCGATTTCCAGGGTGGCGTTGAGTATATCCTCCTGGATTTTCTTGACCGCACGCAGGGATTTTTCTGAAAATATATCGCCGTCTTTTGCCCGATAGACAATATAAACCGAATCATCCCCCCCAAAACTGTCTCTGAAAAGGTTGAAGGCCACTGCGACTGGATCACTTTTCCTGAACCAGGACTCCATGGACATATCAAATTTGAGTCGGGGGAGGCCGGCACCCATTACGATCACGATGAGTAAAAAGCCGATCCAGATCTTCCAGCGGTTTTGCCGTGTTTTGTCCGGCATTTCTTCAAATAACTGGTTGATTTTCAAAAATAGTTTTTGCATGATTCAAACCTGGAAAGAGATGAAATTATCTGTGTCAGATCGGTAGCCTTCATTTGGAAGTGCATCTTACCCGTTTCCAGCTTGGAGAGATTCAGCAGATCGTTCAAGAGGAACATGAGGCGTTGGCCGGTTTTTCTGATCTGGCTGAAATAGTGGGTCAGTTTCTCCAGCGGCGTTGTATATCATTCTGCAATTTTTTTGAAAGTATTCAACATAAAAAAGGCGCAGGTGAATCCAAAACTAAGCAATACCTGTCTGGTATAGATTGTTAATTAATCTACTGTTATATCATTTTTTTTGATGATTAACCCGATTCACGTACCGGTAAATATAAAACATCCTGAAGAATCCAGCAAGACCGATTTGTTCGGATCTCGGAGAGATGCATTGACGAATAGTCTGAAATTCTGTTAGCCGATATAAGGGGTAGGAAAGAACCGAATCGGATGAGCCTGCGCCTTGCAACTTCGTATTCTGCTTTGATACCCAAGTCATTTTGCGGATTCGATTATTCAGGTTTGTTATTCAATGGAAAAATATTTGTGTACGATCTGCGGCTGGATTTATGACGAAGTGAATGGTTATCCGGAAGGCGGCATTCCAGCGGGGACTCTATTTTCAGAACTACCGCCAAGCTGGAACTGTCCTTTTTGTAACAGTGACAAAGAGAAATTCAAAAAAATAGAAAATGGGTGATCTTCCATCTGGATGAAGGTAGAAAAGCCACAATTTTTAGACTGTCAGCGATGCCTTGCAGGCAGTTTTCTGACTGTTTCAGATGTGAAGAAGTACAAAAAGGTTGTTACAGCCAGAAAACCGGCACAGAGATAAAAGGCGTCCCTGAAAGCATCCGCCCCCAGCGAGGCTTGGGGATAAAGGGACTGCATGACACTGCCCAGTAACTGCAGAAAGAAAGCGACACCAATCATCGTGAAAAAGTTCACCCCTGTTAAAGCTGTTCCCGCTCGCTCAATGGGCATTCGCTCCTTTATATGTGCCAGCATAATCTGACCTGCGCTGGAGGCAAATCCGAAACAGAAAAAGAGAAACGCCAGCAGCATAAAACTGGTGCCCTGCTTCAAATTGGCCAGCACAATCAGAATGCTGACCATGCCGATTAGGCCTGCGTTAATTGGGAATTTCCGAGATCTGAGAATGGCATCTGAGAGATATCCACAGAGGGGGCTACCTACAACCAGCCCTACATTCATCAATAATATCAGGTTCCCGGTTGCCACCGGTGAGATGCCGATGACTGTCATCAGATAGGGCCCGGCCCAAAGCGCTTGCACAGCTGCGAATATCCCATACCTGCAGAATGATCCGAAAGAAATGATCCAATAATCTTTCAGGGCAAAAAGTTCCCGAATCCCTGAGAGTGTCTCTTTAAGGGTGACAGAAACAACGTCTGACAGATTGGCAGGCTCTGATTCTGGCGGGCGGTCTCTAACGATGAAATAAAAAAGGAGGGCAATGATCAGATTCAACCCTGCCAGGATCAGGAAGGTTGTGCGCCAGCCGATCATTGTGACAACCAGAACCAGTGGGGTGGTTGCCAGGATATTACCCAATGTGCCGAAGGAAAGCACCATCGCAGACAGGGTCCCAAAGCGCAAAGGACCAAACCAGAGAGTGATCAGTTTTAAAGTCCCCATCAGGTTGCATGCCATGCCGATACCCATCAGCACTCTGCCAATCACCATCATGGATAGGGATTCTCCGGTTGCGAAAATCAATGAACCGGCTACGGCGACAAGGGTGAGTATCGTCATGCTGATGCGCGGTCCGATACTATCCAGATAGAGCGCCACTGGGATCTGCATGAGGGCGAAGGCATAGAAAAAAGCGGCCGAAATCAGGCTCAGACCACTTGTATCCAATCCCAGATCGCTGATAAGGTTAGGTGAAATAACGGCGACGGAGACTCGATAAAACTGGGACAGCACAAAACTGGAACTGGCAATGGTAAATATAACCCAGCGACGGGATAGGGCAGGCTTCATGATGGGTGGATAGTAGGGTCTGGAAAAATCTTCGATGATTGCAACGTTCTCTTTATATCATCACATATATGTCGATTTGGCAAAGGTGCCATTTAATTCGACCGAATCGGAAATGATCTTTTGAGCATACGCCCCACCGAGGGGATCACAATTCAAAACACGCATGAATCAATCAATGCAGCCAATTGTTTCGTCAGAAACGCGTTGGCGAAAACGTCCTGTTTTCCATCGTTTTGAATCATGATCCCCTCGGCTCAGGCAATGTGGTGAATAGTTACTCAGATTTTTGACTGAAATTGGGAAGGACTGCTATATTAAAGTCATCGTCATTCATATTGAAAAAAAGCCAGCTGACAACAGTCCAGCAGCATGAGGAGGAGATGGTCAATATTCTCGAAAAAAAAGGTGATAATATCACCCGAGCAATCAACTTCATTGATGCAGGCCTGAGGGAAAATCCGCATATTTCTGTGCACAAACTAATCTCCGATTCCGGAGCAAGATTCAATCTCTCACCGAAGGATGAGGAGTATCTGGTCAGGTTTTTTAAACAAAGACAAGCTGAATCGGGGTTGTAAAAGCCCCGCCGCCACATCATCAATGCCCCTTCCTCTCACAAGGGACTGTTTACACCCGAAAACAACAATCAGAGTGATGCTCTTGCAAATATGCCCAGCGGGGCATATGCTGAGGCATCGTGAATTATTTTCAAAATAGAAAGAAACTTCTGGATTTCGAATGAGATTGACAAGATTTTTAAAGCTGGATCGCTTTATTAAGAACCAGACAATCAGAGAATGGGTGGAAGCCCTGGTATTTGCCCTGGTTGTCGCAGGGATCTTTCGAACATGGGCCTATTCTCCCTACAATGTCCCCACAGGCTCCATGATTCACACGATTGAAATTGGGGACTATCTCTTTGCCGACATGCATGCCTATGGGTTTGTTGTTCCGTTTACGGACATTAAACTATTTCCTTCGAAGATTGAGCGGGGAGATATTATCATTTTTCCCAACCCCCTCGATCCGTCAATCTCTTATATCAAGCGTGCGGTTGCCATTGAAGGTGATGAGATTGAACTGGTGGGAGAGGAGATTTATATCAACGGACAATCGGAGCATAATCCGAACCGTTTTCTGGATGATCGAATGCCTCCTGTCACTCACAACCGCGAATTTACAGTTTCCAAAAAGTTCACCGTGCCGACAGGTAAAGTCTGGCCGTTGGGGGATAACCGTCGTAATTCACTTGATGGGAGATATTGGGGTTTTATCGATGTGAAAGATGTCAGAGCAAAAGGGTTGATTATCAGCTGGTCCCATGACCCCAAAGCCAGCTTTCTTTCCGGTTACCGCTTCGAAAGAATAGGGAGAATGCTGGAGTAAATCATGGGGCGGCCCCGGAATGAGATCCTTTTTTCAGAATTTGCATTCTCCGGGTGAATAGCTTAAACTCTAAGATCCTTCCATAATTCGATCGTGCTTCCTGAATTATCGGGAATTCTGGTCAAATAATGAGGATTCTGTCACCGGGAAAGTAGTGAAGAGACCATCGGATAAAACGGGCACTTCATTCAGGCCAGAAATCCCAGCAGCAACTGAAAAATTAAAGTGAAAAAGACGATGAAACATTTGAATAGGTTGTGGAAAAGAGGACAGGATTTTCTGGGGGTCGATTATCCCATCATGGCTGGTGCCATGACGTGGATCTCCGATCATCGGTTTGTCTCCAAAATCGCCAATGCTGGCGGATTCGGATGCCTGGCAGCCGGCAACCAGCCTCCTGAATTGTTTGCCCAGGAAATTGATAAAACGAGGGCTGCGACGGACAAGCCCTTTGCAACCAACCTGATTACGATTGCTCCCAGTTATCAGGACCATCTGAAGATTGCCCTGGACAAGGGAGTTGAGTTTCTCATTTTTGCGGGCAGTTTCCCCAGAGCTTCAGAAATAAAATTGGCCAAACAAAGCGGGTCTAAGGTCCTGGCCTTTGCATCGAATGACTCTATTGCAAAGCGCATGATTCATTCGGGGGTCGATGGATTAATGCTGGAGGGTAGTGAAGCGGGAGGTCATATTGGTCACGTTTCATTGACTGTGCTTCTGCAGCATGTGCTGTTTCATCATGATGAAATTCCGATTTTCGTTGCCGGAGGCATCGCTACCGGAGAAATGATGGCACATCTGCTACTGATGGGAGCTGCCGGGGTACAGATGGGAACACGGTTTATTCTGTCGGATGAATGCGAGGTCCATCCAGACTTTAAAAAAGCGTTCATCAAGGCCCGATCCAGAGATGCTATAGCGACTCCGTCTGTCGGTTCGGAACTCAATGTGGTGGCTGTGCGTGCGATACGCAACAAGGGGATGGATGAATTTTCAGATATGCAGATGGAATTGATTCTGAAAAAACGACGTGGAGAGATCACAAAAACCGAAGCGCAATTTGAAGTGGAAAAATTCTGGATGGGAGCTCTGAAAAATGCCGTGCAGGATGGCGACATTGAACGGGGTTCATTAATGGCCGGTCAATGTGTGGGTTTGGTGAACAAAACACAATCGATTCGGGAGATTTTTGACGAAATGATTCAAGAGGGGGAGCAAACCCTGGAGAAGATCGTTTCCAAGCTGAACGCATAAGGAGAGGTGCCTTGGACACTTTTGAGGATATTCGACCCTATCGTGATGAGGAATTGCCGGCTGTGCTGAAACGCCTGCCGAATAATGAGCTCCTGATTTCAACGGTGCGGATGATCGCCTGGCCGGGGTGCCCCGACTTTCTGTCAACACCGGTGAACTTTTTAGTGAGGCTGATGCTGAAAAGAAAGCTGGGGAAAATCAGCTCCATCGACGAGTTTCAAGTGAAAATAGTCGGTGATCTGCTGTTGAATTGGGTCATCTCCCATTCAATCGATAAACTGAGCAGCTCTGGCCTGGAAAATCTCTCCCAGGATCGCTCCTATATTTTTATCAGCAATCACAGGGATATCGTTCTGGATTCAGCACTTTTAAATTACACGCTGCATCATGCGGGTCACAAGGTCCCCTATATCGCTTTTGGCGACAATCTTCTGATTAACGAACTGGTTTCAGATCTCATCCGGATCAATAAAGCCTTTATTGTCAAAAGGGATCTGTCCCCCAGGGAGCAGCTCAAAGCGCTGAAACACCTGTCATCCTACATCAAATACATCCAGTCAGAGGGCAATCATTTCTGGATCGCACAAAGGGAAGGCAGGGCCAAAGACGGGATCGATACGACCAATCCAGCAATTATTAAAATGTTCTATCTGAGTGAAAGGAAAACACAACCCGATTTTTCGGCCTTTGTAAAGTCACGTAATATTGTACCGGTAGCGGTCTCATATGAAAAGGATCCCTGTGATCGCATCAAGGGTTG